>OGSS01001326.1_pt1 | contig 16630 bp, 18 predicted proteins | sample 1553591 | NCBI WGS metagenome assembly OGSS01 (sample SAMEA2580061, study PRJEB22360) | human gut metagenome | biome: human gut; feature: human-associated habitat; material: faeces | place: Denmark | collected 2008/2010
GGGGGGTGTGCGGCAGCGGTTGTGTGCGGGGGGCCGGGGGCGGCAGGCGGTTTTGCCGCCGCAATCGTGTTCGGCTGTCTGTTCGCGCTGCTGTCCAGACCGCAATCGAAATCGTAAAAAATAACACTCCCGCTCGGAATCCACCTTCCGAACGGGAGCGTTTTTGCAGCCAATTCTTTCTTTATCCGATCACGCAGATCACGGTCATTACCATGGCGCATACCACCGCAGCCGCGCTGACAGTGCGTACCTTGCTTACCACGCCATCGGCCTGCTGCCGGTCTTCACCCAACAGCCATGCCGGTCGGAAATAGAACAAGATACCGAGAACGAACAATACGCCTATGCTGACCCAGTCATAGATTTGCATTTTCAATGCCCCATTTCTTCATTTCCGTAACCCAATACTCTCTCTTCATTTCTCTCTCCCGCTTCCGTCTGCCGAAAGCTGCGGCACTAACCGACCGGCTGCAATCCGTCGGTATCTGCCGCTCGCGCACCTGCGTCTGTATACGCGGTGCGGACCTGCTCATCGCCTGTCTCTGCAGGTGATTCTTTTTTATCAGGTTGATATTATTTTATCACACCCTGCTGTAAATCTCAATATTTCTGCGGCTTTACAAAACACTTTCTCCGATTTAACCAATTTCTTTTTTGTGTTTTTGGCAGGAACCCTTTATTTTTTGTGCACTTTATCTGTATCTATCTCCTTGCTTTATTGCATATTTTCGAGTATACTAAGAAAACCGAACTTTATCCCGCAATCGGGAAGGAGGAACTTTTCCAAATGCTGTACTCCAAAAACAAAAAACGCGGCTTCACGCTCGTGGAGCTGATCGTCGTGCTGGTGATTCTGGCGATCCTCGCGGCGCTGCTCATTCCGGCACTGACAGGATATATTGATAAGGCGAAAAAGGATCAGGTCATCGCGGAGACCCGCATGCTGCATGAGGCGGTGCAGACGGAGATGTCCGAACTATATGGTTCTTCAAATTGGAAACTTAATTTCAACACCACACTTGCAAACAGTACAGGCACAGTAATTGGCAATAATCCTAATGGTTATGATTTGAAGGCCAACTACAATAAAATTGCAAAACTTTCCGAAGTACCTTGTCTGCAGGAAGGCGGTTCTGGACATTTTCTCGTTCTTATCAATAGCAAGGCACAAATCCACGCGATTATTTATCATTCCGACCGCGGCTATCTCGGTCTTTACTTTAGTGATACCAACCAATATAGTGCCTATAAAATTGGTGAAACCGCCGAAGGCGGTAAAATAAGCGATAACCTGTTCAATGATTATTATAGTTCGGTTTATTATAATGCCGCCGTTGATGCCGTGCCCGACTCCAACGGCAATTACAAAGACGACAGCTATTATTGGTGGTCTTGTACCGGCATCCGCGGATTGTTAGGTGTCGGCAAACACACATATCCTTTTGACAATTAAAAAAACCCCCGCCAGTGGCGGGGATTTTCCTCTTTTCGATCTTGTTTCCGATAACAGGATACCACACGTTCCCCGCATTATCCGTCATTACGGCAACGCTTTAGAGAAAAACTGCATTCTCCTTACGGGATTCGGTCCAGAATTTCTCGAGCATAGCGGTGTGCGACAGAAAATCCGGATCATCGAATTTCTTTGCGCCGGTCGGGCAGTAGGTCGTGCAGGCACAGCATTTGATGCACGTTCCGGGGATTTCCGTCGGGTTTTCCGGGTCTATCGCGCCCATCGGACACAGCTTGGCGCACAGGCCGCACTTTTCGCACAGCACTGCCGCCGTGCTCGGCTTGGCCTTGAGGAACTTTGCGGGCGTTTTGTCAGTCTTGAGCGGCGTGTAGTAGGCTGCCTGCGCGTCCCCCGGTACCTTCGGCGGCTTGATTTCTCCCCCGTTTCTCAGTTTGAGCGCCGCATCCTGCGCCAGCATACGCAGCTCACTGAGGTCAGCCGCGTCCGGACGGCCTGCCGCCAGCTTGTCCGAGAATACATGCCGGCACAGAAAAGCGCCTCCTGCCGCCGGTTTGAAGTTGTTTTTTGTCAGCAGCTCGCACATTTCGGCAAGCGCATTGTCATACGCTCTGCCGCCGTAGGTGACGAGCGCCACCGCCGGTGTACCCTCACCGTGCAGGCAGCGAGCAAAGTCCGGCGAAATCTTGTTCGGCAGCCGACCGGCATACACCGGACAGCCGAATACGACCAGCTCATCCGGGGCAAACTGATACTCCTGTGCACGGTCAGACGGCGTGTTGAGTGATATGTACCGGCACTCTGCCTTAAACAGACGCGCCAGTTCATCCACCGTTGTTTCAACAACGGTCTTTGTGCTTCCTGCCGGACTGAAATACACACCCGTAACTTTTTTGATATCCATATTCTTTTCGCCCTCCGTCTTACGATTATTCTACAATTTCAATACGGAATACGTTGATCGTGTCCACATCGGGGCAGCAAAACACCGCCGTGCCGTCCTCCTGCCCAGGAAGATGACCGCCGTAACGCAGAATGTCGATGTATGGGAACGCAACGTGCATCGCCATCGGGCAAAGCTGCCCGCGCTCAGTGTCAAAGTCGAAGCTGTCGCCGATTTTGTGCCCGCGGTGACAGCCGTGCTTGCCTTTTCGGTCGATCAGCGTAATTTTGATCTTGGGTCTGCTCATTTGCGCCACGGCTCCTCACCCTGATGCAGAATTTCCATCTGGCAGAGACGCATCGCATTCAGCGCAGTATCGTGTGACTCCGGCGTGACGCACGCGCAGAGTGCCGCGTCAATTACAATATTCGCCTCCGGAAATGCCGCCTTGCACAGCATGGCGTTGGAAATCACGCAAATGCCGGTGCATACGCCGACAAATTCAATTTCCGTCGGCGGTTCCGGCAGCGCGCGGAGCATGTCCGGCAGGGCCACCGAGCCAAACGTCGGCTTGCGGATGATGCGGGACGCCGGAATGCCGTCCACAGCGGCAGCAATGGCATTGTCCAGTGCATGACCTTCCGTTCCTTCGATGCAGTGCGGCACCGGCAGATGACGCCCTTCGTTTGTCTCCATATAGTTCGGCTGGTGGGTGTCCAGCGTGACAAACAGGTTCTCACGCGGTGTATTTTTTGCCTTCTCTGCCACATAGGGCACGATAGCGCGCGCTTCAGCCGTACCGAGAGGGCCGCTGATAAAATCCTTCTGCATATCCACTACGATAAGAATTTTCATAAATTACGGTTCTCCTTTGTGTAGTGGTTATAGTATAGCATTGTTTGATGGGTTTTCCAATGAAGTTTGTGTGGCTTGTGCGTTAGCGAGTGCTAATAGTTGATTATTCGCTTGAGAAGCGAACGAAACTGCGCTGACGCCGCGCGGCCGCAACATAGCAGTGCCGCGCAACTTGTTTGCGCGTTGTGCCGGAAGGCACCTGCGAATCTATCTGGTTTATACCATTTATCCTCACAGGTGCTGTCTGTAATCTCCAGACTTACGAATCGTGCGGCACTGTCATCCCCCAGGGGACCTTCTCTTGCCCTTCGGGCAATTCACCTTGTGCCGCACCTGCTTAGATGAAATCACATGTGTAGCAGAACACTATCTGACGCTGCGAATCGGTTGCGAAAGACACGGAAGTAAAAATCCTCTGCCGTTCCCCTATTTCGAAGCCGTCACATGTCTGCAATCTGCACCAGACTAACTAATAAGGGAAAGGTAGGAGTTCAAAGAGGAAGGGCACTCATTTAATCCGCGCACGGCGCGGGAACAATGTTTAGCAGCCTACGGGCAAACCGCAGGTGTCCCTTCCTCTTTGTCCCCGCCGCGGATGCGGCAGTCTCCCGCGCTCCGCAGAGCGCAATTTTTCCTCTGAATGTCAGCGAAAAACGCTCCGCCCGTCAGGGTGAACCGCCTGCGCGGTTCAAATACCCCGCTCAGCCGGTGCAGCAAAAGGTGCTGCCCGGAAAGGACGAACACGCTCACGCAGTTCGTGTGCCCTGCAAAACCTGTGCAGAAAACAGCCGTTACCCGATGAAATCCTCCACCCGGTCTGCCGCCCTGTGCATCGCATGCTCCGCCTTATGCGCCGCATGCTTGGCATTCCGCCGCATCGACGGATTGAGCATCGCGCCGGCCGCTACCATCGAAACCACCGCGCCTGCCATCGCTCCGGTTGCAATGCCGGAAACAAAAGGTGAAATTCGCATAAAAGATCTACCGCCTTTCATAAAGTTTATAGAATCAGTATGCCCGCTCGTCCCTCAAATTTTACACAGCAAAAAATTGCTTGTTTGGCACAATCGACTATTTACAATCGCATGTTCATATTATATAATATATCTAACAATCCGCCTTTAAGGTGCGGCCCGTGAGCCGCGCAAGGCAGAAAACAGTGCATACGCCGTCAGCCATAAGACAAGGGGACAGGTGTAGTATTCGTGCGGCTTTCTGCTAATTGTTGTGGCGGAGAGTCATTTTTTTGCATTTTTGAAGGGAGGCGGCAGATTGACCGAACCGAAGATCATACTCGATCAGGATGGCATTCGCCGTGCACTGACCCGCATCGCATTCGAAATCGTAGAGAAAAACAAGGGCGCGGAGCACCTGCTGCTCGCCGGTGTGAAAACACGCGGTATCTATCTGGCGCAGCGCATTGCTGCCAAGTTGGGCGAGGTCGAAGGCAAAGTACCTCCTGTGCTCGAGCTGGACGTTACGCCGTGGCGCGATGACGTGCCGCGCACGGACGCTCCTCTGCCCGATCTCGATCCGCGTATTGCAGGCGCGACCGTCATCATCGTGGACGATGTGCTGTACACCGGACGCACCGTGCGTGCCGCCATCGAAGCCATCTCTCACCGAGGACGCGCCGAGCGCATACAGCTGGCTGTGCTGGTCGATCGCGGTCACCGCGAACTGCCGCTGCGGCCGGATTATATCGGCAAAAACCTGCCTACCGCGCGTGATGAACGCGTTTTTGTCCGCCTGACCGAAGTGGACGGCGAAGACAGTGTAAACATACAAGCTCGCAATCCGTAAAACAACATCGCACCTGAGAAAGGAAGAACCGAATGTCTATCCAAACCTTAGTAGAAAAGATCAAGGAAAAGGGCAACCCGACCGTAGCCGGCCTGGACGCTCGACTGGAGTACATCCCGCAGCATATTTCGGGACGCAACATGATGCTGCACGGCGAAACGCTGCGTGCTGCCGCTGAGAGCGTCGTAGCCTTCAACTGCGGCCTGATCGACGCACTGTGCGACATTGTTCCGGCCGTAAAGCCGCAGGCTGCGTATTACGAGCTGCTCGGCTCCTACGGTGCGATGGCGCTCAAGGAGACCATCGACTACGCACACGCCAAGGGCATGTACGTTATCGGCGATATCAAGCGCAACGACATCGGCGCTACTGCAACCGCTTACGCAGAGGCTTACCTCGGCAAGACCCGCGTCGGCGATACCGAGATCGCACCGTACGGCTGCGATTCGGTTACCGTAAACGGCTATCTCGGCACCGACGGTGTAGAGCCGTTCCTCAAGGAGTGCCGCAGCCGCGAGAAGAGCCTGTTTATGCTGGTAAAGACCTCTAACCCGTCCTCTGGCGAGCTGCAGAACCGCGACATGGAGGGCAAGCCGCTCTACGCCCGCATGGCGGAGATGGTAGCAAAGTGGGGCGAGGGTCTGGATACGCCATGCGGCTACAACCAGATCGGTGCCGTAGTCGGCGCAACCTATCCCGAAGAACAGAAGATCATCCGTGAGCTGCTGCCGAAGAGCTACTTCCTCGTACCGGGCTACGGCGCGCAGGGCGCAACCGCAAAGGACATTGCCAATGCGTTTAACGACGACGGTCTCGGTGCTATCGTAAACTCCTCCCGCGGCATCATGTGTGCATGGAAGAAAACCGGCAATAACGGCGAGGACTATAAGGAAGCCGCCCGCGCAGAAGCCATCCGGATGCGCGACGACATCGTAAACGCGATTAAATAATATAAACCGCGCCATCGGCGCGCATTAAAATAGAATTTGCCTTGCAAATTTATAAAAACCTGGAGCACGTATCAGCGCAGCGCGAATGAAATCGCGCAAGGCGAGCGCCGGTTTTTATACAAGTACGGAGCAAAGTTTCGCTCGTCGGAACTTTGTGCAGTTCTGGACATATCCGCGCTTTCAGCGCGGTATGTCCCCTCGATTGAAACCGTGGTTTCAATCGAAGAATTAAGGAGCGTGTGGATATAGTGAAAAAAGCATACTTACTGCTGGCGGACGGCACTCTGTTCGAGGGTACCGCAGTCGGCTACGAAGGACAGAGCATCGGTGAGGTCGTATTCAACACCGGCATGGCAGGCTATCAGGAGGTTCTGACCGACCCGTCCTACTACGGTCAGGTCGTTACCATGACGTACCCGCTCATCGGCAACTACGGCATCAACTTTGACGACTACGAGTCCCGCAAAAGCTGGGTTTCCGGCTTTATCATGCGCGAGATGTGCGAATACCCGTCCAACTGGCGCTGCAAGGTAACACTCGACGAGTACCTCAAGGCGCAGAAGGTTGTCGGTCTGGCCGGCATTGATACCCGCCGTCTGACCCGCAAGCTGCGAGGCGAGGGCGTTATGAACGGCGTTATTTACACCGAGGGCTTTGAGCCGGATGAGCAGACCATTGCGGAAATGAAGGCTTACGTTGTAAAAGATGCGGTTAAGACCGTAACCTGCGACGAAAATATCGTTTATCCCGCTGACGGTGAGACCAAGTACCGCATTGCCCTGTTCGATTACGGCGTAAAGTACAACATCGAGCGCGAGCTGTGCAAGCGCGGCTGCGAAGTCACCGTTGTTCCGGCATACACCAAGACGGAGGACGTAGTCGGCAAGTACGACGGCGTGATGCTGTCCAACGGCCCCGGCGACCCGGCGGAGAATGTCGAGATCGTAGCAAACCTCAAGGAGCTGCTGAAGTCCGATATGCCGATCTTCGGCATCTGCCTCGGTCACCAGCTGCTGGCACTGGCTATCGACGCAAAGACCACCAAGCTGAAGTACGGCCACCGCGGTGTCAACCATCCGGTAAAGGACATCGACGCGGACCGCACCTACATCACCTCGCAGAACCACGGCTATGCCGTTGTAGGCGAGTCGGTTGACCCGCAGATCGCCCGCGTGCGCTATGTCAACCTGAACGACGGCACCGTTGAGGGCCTCGAGCACATCGGCCGTCCGGTATTTACCGTTCAGTACCACCCGGAGGTATGCCCCGGTCCGATGGATACCTCGTATCTGTTTGATAAGTTCATCGAAAATATTGAAAAGTCGAAAGGAGGCGCTCAGTAATGCCGCTGCGCAAGGATATTCATAAGGTAATGGTACTGGGCTCCGGCCCGATCGTTATCGGTCAGGCTGCCGAGTTCGACTATGCAGGCACGCAGGCGTGCCGCGCACTGCGCGAGGAGGGTCTGGAGGTTGTTCTGGTAAACTCCAACCCGGCAACCATCATGACCGACAAGGCTATGGCGGACAAGGTTTACATCGAGCCGATGACCGTCGAAGCCGTGCAGGAGATCATCAAAAAGGAACATCCGGACTCCCTGCTGCCCAACCTCGGCGGTCAGACCGGTCTGAACCTCGCCATGGAGCTGTGCGAGAACGGTTTCCTTGATAAAATGGGCGTAAAGCTGCTCGGCGCTAATCCGACCACCATCGCAAAGGCAGAGGACCGCCAGATGTTCAAGGACACCATGGAGAAGATCGGTGAGCCGATCATTGCCTCCAAGGTTGTTCACTCGGTTGAGGATGCGGTTGATTTCACCCGTGAGATCGGTCTGCCGGTCATCATCCGTCCGGCGTACACGCTCGGCGGCACCGGCGGGGCGGATGTCCCACCCCCGGGGGGCGGTACGGCATTGCCTACACCTGGGAGCAGCTGCGCGAGATCGCAGCCTCCGGCATCATGTACTCGCGTGTTGACGAGATTCTGGTCGAGAAGTGCATCGCAGGCTGGAAGGAAATCGAGTACGAGGTAATGCGCGACCACAAGGGCAACGCCATCACCATCTGTAACATGGAGAACGTTGACCCGGTCGGCGTACACACCGGCGACTCTGTCGTAGTTGCGCCGTCGCAGACCCTGTGCGACAAGGAATATCAGATGCTCCGTACCTCCGCACTCAACATCATCACCGAGCTGGGCATCGAGGGCGGCTGCAACGTGCAGTACGCGCTCAACCCGGAATCCTTCGAGTACGCCGTAATCGAGGTAAACCCGCGTGTTTCCCGTTCCTCTGCACTGGCTTCCAAGGCAACCGGCTACCCGATTGCAAAGGTAACCGCAAAGATTGCAGTCGGCTATGGCCTGGATGAGATCTCCAACGCCGTTACCGGCAAGACCAAGGCATGCTTCGAGCCGACCCTCGACTACTGCGTTGTCAAGTTCCCGCGCTGGCCGTTTGACAAGTTCGTTTACGCGGACAACACTCTCGGCACCCAGATGAAGGCCACCGGCGAGGTTATGGCCATCGACAACAGCTTTGAGGGCGCACTGATGAAGGCCGTCCGCGGCTGTGAGATCAAGCTGGACAGCATGATTGCCCCGCACATCCAGAAGCAGTCTGACGCCGAGATTAAGAAGGGCGTGGCACGCACAGACGATCAGCGTCTGTTCCACATCTGCGAAGCTCTGCGCCGCGGCATCATGACCATTGAGGAGATTCACGACATCACCACGATGGACGTGTTCTTCCTGCATAAGTTCCAGAACATCATCGACATGGAGAAGGAGCTGGCTGCAGCTGACAAGATCGACTCCGATCTGTATATCCGCGCCAAGAAGATGGGCTTCCTCGACAAGACCATCGAGCAGCTGTCCGGCAAGGACATTTCGGACGTTAAGCGTCTGCCGGTATACAAGATGGTTGATACTTGTGCCGCTGAGTTCGAGGCAGAGACCCCGTATTACTACTCCACCTACGATGATGAGACCGAGGTTGCACCTCCGTCTGGCAAGAAGAAGATTCTGGTACTTGGCTCCGGTCCGATCCGTATCGGTCAGGGCATCGAGTTCGACTACTGCTCGGTTCACGCTGTCTGGGCGCTGCAGAAGCTGGGCTGCGAGACCGTTATCATCAACAACAACCCAGAGACCGTTTCCACTGACTTTGACACCGCAGACCGTCTGTACTTCGAGCCGCTGACACCAGAGGACGTTACCGGCGTTGTCGAGGCCGAGAAGCCGGATTACGCTATCGTACAGTTCGGCGGTCAGACCGCCATCAACCTTGCGGCGCACCTTGAGAAGCTGGGTGTTCCGATCCTCGGCACGCCGGCATGGTCGATCGACGCCGCTGAGGACCGTGAAAAGTTCGACGTTATCCTCGAAAAGTGCGGTATCCCGCGTCCGGCGGGCCACACGGTTATGACCGAGGAAGAAGCTGTCAAGGCGGCTGACGAGCTTGGCTATCCGGTTCTCGTTCGTCCGTCCTACGTTCTGGGCGGTCAGGGCATGGAGATTGCCTACAAGGAGGCCGATGTCCGCGAGTTCATGCAGGTTATCACCCGCAACAAGGTTGAAAACCCGGTTCTGGTCGATAAGTACATGATGGGCCGCGAGATCGAGGTCGATGCCATCTGTGACGGCGACGACATCCTCATCCCGGGTATCATGGAGCACTTCGAGCGCGCAGGCGTTCACTCCGGCGACTCCATCTCCATCTATCCGTCCATCAACATCGAGCAGAAGCACAAGGACACCCTCGTTAAGTACACCGAGGCTCTGGCAAAGAACCTCGCTGTTCTCGGTCTGGTCAACATCCAGTTCGTTCTGTACAACGATCAGATCTACGTTATCGAGGTAAACCCGCGTTCGTCCCGTACCGTACCGTACATCTCCAAGGTTACCGGTGTGCCGATGGTCGATCTGGCTACCCGCTGCATGTTCGGTGAAAAGCTGAAGGACATGGGCTGCGGCACCGGTCTGCATCCGGAAAGCGACCACTATGCGGTCAAGGTTCCGGTATTCTCGTTCCAGAAGCTGCGTGATCTGGATACCCAGCTTGGCCCTGAGATGAAGTCTACCGGCGAGGTGCTCGGCGTTGCCAAGACCTTCCGCGAGGCACTGCTCAAGGGTCTGACCGGCGCAGGCTTCCAGATGAAGAAGAAGGGCGCTGTCCTGATCTCGGTCCGTGATTCGGACAAGCAGGAGGCAATCCGCATCGGTGAGCGCTTCGAGGCTCTTGGCTTTGATATTTACGCTACCAGCGGCACCGCAAACGTGCTCAACCGTCACATGGTCGCAACCAACTCCATCCGCAATGTGGATGAACCGTCCCCGAACATCATCGACCTGATCGAGTCCGGCAAGATCGACTACGTTGTTGCTACCTCGGTCAAGGGCCGTCATCCGGAGCTTGGCTCGGTACACATCCGCCGTACCGCGGTCGAGCGTGCAATCCCGTGCCTGACCTCGATGGATACGGTTTCCGCGCTGCTGCGCTGCCTCGAGGGCGATGTTAAGATCGAAAACTGCGAAATGGTTGATATCAACACCATCTGATTGCAGTGAAATAAAACAGAAACCCGAAGGGAGAAACTTCTTTACGAAGTTTCTCCCTTCGGGTTTTGTAATCCGCCGGAATGGATACGCCGCATGAACAGCATCCGGAGCCGCGCAAAGGAAATAGAAAAATCATTTCAGTCTCTTGTATAGCGTAAGAAAACAGAAACGGTGCAGTCTTATCGACTGCACCGTTTCGAAAAATGTTAAATTGAGCTGCAAAAGCTGTTATACGATAGAAATTAGTCCTCGTCGTCGATCTCCAGGTAATCCTCAAGATCCTTGAACAGTGCGGTCGGATCAACGTCATCCTCGAGAACGATCTGAAGCGGCTCGTTCAGGGACAGCAGGAACATACCGAGCAGGCTCTTTGCGTCTACCATACCGCTCTTGCCGTGAATCCAAATATCAAAACCGTAACGGGTTACGATCTTGTTGATCTTCTGAATGTCGTCCGTATTCTTTACACGGATACCTCTGGTCATAATAACTACCTCCTGAGATTGTACTTCGTGAAGCCCTTTTATGTTAGTTTCATTATAGCATAAAACAGCAGAAAGAAAAGAGGTTTTTATAGATTTTCTCATTTTTCAGCGTTTTTCGCTTAACATAAGCACAATTCCTCAGTCGTTTGGGCACTATTCACAGATTATATTCTCTGTGCTTGTGCACAGTGTCGAGTCTCTCGGTCGGATGATTCATGAGAATCGACAAAAAACTGTGCAAAAATTCGTATATTCTGTCAGGAAGGATTTTACTTACTCAGTGAAGCAGCGTGATTTTGCTGTGACAGGCGGCCTTTCCCTGCAGTATGCCGCAACAGCACGGCGGCGATTACTGCGGTCAGCACTTCCGCGATAGGGAACGCCATCCACACGCCGGCCGGCAGCAGGCGCGCGAACAGCCATGCCGCCGGCAGTACGAAGATCAGTTGGCGCAGCAGCGACACGAGCAGCGACTGCACACCGCCCTCGGTGGCCTGGAACACGCCCTGTATGGCAATGTTTGCACCTGCGAACACGAAACTGACCGCCAGCACGCGCAGACCGGTCACGCACAGGCCCATCGTGCCTGCGGACAGTGAGAAAATACCTGCCAGCGGCTGCGCCAGAATTTCTACAGCTGCAGTGCAGACCAGCATGAGAACACTGGTATACATCAGACCGCAGCGCACGCCCTCGCGGATGCGTTTCGCGTTTTGCATGCCGTAGCTGAACGACACAATCGGCGTAATCGCGTCACGCAGACCAAATGCCGCGAACAAAACAAACTGCTGAATTTTGTACACAATGCCATAAGCGGTGACATACGAACTGTCCAGACTGCCGAAAATCAGATTAACACAATAATTCATCACGCTCATCGCACCCTGTGCTATGATGGCCGGTACGCCGATGGAGTAAATCTCGCCGACGATACTGCGGCGCAGGCGCAGAGCCTTGCGTCTGAACGGCAGTTCCCTGTTCAGACGGAAATGGAACACGGCTGCTAGAGCCAGAGACGCAATCTGACCGAGCACGGTCGCCCATGCCGCACCTGCTACGCCCAGTTTCGGACAGCCGAGCAGACCGTAGATCATAATCGGGTCAAGCACGATGTTCGTCAGTGCGCCTGCCACCTGAGCAATCGTGGAATAGAGTGAGCGGCCGGTCGCCTGCAGGGTTTTCTCAAACACTGAGAAGAACAGAATGCCGAACGATGCCATACAGCAAATTCGCAGGTACTGACTGCCCATCGCCAGAGCGATCGGGTCGCTCGTCTGCGAGCCGATGTACGCACCCGCACCGAACGCGCCGAACAGCAGGCACACCGCATAAATAATCCCCATGAGCGTCATCGCATTGCCTGCCGCTGCCCCCGCCTTCTCTCGGTCACCCTGACCAAGCGCGCGTGCGATGAGCGCATTTGCGCCAACACCGGTGCCGATGCCGGCCGCCACCATCATCATCTGCACCGGAAACGCAAGTGTCAGCGCATTGAATGCGATCTCGCCGTTCTCCGCCATGTTCGCCACAAAATAGCTGTCCACAATGTTGTAGACCGCCTGCAGCATCATAGATAGTATCATCGGTGTGCCCATCTGCAGCATGAGCCGTCCTACCGGCGCGGTCGCCATTCGTTTTTCTGCCTTGTTCCGATCCATATCGAAACCTCCTGATTGGATTTTCGGAGTCTTTACGGAAAGCTGCCACAACCTGTCTTTTGCACAAAAGAAAAAAGTGCGTAAATCCATCTGGATTTACGCACTTCTGCTACTCGACTGCTTTATTTTATCAGCGTTTTTCGCACTTGTCAAGCGGTTAGACCGGATACTTCCGAAAGATTCCGGGTGCAACGCCAACGTTCTTGCGGAAGCTGTGAATGAAATTCTCCTCGCTGTTGTAGCCGGTCGCGTAGGCGATTTCCTTGACCGACAATTCAGTGGAGGCCAGCATATACTTCGCCTTGTCGATGCGGCGCAGCACGATATACTCATATGGCGAATAGCCGGTCCGCGCCTTGAACTGCCGTGAGAAATGCGATGGACTCAGGCTGACGGCTGCTGCCGCGTCCTGCACGCCGATCGGCTCGAACAAATGCCGGTTCATATAGCGGATGGCCTGTGCAATACGGTCGCCGCCTGCGGTGCTCTCGGTGGTCTCGTCCAGCAGGAGCAGGCACAGCAGTCGGTGGATCAGCTGTGAGCACCGTGCCTCGCTCAGCCGCGCGTCCTCGGCGCAGGCGCTCCGCAGAGAATCCAGCATTTGCGCAATCTCCGCCGGTGCAGCCGGCGAAAATGCCCTGCGGCCGCGTGCCTGCAGGATTTTCTGATAGAATGCGCGGGCATTCAGGCCATTGAACAGCAGCCAGGTGAACTCCAGTCCGTCCGAGGCAGCATAGCTGTATGGCTCACGGCAGTCGAACAGCACGATCTGTCCGGCGCCGGCGATGGCAGGCGTACCGTTCAGCGTCAGCTCCATTGCGCCATCATGCACAAAAAACAGCATGATATTTTGGTTGTGGTCACCCTGCAGGGCGATTTCCGACCGATGATTGAAGGAATACCGGCTGCTGCAGAAGTAATGTCCGAGCCGCGTCGGGTAATAAAAAAGCTCCTTTGCAAGCGAAGACGGCGTAAAAAAGTACCGTTCCGAGGTCTGATGGACACCTAATTCGGGAATCAGCATAGCGGTCACTCTCCTTGTCTCTATCCTACCAGAAGTATTCGTTTGATGCAATAGCGAATAGCAGGATTTCGCAGGTTTAGGGTAATTTGTATCATTGGCAAGACGGCAGGAACGCTTTATAATAGAGCCATCAAACAGGGAAGCCACCCTTGATATGGCAAACAGACAAGGAGGATCATTCTTATGAAAATCGCATTTGACGTTGACGTTCTTGCCAAGCAGATGTCCATCAACGATTATGTTCACAAGGTAGCAGACTGGGGCTACAAGTACATCGAGCAGTCCCCGCATCCGCGCATCAACCCGTTCTACAAGCACCCGCTGTTCTCCAAGGAGTGCCAGCAGGAGTACAAGCAGGCTCTCAAGGAGACCGGTGTAGAGATTTCCTCTTTCATCGTTGTTTACCGCTGGTCCGGTCCGACCGAGGAGCAGCGCCAGCACGCAGTTGCAAACTGGAAGCGTATGATCGAAATCGCGGTTGAAATGGGTGTACCGGTCATCAATACCGAGTTCTCCGGCGACCCGAACCAGCAGGAGATCTGCAACGGCATGTTCTTCAAGTCTATGGAGGAGCTTCTCCCGATCATCGAGCGTGAGGGCATCCGCGTAGAGTGCCAGTCCCATCCGTATGACTTCGTAGAGCTGAACGACGAGGCCTGCGACATCGTTAAGTCCTTCCGTTCCAAGAACCTGGGCTACGTTTACTCCGCATCCCACGGCTTCTTCTACGATCAGGGCAAGGGCGACGTTCGCCACATGCTGAAGTACGCCGGCGATGAGCTGACCCACGTTCTTCTGGCTGACACCTGGAACCAGACCAAGGACTGCCGCTACATCGTAAATCCGCCCTGGCTGAACCAGCGCGGCCGTGCTGACTACACCATCCATCAGCACACCGCTATGGGTGAAGGCGAGGTTGATTTCGACGGCATCTTCGAGACCCTGCGTGAAATGGACTTCGCAAACAAGCAGCTGAAGCCGGACGCACCGAAGGTTGGCGGCGACAATATCATCTGCGTATCCTACTTCGGCTTCCCGGAGAAGATGGATCAGCAGGCTCCGGAGGCACTCGACCGCATTAAGCACGAGCTGCTGTAAAGAATACTTTCTAAATACACAAAAGGACTTGAGTTTTCACTCAAGTCCTTTTTTCATACTGTCACAAAACGTCATTTCAGCCGACAAGAGGAATGGAACGCGCGCTGCCGCGCAAATTGATTGGCTTTGCGCCATATGCACTTATCGGCAGATAAAAACGGACAAACCACTTTGGTTTGTCCGTTATATTTTTATTCTCCGCAGCCGGGACAGTCGGAACAGTCACCGCACTCGGTGCCTTCCGCAGCCTTGCGGTCCTCGTAGGCGCGCAGCGTGCCTTCGGTCATGTGGCTGAGAGCCGCCAGCCGCTCATTTACCATATCCCACAGGCACATCGGCAAATGGTCGCGGTGTCCGCGGTGGATAGTCACGCACTCGAAGCAGTTGCCATGATGGCGGCACGCCTCCTTGCACGGGCAGTGGTCACCGGATTCGCGCACCTGACGCAGAAATTCCAGCTTGATCTTGAGCGCTTCTTCCTTCTTGCCCTCGCGGTCGAGGTCGTTCTGCAGGATGGCCAGTTCGTTTCCATCTATTTTCATAAGTATCGCTCCTCTATATATTGCACTACATCGCATTTTATCATAGCAGGGTTTTGACAGTTTCGTCAAAGCAACTTTACCCAAAACCGTGTTTTCGTGCAGTTATACAGATTTTCAGCGTTTACTTTATCTATTTTGCCATTGACAAAAAGAACAGAATAAAGCCCTCATTCACAGACACATGAACGAGGGCTTTTACTTCCAAATCTCCATAGATCCTCTTTTCCCGACAGGATATTTCCCATCGCATTTGGATTGGTATTCGGTTGTTTTTTCGGCATCTTTCGATCTTACGTTCGCGGAACCGCCCGGCTAAGGTTCGTTTACTGCACAAACTACATTGTCCGTTTGGTTGCCTTTCCTACATTCGGGAACTCTATTTCCAGTGGGTGATGCGTCACTGCTCGGCGGAAGATGTGATACAGCCTGCCTTGTCGAACCGGATTTTACTCGGACTTTGATATTATCTCGTTCCGATGCGGTATGTCTATGCTGCAGATACTCATCAGTATGCCCATCGGCTAGTGCAGCATCCGGCAGGTATCGTAAGATACTTCGTTTTGTTCGCCGGCGCATCAAATATCAGGGTTCTGTCATGTATGAACCTTACTTTCCTGCTGCCTCGATCCGCTTGACTGTCTTAGTATGCCATGTACGGATAGTTAAATTTACGAGGATAGCTTCCCCAAAGTTACCGTTGTTGTTACCTTTGCTTAGAAGCCGATCGCGCTTTTCAGGCGGTTCAAATTGTGGAATTGGAACTCGCTCATTTTTTCAGCTATCACCTTGATCGTTTCGGTCACAGCGCCGCGGCGAGTCCCGCGAACTGGTAAGATGCCTCTTCTGATACCATTGGACTCACCTCTTTCGTGGGTATCAAACCGGATTGACATCCTTCAGATTAGATGAAGGTTTGCGCCTTTTGGAGTAAAACCCCTGTTTTACTTTGCCTTTGGTGTTTGCCTTTATCTTTTCTGTGTTATTATAATATCATCAATATTGCACAACGTCAAGCGTTTTTTGCAACTTTTTAGACTGCATATTGCACAACAAAAAGCCATTCATTTCGGTGATTTGGCTCTTTTCTCCAAGTGCGGAATTTGGTATAATAAAAGTGTTGGGGCTTGCGAAGCGAGCGGACCCTGCGCTGACGCCGCGCGGGTGCGGCACGGGTATGTTGCGCAACTCGCTGGTCCGGATATAACGGATGACACCTCCGAGTTACAATGATCAGTAATCTTTACCGTACGGTGCGACAAGGTGAATTGCCTGTTAGGGCAAGAGAAGGTGCCCTGGGGTACGAC
>OGSS01001334.1_pt1 | contig 16483 bp, 15 predicted proteins | sample 1553591 | NCBI WGS metagenome assembly OGSS01 (sample SAMEA2580061, study PRJEB22360) | human gut metagenome | biome: human gut; feature: human-associated habitat; material: faeces | place: Denmark | collected 2008/2010
GCACCTGCAGGGTGAGCTGCTGCTCAAAGGATTGTTCGCTGTCGCGGTTTACCCGTATCCGTCCCGTATAATGCATGAGATGGCGCAGCAGCAGGCCCATGGTGGTCTGGTTCATGGCCTGCATTCCCTCCCGCTCATGCATAAGGGACCACACCAGGTTCTCCACCAGGTTCTGGACCGGCAGCACATCCGCTATCTGGAAATGAAGATACCGCCCATACCTGGTATCATCGCAGAGACATCCCACGATAAAATCCCTCAGCAGATTTTCCTCCTCACCCATCATGCGGAAAGCCGTGTCAAAAAATTCAGGAAGAATGATGAAGTTCACCGCAATGTCATCCTGGCCGGCAGGATGGATTTCCTGGACCGCGTGCTGGTTTAAAAACAGCAGCTCCCCCTCCTTAAGCTTCAGCTCCCTGCCGTCCACCACATGGGTGGTCTCCCCCCTGCACATGTAAATTACCTCCACATAATTGTGGGTATGCTCCGGAAAATGCACGAAACGGGTATGGGGCCGGATGGTTATAAGCTGTCCGGCTTCCAGAAGCTTATCGCTGTCAATGACCATGTCCCCGCGGTCCATATAAAGGGTTCTGTCAATATCCGCACTGCCTGCCAGTATCTTCTGTTCTTCCTCCGTAATGACGCTCAGGCTTTGAATCAGCTCCTGGTTCATGTAAATCTCCTTTCACCACATTCACCGGTTCCCCTGCAAGGAATGCTTTGAGATTACCGGCAGCCATATCCATTATATGCTGTCTGGCCACACTGTCAGATCACCCATGGCGCTGATTGCATCCCAGGACAGATCCCCCGGATTTTCTGTATAACCATCTAATACAACTATCTTCATCTGCTATACCCTTTCCTCATATAAAGCGGCTGTCCGGTCAAGCAGGCTGTCCGCCAGATGTTCGAAATACTCCAGCAAAGCTTCCTTTATGCCCGGGCAACCTCTCTCCTTGACAGCATCTCCCAACCGTCTTAAGTGAGCGACTCTATCGCTATGTATAAAAGGCAGTTTCAAAAGAACATATGACAGATAACCCTCCTGAAGCTTCTTGAGCATCTGCTGCAAATACGGATTCTCAAGCAGCTCTCCCACCAGCCAATGGTACTCCAATTCCATTTCCCTGCCCCGGTCCTCTCTGCCTTCCTCCAATATTTTAACTGTTTCATCGATATGATCCCCCAGCACCTTGACAGCCGGTTCATCCAACATCCCGAACATCTCAGCCTCCACTACAGCCATGATACGAAATGACTCCAGCACCTGTATCCGTTTCATCCTGGACACACAGACATGGCGGTTGCGCATCCTTGTCAGAAAACCTTCCTGGGTAAGGGCCTGGAGCGCCTCTCTCACAGGCATTCTGGACACTCCTAGCTTTTCTGCCACGTCTTCCTGGGTCAATTCCTCTCCCGGCTTCAAATCGCCCGAAAGAATCTGTTCCCGTATAATCCGGACCACAAGGTCCTTGGTCTGAATATTCTGGATGCTTTTCATTTAATTCCTCATTTCATAGTTAATTGAGATGATTCCCCCTCCATATTCTAGCGCCTCCTGCATCCTCTGTCAATCGCCATGCTTCACCGCAGGATTCCCTCAAACGATTCCCCCCTGGCTGCCGTTCCCGTATGGCGGCCATGTTCCATACTACTCTACCTGGAATATGGTATCCATCTGTGTTCCATCCCGTCCCATTACCCTGGCTGCGATTCTGGAAGTCTTATGTTCAATCCCCCGTGGTACTCCGTTCATCTTCTCAGCCATGGCCTTCCAATCATGTATATCCGCCACAGGGATGCCTGCTTCAGTAAAGCGTTCCAGTAAATCGGTACGGCGTGGGTTCACGCATACGCCATACTGGGTCACCAGAACATCCACCGAGGAACCCGGGGTCGATATACAGTCCACCTTATCCACAACAGTCGACATTCTGGCCCGGCTTAAGGGCGCCACGATAACCGTCATTTTTGCGCATTCAGCTACATCTGTGTGGCCACCCGATCCTCCTATGATATAACCATTTGAATCCGTATGGACATTGACATTAAACCGGGTATCAATCTGGGTCGCGCCTAATACCACCACGTCCAGAGATGAGGCGGCTGTACTTTTGGCAGTGGGACTTGCATACTGGCTGGCTGTAATCTCCATGTGGTTTCGATTATCTCTGATGGATTCCACTGCTCTCAAATCAAAGCACTGTACGTCCTGTATTGCCTCAAAACAGCCGGCCTCCAGCAGATCTACAATATAACCGGTAATCCCGCCCAGGCAGTAGCTTCCCTTTATGCCCTGTTTCAGCATAATGTCCTTCAGGTATCCTGCCACCGCAAGAGAGGCGCCGCCTGCGCCTGTCTGGAAAGAAAAACCGTTTTTTAACAGGCCGGAGGCTTCTATGGCCTTTGCCGCATAATCCGCAATCTTCAGCGCAATGGGATCCCTGGGCAGCCTGGTGGTTCCTGATACGATTCCCGCCGGGTCTCCGATGGCATCCACCTTCACCACATAATCCACATATTCCTCCGAAATAGAACGCCTGGCCAGGGGGTAAGGTACAAGATAATCCGTGATGATGACCACCTTATCCGCACATGCCGCATCTGCAAACGCATATCCCAGCGATCCGCAGGCCGACCTGCCGATTATCCCGGTACAGTTTCCTCTGTCATCCGACGCAGGGGCTCCCAGAAACGCTATATCAATCCGGGATTGGCCGGATTCAATCACACTGGGCCTGGAGCCGTGAGTCCGGAATATGACCGGCGTTTTAAGAACTCCCTGTGAGATAGCCCTTCCCACTACTGGTCCTATATAATCTGTTTCCAGAGCCGTTACCACGCCATTTTCCATATGTTTTATCAGCGGAGCGTGGCTGTCGTGGATGGAGCTGGCATTGATTTTCAGATTTTTGAAACCCATGGCTGCGATCTCATCCATCACCATATTCAGGACAAAATCCCCTCCTCTGAAATGATGGTGGAAGGATATGCACATCCCATCCTTCAATCCGCACTGTTCAATTGCCTCCCTCAGGCCTGATACTAATTTACTCAAAATAATTCACCCCCTTCAGTTCAGACGCCGCCTCCAGTACAAGCCTTGCCCTCTGCACAATGGGAGCGTCAATCATCTTTCCCCTCAGGGAGACAGCGCCCTTTCCCCGGAGTTTTGCTTCCCTGATGGCCTCAAATACCTCCCTTGCATAGCGTATCTCCTTGTCACCCGGGCTGAAAATACCGTTTACGGTCTCCACATGCCGCGGATTGATAACTGCCTTTCCTGTATATCCCAATCCTTTGGCAAGCCTGGCATCCTTCCTGAGGCCCTCCATGTCTTCCACGTCTGTAAACGGAGTGTCATATGCCTCAATCCCGGCTGCCCTGGCCGCGCATACCAGGCGGCCGCGGGCGTAAAGAATTTCCGCTCCCTCCTTAGTCCGTTCACATCTTAAATCTGCGGTCAAATCCTCCGCTCCCAGATAAAGCGCCTCCATCCTGGGCGATGCAGTTGCTATCTCATAGGCATGTTCAATCCCCATGGCTGTTTCTAACAGCGGTATCAGCTTGATTTTTCCCACATCCATTCCGTTCTTTTCTTCTGTTTCCGTGATTTTCTGATCCAGCTTCCTGATGTAATCCCCGTCACTGACCTTGGTCGGCATGATGGCAGCAGGACCGAGCGGCACCATCTCCTCAATATCCTCCTCCCAGTAGGGAGTATCCAGAGCATTAATCCGAACAATGATTTCACATCCGCCGAATTCCAGGGAACGCAGAGCCGATTTTACCAGAATCCTGGCTGCATCCTTCTGGTCAGGGGCCACAGCGTCCTCCAAATCAAATATGATACTGTCCGCTCCCAAAAGACCGCCGTTCATGATCATGTTGGGATTATTTCCCGGTAAAAACAACATTGTACGTCTCATACAGCTTCCTCCTTTGACGCCCTGCGCAGCGCCGTCTCAACCCTGGCCCGGATCGTGCAGTCCAGGGCGCCATGGTCGTTGGCCTGGATAGAAGCAGCCTCCACTCCCAGGGATTGGGTTACCTCATGGATTGTCTTTATAATATCCTCTCCAAATTGCTGGTATACGGAAGACTGAAGTTCTATGTGTATGTCATGGTCAGCCGGCTGGACAACCACCAGAATATCACTGGATTCAAGAGTACCTGCCACTGCATTTTCACGAATCACCATGTCTCTCCCCCCTTTTATTGTTTTATCTTATATTGGATACAAAATAATAATCAAAATATAGTTCCATACATTAAGACGTATGGAACTCTTTCTGAATCATCCCAATGACCTGCGCCACTTCCTCCTCAGCCTCTTTCCCCAATGGCTGATTCGGCAAAATGGGATCTCCCACCTGGAACCCCTGAAGCTTAAGGCCTGCTTTCACGCATGCTGCCAGATTGTATTTCTGAAAGATGCGGTTTATCTCCCACATGGTTTTCTGCAGTCTGAATGCCTCATCCCAGCGTTTTTCCGCACATAATTCATACAGCATGACGCTCTCTTTTGGAAGGAGGCAGGCAGGGCCCGCCATCCATCCGGCCCCGCCAAGCATCATGACAAATACAGGTACATGGGCAGACGCGCTGAATATCTTCAAATCGTTCCCAACCACATTGCTCAGTTGAAGAAGTCTCCCGGTATTGCCGGACGCATCCTTATAATAGTTAATGTTTGGTATCCGGGACAGCCTTTTCAGGGTGGGAATCTCAATTTCAAAACCTGTAAACTTAGGATTATTATATACCACCACCTGGCAGGACACTGCATCTGCAATGCTTGCAAAATAGCCGTAAATCCCTTCCTGATTCAAAGGGAAGTACACATTCAGGATTCCCAGGATGCCATCCACTCCCAGCCGTTCAAATTCAGACGCCTGAAAAACAGCGTCCCTGCTTGTGGACGCGGCAACTCCGGCAACCACAGGCACCCTGCCGGCTGCGGCTTCCACCACAATCCTGACGATTTCCCTTTTCTGTTTCCAGTCAAGATAAAAGAACTCCCCTGTACTCCCCAACGGAGTCAGTCCATGGACACCGCACCCAATGAGATGGTCCACCAGATTACGCAGCACCTGTTCCTTTATGTTCCCATCCTCATCCACAGGTGACACAAGATATGGGAATATTCCTTTCCACTGTGTAAATGCCATGATTCTACCTGCTCTCCCGCTATTTTATAAAGTGTACTTCCCGGCAGATTCTCTCGTAAACCTTGTCCTTTTTCTTATTGAATTTTACCTTGTTCTCCTCAAAGAGATTCCGTCCATATGTGTCAATGGATACAATGAGGGGGCCAAACTCTCTGACCCGGCATGTCCACAGAGTCTCCGGCATTCCCAGATCCAGCCACTGGGCCTGCTCTATTTCCTCCACGCTGTCAGCGGCCACAACTGCACATCCCGCGGGAAATACACAGTGCAGGGCTTTGTATTCTTTACACCCTTCCTCTGTTCCCGTACCCATGCCCCCTTTTCCCACTACAAGGCGCACGCCCGTTTCCCGGATGAATTCCTTCTCAAATTTCTCCATGCGCATGCTGGTGGTAGGCCCCACTGAAACCATCTCATACCGTCCGTCCTCCAAAGGGCGTATGATTGGTCCGGCATGCAGGATGGCACCGCCTTCCAGGTCCACAGGAAGTTTCCGTCCTCCTTCGATAAGACGTCTGTGGGCAACATCGCGGCAGGTGGTAATATGCCCTGTGAGATATATAATATCACCTATATGTATATCCTCCAGGTCTTCCGCCTTTACAGGTGTGGTTAATATTTTCTTTGCCATTACAGAGTCACCCCCTTGTGAGAAATGATGGTATAATTCAAATCCTTATCAAATATAATATGTCCCTTCCTGTGGGACCAGCATCCCACATTCACCGCCACGCCTATGGTAGACGGGTGTCTGGCCGTATTTTCGATATGCACGCCCATAACGGACATTCTGCCTGACACGCCCTGAGGCCCCAGCCCGATTTCATTGATACCGTCCTCTAAAAGCTTCTCCAGACTGGCCGCCCTTTCATTTGGGTTTTTAGATCCCAGCGGTCTGAACAGCGCCTTTTTTGACAGTAACGCGGCGGTTTCCACGGAGGTGGCCACCCCAACGCCCACTAAAAGGGGAGGGCAGGCATTTAATCCATAGCTGGTCATTACGTCCAGCACGAACTTTGTGACCCCTTCATACCCCTGTCCCGGCATCAGGACCATGGCTTTTCCCGGCAGGGAGCATCCTCCTCCGGCCATATAGGAATAAATCTCACAGGTATCACACTCCGGAACAATCTCCCAGAATACGGTTGGCGTTCCCTTTCCCACATTCTTACCTGTGTTGTATTCGTCAAACGTCTCCACGCTGTTGTGGCGGAGAGGCGCGTCAAAGGTCGCCCTTACAGTCGCCTCCTTAAGAAGTGATTCCACAAAATCAATGAGCGGGAACCTGGTGCCGCATTTCACCAGATACTGTAAAACCCCTGTATCCTGACAGCAGGGACGGTTCAGCTGTGCCGCCAGTTCCTGGTTCCTGAACATGGTGTCATATATGGTCTTGGGAAGCTCCTCTGTCTCCAGCGCCCTGAGTTCCTTTAGCTTTTCCGTCACATCATCGGGCAGCACTTTCCCGCTGTATCCCACGAATTTTGCCATGATATCTGTCATATATTCCACGGCCTCTGTCTTTGTCATCATTTTCACCCCTCCTTTCACGCCTGTTCCACCTTCATATAGTCTTTGACACTGTCAATAATCGGGGCCATGCATTCCTCCTTGCGGGAAGCGTAGTATTTCTTATTGTCCACAAACATGTTATTTCCCTCTGTGTCAATGGATACAATGAGAGGGCCAAACTCCCTGATTTTCATTACCCACAGACATTCCGGCATACCCAGCTCCCGCCAGTACACATTTTTTATTTCTTCCACATGGGCAGCTGCCGATACGGCGCAGCCCCCCGGGTATACGCAGTGAATTGCCCCATATTCCTTACAGGCCGCAGAGGTCTTTTCACCCATTCCTCCCTTTCCCACCTGGATTTTCACCCCTGTAAGGCGGATAAAATCCGCCGCGTCCGCCTCCATCCGGATGGAGGAGGTGGGGCCAATGGAAATCATGGTATTCTTCCCCGGTTCTTCCCTGATAATAGGTCCTGCATGCATGATGGCGCCGCCGGTAAAATCATAGGGACAGGCAAGCCCCTCGTGAACCACACGGTGATGTACATCGTCACGCCCTGTGACCAGCTCCCCCGACAGATAGATGATATCCCCCACCCTCAAATCTTTAATATCCTCGGTAGTAACCGGTGTCGTTAAAATCTTTTTCATAGCGTTACCCCCTTATATGTCGGCATTTCATAAGACAAATCATTGTGGAATCGGATTACGCCCCTGCGGTGGGCGTAACATGCCACATTTACGCCGATGGCAATGGTGGCCGTATGGCGGGCGGATGACTCTATGTGCACCTCCATGGCAGCACAGTTTCCCCTCAGGCCCTGGGCTCCGATTCCCAGCTTGTTAAGTCCTTCCAGCAAATCCTGCTCCAGCTTTGCCCCCTTTGGATGAGGATGGCTGGTGCCGAGAGGCCTCAGGTACGCTTTCTTGGACAGTAGGGCTGCATTCTCTGCATTATGTCCCAATCCCACGCCCACAATCAGAGGCGGACATGCATTGATTCCCAAATCAGACACTGCGTCAAACACATACCGGATGATGGCCGCATATCCGTCAGAGGGCTTAAATACCTGTGAACGTCCCGGCAGACAGCAGCCGCCGCCTGCGAAATACGTTATGATTTCCAGTTCGTCATTATCAGGCACAATATCCCAGTTAATCCAGGGCATTCTTTCACCGGTATTGTCGTTGGTATTCCTCTCCTCAAAATAATTCACTGTGTTCTGCCGCAGAGGTGCGCTGTATGTGGCATTGTGAGTGGCCTCTCTCAGGCTGTCCGCCACCATGTCCTGATAGGCGAATCCCGTTCCCATCTTAATATAAAAATGAAGGAGTCCTGTATCCTGGCAGCACGGCCGGCTAAGTTTGCCCGCCATATCCAGATTTTCAAAATATGCATTATAGATAACCTTCTGAATGTCGCTGTCTTCCTTCTCCCCGCACTCCTTTAATTTTGCGTGCACGTCATCGGGAAGCCGCTTGCTGCTCATTCCAATGAATTTCTCCATGATGTCCGTGAACCTTTGTTTCGCATCTTCGTGTGTCATAATCCTATACCTCGCTCTGTTTTATCCTAATATGTTAACCAGGGTCATACTGATTGGCTCTATGTATGTGATTGCCAGCAGAGATATAATCAGTGCAATCAGATAGGGCATAATAGCCTTTACCAACGCTTCAAATTTAATGTCCGCAATATTACATGCCACGTACAGACAGTTGCCTACCGGAGGTGTAATCATACCGATTGCCATATTCACTATGAATACAATTCCCACCATATACGGATTCACTCCCACGCTGGTAAGCACCGGAAGGAGAATCGGCGTCAAGAGGGCGATTGCCGCTGAAGAATTGAGGAAACACCCGGCAATCAGGACCACGATATTAAACAGGAACAGCAGGACATATTTATTTGTGGTGAAGGACAGGAGGGATGCTGCTATTACCTGAGGTATCCTTGCCATAGTAAGCACATATCCAAAGGTGGATACCGTGGCCATAATCAGCATGATGACCGAGGCTGCCACGGCTGAATTGCACACCACCTTTGGTATATCACGCCACTTTAGTTCCTTGTATACAAATAATCCTACCACCATCCCATAAACAGCTGCCACGGCTCCGGCCTCTGTGGGCGTAAATATGCCGCTGTATATTCCTCCCAGAATAATCACAGGCATGATAAGGGCCCACATGCTGTCCAGGCATATGTGCAGAACCTCCTTAGGGCTTTTCTTCTCCTTTATTACAGGAACATTATGCTTCTTCGCATACAGGTAAGCCACCACCATCATAGTCAGCCCCATCAGAAGGCCTGGTCCCACGCCTGCCAGGAACAGTGTGCTCACTGATGTGTTGGCGAGAACACAGTATGTAACCATGGGAATACTGGGAGGAATTACCTGTCCCACTGTTCCGGCGGCCGCCACAGTGGCCGCCGCAAAGGTCTTCTCATAACCGCTGTCCTTCATCTCGGGACCCATGATTCCCCCAATAGCAGCCGTAGTGGCCGGACATGAGCCGGATATGGCTGCAAAGAACATGGATGCACCTATGGCCACCATGGCCAGACCGCCTGTGATGCGGCTGAATAGTAAATTTACAAATGTAACAAGTTTCTTGGATATCCCGCCTTCCCCCATCATATTTCCCGCCAGGATGAAAAAAGGAATTGCCATAAGCGGGAAGGAATTGATTCCATTAAACATGGACTGGGCCGTTACGATTAGAGACGAGTTCAGGCCTGCCACTATTGCAATCACCGCCGCAAGTCCAAGAGCCACAGCGATGGGAACCCCCAGAAACATAAGCACGAAAAAACTTCCGAACAGCAACCCTGTCATGAGGCGTCCTCCCCCCTTTTTTTCTTCAGCACTTCAAAGACATGGAGTAAATAGCTTGCTGCCATTCCAAGACATCCCAGCATCATTCCCAGATATACAAATGCCATTGGAATCTTAAGCGCAGGCGATGTCTGGGCACTGAGTTTATCCCATTGGGCGCAGCAGTAATACAATACCATGATGAAAAATCCTATGGATATCAGATCACAGAGCACTTTCATACCATTCCTTACGGATTCCGGAAACAGGTTCTGTATCAGTTCAACCCCTATATGCTGTCCCTTCCTTGCCCCTACGTAACCGGCAATAAAGGTCATCCAGATAAACATGAACCTGGCGCCTTCCTCAGACCAGGCAAGAGGGGATTTAAACACGTACCTGGCCAGCACCTGGACAAATATGAAAAGCGTCATTCCTCCCAATATCAATGCGGAAAATGCCTCCATGAACTTATCCACTATATGGATCACTCTGTCCACACAATTGCCCATGAAATCACGCTCCTCCTATTTTGCCGCTGCCTGGATTTCCTCAATCAGGGTTCCGTACTGGTCTTTGAATGCCTCATATACAGGCTGGACAGCTGCCTTGAAATCGCTCATGTCCTCCACCACGTTTACATTGACGCCTGCATCCTTAATCTGCTGGAGTTCCTGGTCCGCACTGTCTATGGCCAGCTGCCGCTGGTATTCAGCTGCCTCCTGGGCTGCCTCCAGCAATGCGGTCTGGTCTTCCTCACTGAAGGAATTGAACTTATCCAGGCTCATGATTAACGGTTCTGCCGTGAAGATATGGTGGGTCACGGAATAGTAGTCATTTACCTCATTATATTTGTTATTCACAAAGATGGCGGAAGGATTCTCCTGGCCGTCAACTGTTTTCAGCTGCATGGCTGTAAAAACCTCAGATATAGCCATGGGTGTGGGCACACCGCCCAGAGTTTCAAATGTCTTTAAGAATACCTGGCTCTCCGGTACACGAATCTTCAGTCCCTGCAGATCCTCAGGTGAGGTTATTGGCTTTACGGAATTGCTGATATCCCTGAAGCCGTTGTACATCCAGCACAAAATCTTAAAACCCTTTGCCTCGGCCGCCGCTCTCAGCTCATTCCCCACATCTCCGTCCAGAACCGTAAATGCCTGGTCCGCGTTTTCAAACATGAAAGGCAGATTCAGGACACCAATCTCAGGTATAAAGTTCTCAGCAGACATAGTGGACTCCAGAGCAATATCCAGTGTACCCATCTGCACAAATTCGATTGCCTTAGCACCAGATGCAATCTGGGAAGCAGGGTATATCTCCACTGCAATCCTGCCGCCTGTTTTCTCTGAAACCAGCTCTGCAAACCGTTCGGAACCATACTGGTAGGGATGGGTAGTGGCGCCTACATGGTTCAGTGATAATGTAACCTCTGCCTTACCTGCCGGCGCTGCTTCCTTCTCCTGTGATTCTGCCGGCGCTGCCTCTGCTGCCTGCTTCGTCCCCTCTGAAGCTGCTGCTGTTGTCTGCGGTGCCGTCTGCCCCCCACATGCTGTCAGACCTGCTGCCATGGCTGCTGCTAAAATCAGACTTACTAAGTGCTTTCCCTTCTTCATTGTTTTTCCTCCTTAGTTATACATTAATAGCCCTATAAACCGGATACACCATGTAAATATATGTTATATGATATAATGTATCCATTATTTATGTATAGATTATATTAGAATTATGCACAAATGTCAATACCTGTCTCCGTATTTTTGCAGCAAACCTCACAATCTCCGGTCATTCTTCATACTTAGACAATGTATCCCTGAGGCTTCGCATCATATGATCATGCATTTTCTGTTTTGCTTCCTGCTTATTCCTCATCTGTATTGCCTTCACAATCTCCTTGTGCTCCCCAAATGACACAAGGGCATTATCCTTAAGGCTGGTATTTCTTGCCAGGGAATTGGATATAAAAAGTGTTTTCAGAATTCCCTGCATCCTCTCATTATCAGCCAGTGTCCAGATTGCTTCATGTAAATCACAATTTGCATCAGCGTAATCCTGATACCGCTCCTCCTCTATGACCTGTTCCATCCTTTTTAAATGGCCGAGCAGAGCAGTCATGTCCTTTGCATCGCAGGCCATGGCAGCTGCCTCGCTTTCCAGTATTGCCCTGGTCACATAGTAATCAGTGACATACTTGCGGTCAATGCCCACCACAACAGCCTCCTTATGAGGCATCAATTGTACCAAACCTTCCCGTTCCAAACTCTGCAGCGCCTCCCGGATCGGGGTGACAGAGACTCCCAGGCGGGCTGACAAATCACTTAAAACCAGCCTCTCTCCCGCCTTCAGCTCACTTGTAAGGATTGCCTCCCTGAGAGAATTAACCACCTGCTCCCTGGCAGACCACATTTTTATCGGACTTATATTTTTCATATGTACTGTATGCAGGTTCCCCTGCATACCCCCTTTCAGATTCTTTAACAGCTCTTTTTGTTTTGTATCTATTATCAAATAATTATAGCAGTTATACACGGTTAGCGCAACCTTCTACTCCCCTCCCCCTGCCGGAAAGGCTCCGCTGCTTTTAAGAAACTCCTCCATCTCCTCCGTAGACAACGGCTTGGAATAATAATACCCCTGTATCTGTTCCACCCCTATATCCTCAACCAGCTGTCTCTGGCTTTCCGTTTCCACGCCCTCGGCTATCACGGTCATTCCCAGATCCCTGAAAGCATGGACCAGATGCCTTATGGTCAGGGCTGAGGTGGGATTATCTATGGAGGCCCATACCAGGCTTTTATCCAGTTTAATGGTGCCGAAGGGGATCCGTATCACAGTGGCAATATTGGAGTATCCTGTCCCAAAATCATCCAGTCCCATTTCAATCCCATGTTTTCTCATCTCCAGAGCAAAATCCGTTACCACCTGGGGATTCTCCGCAAGGGTGCTCTCTGTGAACTCGATTTTAACAGCGGACATGGGGGTACCGTTGCGCTGTATGATCTCCAGCACTTTCCGGGTCAAATCCGGCTGAGAAAACTGAATGGCGGAAAAATTCACATGGATGGCCTCCATAGGCAGTCCTTTCTCTAACAGCCGGTTTATGTATTTACAGACCTTATCCAGTATCACATACGTTAGTTCAATAATAAGGCCTGTCTCCTCCGCAATGGGTATGAATTCATTTGGATAGACCGGTCCTATGGAAGTATGGTTCATACGCATCAGGGACTCCGCGTACAGGAACTGCCCGGTTTCCACAGAATAGATGGGCTGGTAATACATCTCCACACTGTGATTGGCAAGCTGTCCTTTCAGAATCCGGATTATTTCCTTCCTCCGTTCCAGCTTTTCAAGCATCTCCTGGTCACAATAACAGATCTGTCCATATCTGCCCGTCTTGGCCTGTGACACGGCGTATTCGACGTAACTGACCGCTTCCTCCAATGTTTTCACATACTCAGAGCGCCGTATAATTCCCATCACAACCGAAAGCCTGAACTGATAATCCTGGTTCTGCCACGGCTGCTTCATGCGGGCCTCTATGTCAAGGACACACTGCCGGACACGTTCCCCCGTGTCATTGATGAACAGAAGCGCAAACTCATCCCCGCTGTACCGGTAGACATTTTCCTTGGGACCAGCGCTGCACAAAAAGGCACAGACCTGCTTTAAGAAGGCATCTCCCCCATGCTGTCCGCATACATTATTAATCTGCCTGAAATCACGTATTGAAACCACCAGCAAAGAGAAATCCTTATCCGGATACCTTCTCAGAAGAAGGTCCAGCATGTTGAGGAGTTCCTGGCGGTTGGACACATTGGTGAGATAGTCCAGGGATATCTGGCGGTTCTGCAGATGCAGGTAAATGATCAGCAATGCGCAGGTGGCAGCGGAGCCGGACAATATAATATCCGGATACATCTGCTGGAAAAAGATGACAAAGACAGCCAATACAGGAAATGCCGCCAATATGTGATAAATATGGCGGTCTACGCAGCGTCTGTTCCTGACCGCAATGACAATGCAGCCCGCGCAGTACGCATAAAAAATAAGATAGGTCATAAAAATAAGGCTGCCCTGTTCATAGCCCTGATTGGCAGTGATATCAAACAGACATTTCGTGAAAAAATTGGACAGTACCAGAAGTGTATAGACAGCCCCCGGAATCCCGCCCAGCAGAATCATGGGGTAAAGCTGAGGCTTTTCTTCATATATAACGGAAACCACATAAAGATAATAAACCAGCCCCATGAGAGGAGTCAGTATAAAATAAATGGTGGTGATTGCCCAGGTAATCCAGACAGGCACGCTGATATAACCGCACAGCATAAAGGTGGAGAGGATGTTGCTCAGCATGGCTGCAAAGGTAACGGTCAGGCACTCCTGGAACATCCTGTTTTTCAGGCTTGGCAGATGGCTGCCTTTCCTGGAATACACCCATATGATTCCCAGGATAACCAATGATATTGTTTCCGGAGCTATGTTCCATCTCACCTTTATGTACCTGCCGTTTCCCACCCATTCCCCGCTGTGTTAAAACCTTTTTCCATTTCCCTTTTCTCAGCGTGTACCAGGTGTTATCATTTCTTAATCATATACCAAATTTCTGTTTACATCAATAAGCAAAATGGTAAATATTTCTTTTTACAGCCTGATGAAAGCCGCCAAAAAAGTTCCCGGCTCACTTTGACGCCGGGAACTTTTCTCAATACCAACTCTTACTTTTCTGCTTACCATCCCGCTTTCATTTTACCCTTAAAATTCATAAGGCGGGTTACCGGAAAAATCAGCAATCACACCATGGGGATTCTCCAGGTAAAAAACAGTAAATATGGGATTGTCAGCTGTATTATACTGGCCTTTAACAATCGGATTAGCCATGCAGGCTTCCTTTACTTCCATATTATCTTCAAAAACCGCCCTGCCATGGAGACGCAGCCACGCATAGGAGGAATCAGAAACAGATACCTCCACCTCCGGATTGGCCAGCATGTCCTTGTACACCTCTTTCTGGTTATTGGTGCAGAACCACAGCTTTCCATCCTTTTCAAAGCAGAACATGAAGGGACGGCACTTTGCTTTCCCATCCCTGCCAACGGTTCCCAGATACTGCACAGGGTTCGCCTGTAAAAACTCCACAACTTTATTCATGATAATCCCCATCCTTCCTTTGATATGTTTCTTAATAGCAGCAGCTTATTTCTTATACCGGTATTACAAATCTATTATAAAATGCGCGCTGAACACCCACAAGAACGCACTTTAAAGTGGGATAGGCACCTGACAGTGCCATAGTATCCCAAAGATACCACTTGCATTACAATTATTTTAAGGTATTCTAATATTTTTTGTTGAAAAATCCCAGTATCTCTGTTACAATCCCATTAAGAAGATCTTATCTTAACCAATAATTAGGAGGGTATTATGGAACAAATGTTATTCTTAGTCCCCATCGTGGGGCTGCTTGGACTCCTGTTCGCCGTCATCTTAAGACAGCAGGTCGTCAAGGAGGATCCGGGCACTGACAAGATGCGTGAGATTGCTGACGCAATCGCAGAGGGCGCTAATGCGTTCCTGGCTTCTGAGTACCGCATACTGGTCGTTTTTGTAGCTGTGTTATTCGTTGTCATCGGCTTCGGAACCCGGAACTGGGTTACAGCCGGATGCTTCCTTGTGGGAAGCGGATTTTCCACCATGGCCGGTTATCTGGGCATGAACGCCGCCATCCGCGCCAACAGCCGTACCGCTAACGCTGCCCGTACATCCGGCATGCACCGTGCACTGGCCCTTGCATTTTCCGGCGGAAGCGTTATGGGAATGGCCGTGGTAGGCTTAGGTTTGCTGGGCGTTGGCGTTCTCTACATACTTACAAGGGACGTATCCGTTTTATCAGGATTCAGCCTGGGCGCTTCCTCCATCGCGCTCTTTGCACGTGTGGGCGGAGGTATTTACACCAAAGCAGCTGACGTTGGCGCTGATCTGGTAGGCAAGGTAGAGGCCGGCATCCCAGAGGACGATCCCCGTAACCCAGCTGTTATCGCAGACAACGTAGGCGACAATGTGGGCGATGTGGCCGGTATGGGTGCCGACCTGTTTGAATCCTATGTGGGTTCCCTGATTTCAGCCCTGACACTGGGCCTTGTGTTCTATCAGGAAGCCGGCATTGTTTTTCCGCTGGTGCTTTCAGCATGTGGTATCATAGCCGCAATCATAGGCTCCCTGTTAGTCAAGAGCATCGGCAATTCCGATCCTCACAAGGCATTAAAGACAGGCGAGTACAGCGCAACCGCCCTGGTAGTGGTCTGCTCTCTTATCCTCAGCCGCATATTCTTCGGTAATTTCATGGCCGCCTTTACCATTATTACAGGCTTATTGGTAGGCGTGCTGATTGGAGCTGTCACTGAAGTATACACATCCGGCGACTATCGTTTTGTCAAAAAGATTGCCGAGCAGTCTGAAACCGGCTCCGCCACCACCATTATCAGCGGCCTTGCCGTGGGAATGCAGTCAACTGCTGTCCCCATCCTGCTGGTATGCGTGGGTGTTCTGATTTCCAACAAGCTTATGGGCCTTTACGGAATTGCCCTGGCAGCCGTAGGTATGCTGTCCACCACCGGAATTACCGTAGCCATTGACGCTTACGGTCCCATCGCTGACAACGCCGGCGGAATCGCTGAGATGGCGGGCCTGGACAAAAATGTAAGAGATATAACCGACAAACTGGATTCCGTGGGTAATACAACCGCTGCCATCGGCAAAGGCTTTGCCATCGGATCCGCTGCACTTACAGCTCTGGCCCTGTTTGTTTCCTACGCAGAGGCAGTAAAGCTTACCACCATTGACATCCTCAACGCACATGTTATTGTGGGACTTTTCATCGGCGGAATGCTTACATTCCTCTTCTCCGCCATGACCATGGAATCCGTATCCAAGGCCGCCCATCAGATGATTGAGGAGGTAC
>OGSS01001335.1_pt1 | contig 16466 bp, 22 predicted proteins | sample 1553591 | NCBI WGS metagenome assembly OGSS01 (sample SAMEA2580061, study PRJEB22360) | human gut metagenome | biome: human gut; feature: human-associated habitat; material: faeces | place: Denmark | collected 2008/2010
TAAGCTCTTCTGTGGAAAATGAGGTGTTAAAAAGAGAGGAAAGATTAAGAAAATTAAAAATGGAAAAAGAAGATATAGAAATAGAAAAAGAGAAGATAGAAAATGCTCTAACGTGTCTAAATGATATAGAAATGGAATTTTTTAATCTTTTTTATAATAGTAAGACAAAAAACAATATGACATATATTTCTATGAAACTACACTTAGATAGAACATCTTGCTACAATTTAAAGAAAAAGATGATATTTAAATTGAGTGAGATATTATAAAAAATAGGACAATTTTACAACACTTTATATACACCATTGCAACAATAGGCAATAAAATATGTGAGATAATGTTATTGTGAAAGAAATCCATATTGAAGGAGGTGATAGATTGAAAAGAATAATATTACCTAAAAATATAGAAGATACTTGACAGGAATAAATGAGATATATATTTAAAAATGACTTATATCATTTATAGTAAGATTATCAGATTAAGCAAGAACATTTAGTGATAGTGTGGTGATTATTTGCTTAAATACAAGGAAATATTAGAAACAATTATTGAGATTCTCAAAAAAAACTTTACTGAAAGTATTTTTATTGATGATGAAAGTGTGCAAGGCTCTGAAGGGTCTTGTTTTTTTGTAAGTATACTATCAGTTATTTGTACACCTGTAATGTTAAATACGAATAATAAAGATATTGTTATCTCTATAAAATACTTACCAAAACCACAGTCAAAGAGTATTAGAATGTATGAAGTTTCAGATGAATTAAATAAGCTATTTAACAGAAATATAAAGGTAACAGACAGAAAATTAAATATAACAAAGCTAGAACAAAGTATTAAAAAAGAAGAGTCAATTTATGTATTGAACTTTACACTTACACTAAACTATCTGGATAGTGTATATGAAGAAGATGTAGTATATGAAAATATGGAAGAAATCAATTTAAATTTAGGAGAGTGATAGTATGGCTATAGGATTACCAAGTATCAACATATCATTTAAGGAGCTAGCTACAACTGTTAAAGAACGTTCAGCTAGAGGAATAATTGCAATGGTGCTTAAAGATGCTAAGGCACTAGGTCTTAATGAAATAAATGAAAAAGAGGATATACCAGTTGATTTATCTGCTGAAAATAAAGAATATATAAATTTAGCTTTGATGGGAAATGTTAACACTCCAAATAAATTATTAGTTTATGTAGTAGAAGGAGAAGCAGATATTCAAACTGCATTAGATTTTTTAGAGACTAAGGAATTTAATTATCTATGTATGCCAAAAGCAGTAGAAGCTGATAAGACTGCTATAAAAAATTGGATAATTAAACTTAGAGATATAGATAAGGTTAAGGTTAAAGCTGTATTAGGAAAAGTTGTAGGAAATCATGAAGGGATAATTAATTTTACTACAGAAGATGTGTTAGTTGGAGAAAAGAAATACAGTGTTGATGAGTTTACAAGTAGGGTGGCTGGACTTATAGCAGGTACACCTTTAAGTCAATCAGTAACTTATACTAAACTTAGTGATGTAGTCGATATACCTAAGATGACGAAAGTTGATGCAGAATCAAGGGTTAATAAAGGAGAGCTTATACTTATTAAAGAAGCAGGAGCTATAAGAATTGCTAGAGGAGTAAATTCTTTAACTGAATTAACAGCAGAAAAAGGAGAAATGTTCCAGAAAATAAAAATAGTTGACACTTTAGATATTATACATAGTGACATAAGAAAGGTGATAATAGATGACTATATAGGAAAGGTTACTAACAGTTATGACAACAAATGTTTATTGATAGTAGCTATAAAAAGTTATTTAGAAGAATTAGAAAAATCAGCACTTATAGAATCTGATTCTACTGTTGAAATAGATTTTGAAGCACAAAAATCGTATTTAAAATCAAAAGGAGTAGATTTATCTTATATGACATTACAAGAAATAAAAGAAGCTAACACAGGTTCTAAAGTATTTTTAAAAGCAAAAATAAAAGTACTTGATGCTATGGAAGATATAGATTTATCAATAGAAATATAGGAGGATTATTAATATGGCAAATATGGAAGCTAGAAATGTAATGAGTGGTACTTGGGGAGAACTTTGGCTTGATGGAAACAAAGTAGCAGAAGTAAAGAAGTTTCAAGCAAAGATGGAATTTACAAAAGAAGATATTATAATAGCAGGTCAAATGGGTACTGATACAAAGTATATGGGATATAAAGGAAAAGGTTCAATAACTCTATACCATGTTAGTTCAAGAATGCACAAGTTAATTGGAGAAAAGATAAAGAGAGGTTCTGAACCTAGATTTGTTGCTATATCTAAATTAAATGACCCAGATTCTTATGGAGCAGAAAGAATAGCAGTAAAGAATATAGCATTTGATGATTTAACTTTAGCTGATTGGGAGGTTGGCGTAAAAGGAGAGATAGAAGCACCTTTCACATTTACTGAGTATGATTTTCTTGATATAATTTAGTTTTATATTTAGTTTTATATTTGGTTTTATACTGATATTTAGTAAATATATACTTAATAAATTCAGATAGTTAATAAGTAAAAAAGTTAGTTGATTGAATTTGATTGATAAAGGAGCAAATAATAATGAGTGAAAATGGATTATCAAAAAATATAAACATAGTAGATTTACTTTTAAATGCAGATACAGAAAACTTAGAAAGACCAAGTACTATAGTTGAACTTAAGAGATTATCAACTATATTTGGGCAGGAATTTAAAGTAATGTGTAGAGCTTTAACAATAAGTAAAGATGAAGAGATACAAAATACTTGTCTTAAAATTGATGAAAATATGAAAACGGATATAGACTTACCGGAGATGCAGATGCTTACAATTATAGAAGGTGTTTGTGATTTGGATGGAAAGCTTTTATTTAAAAATAAGGAGCTAATGGATAAATTTAAGGCTCCAACACCAAAAGAATTAGCAAGAAAATTATTATTACCAGGTGAAATTACCAACCTATATAGAATACTTCAAGATGTTATGGGTTATGGTAAAAATGCAGTGATAGAAGAGGTAAAAAACTAATAGGGACGGATACCAGGACTACAATAATGTACTATTATTGGAAGAAAAAAGGTATAAGACCGTCCCTTTTTTATGCAATGGATAAAGGCGAATTAAAGCTTATTGAAGCTTTTTTCGCCTTAGAAATTGAGGAAGAAGTTGAAAAAATGAAACATGGATATGGAGTGTGTCCTTTGACAGGAGGTGGTATGTAATGGGAAATGTGAGAGAAGAAGGTATAAATATGTACCTTACAGATAATTACACACCAAAAATGAATCAAATTATATCAGTAACTGATAATTTTAGGAGAGCAACTGTGGCTGTTTCACTTTCCACTAATGTAATGGCTAGTAGCATAAAAAATTCTATTGGAAGTGCAAGTAGTAGAGTAAACAGTTTAAATTCCTCGTTAAGAAAAGTTCAAACTACTGCTAGTAGTGTAAGTTCAACTATGACAAAATTAAGTTCTAGCATAAATGCTGTTTCAGGAGTGATTGGAAGTTTAAATGGAAGTATTATGAGACTAGCAATAACTATAGCTATGATTATTGATTATTTTAATAAGTTGATTCAAAAGAAAAATGAGTTTAATTCAAATATTATGATTATATTAATATTTAAAGCTAAAAGTGATGAAGTAGAAAAAACTAAAAATAAATTACTGGGAAATTTAAAAAAGATTGGTGGCAAGATTTGGAATATCGTAATAAAAGCAAAAGATATGACTAAGAGAGTTATAAGTAGTGTCTTGGGAAAATTAAAACGAGTAGAGAAACGTCCTTATCAAGGAAGTATTAATCTTAAAGATATGGTGAGTAGTGCTATGGGTAGAATTTTGCCTAAGTTAATGTTGTTTAAAAATACTTTTTGGAGTGGTGTAATAGCTATAAAAGATATGGCAAGTGGCATTATAAGTAAAGTATTTCCCAAATTGAGATTATTTGCAGGTAAGGTATGGAGTGGTGCAATAGCTGTAAAGGATATGGCAAGTGGAATACTTGGTTCGATAAAAGGGAAGATATCTGATTTGACAAATGGTGCTACTATAGGTGTCGCTGTGAAAAAGGGTGTTGATTTACTTGGTCAGGAACAAAATCAAAAAGTTGTTCTAGAAAGTGTAATGAAAAGAAATACTGGAAAAGTTAATCAAATAGATGTTGATGATTATTATGGCAGTTTAGTAAGAATGGCAAATGATACGCCTTTTGACCCTGAAGATGTTGTTGCAATGGGAACTAAAGCTAAAATGATTAGTAATATTACTGGTGGCAAAAAAGAAAAAGATATAACTCAAGCTATGGTAGATGTTAGAGCTTTAAATATGAATACAAGTAGTGAACAAGATGTATCAGCAGCTTTCTTAAGTGCAGCAAAAGGAAACATGGAATCTCTTAATACTCTGGTAGGAGAAAATTATAAAACTTTTGATGAAGCATTGGAAGGCATAAGTGTAAAGCAGATGGGGTTAGCTAAAGAAATGAGTAATACAATACCAGGTATAATATCAGGAGCTCAAACAAGCATTAACAATGGCTTGAAGAGTATTGTTAAACCTTTTGATGATATTTTAGGTCAAGGACTAAAGAAAATAAAAACTTTTATAGAAAGTGGATTAGGCAATTTAGCTGGCTTATCTGAAAAAATGGCTGGTAAAATAGGCAATGTAATGAATGGTAAGATAATTATTGGCAACAAATATGACCAGATGCAATCTAGAAGTGTAAAAAATGGAAAAGAGTTTTCTGATTCTACTCAATATCGAATTTCTAATGAGGCTGAAAAGCGTAAAATGATGGTTGAAAATAAGCAAGAACGTTTTGAAAATCATGCAGCAACAATGATAGGGAATGCACCAAAAGCAATTGTTAACGCAGGAAGTACACTATTACAAAATATCGATTTTACAGCATTAATAGATTCATTACTTCCAGTAGTAAACTTAGTAAATAATTTACTAGATAGTATAAACAATAAATCACCAATTGCACAAGGATTAATAAGTATATTTGGTACAATAGTAACTACAGCATTCCAACTAATCGGACCTGTAGTTGAAGCTGTTAGTCCTATTATCACAAGAATTTTTACTTTTTTAGGTGAATATGCACCTCAAATAAACAATTTTATAGAGACACTGGGTGTTATTTGGAAAACTGTATGGGAGACCTTAGGACCTCTGTTGGAAACTGGATGGAAAATTATAGAGCCAATATTGGGAGCTTTTTTTAACATATTAGATAAAGTATGTAAAATAGTTAAAGATATATGCAAATGGTGGCAAACTATGATTAATAAGATAAAAAATGGAAGCATCACAGGAACAGTTTTAAATCTAGTGGAAAAGAGTAAAAAAAATTACAAAGATAATCCATATGCTGGAACAAAGGCTGGTGATTCTGGTAAAGCTTATTCAAGTAAGAAAGGTAATAATGCATTTGGATTGAACTATGTTCCTTATAATGACTATCAAACCAGACTCCATGAAGGTGAAATGGTTTTAACTAAACAAGAAGCAAATCAATATAGAAGCAGAAAAAATGGTGGAAATATAAACATAGCTAAGTTAGCTGATACAATAGTGATTAGAGAAGAAGCTGATATAGAAAAGATAACATCAAAATTAGTTGCAAGTATCCAATTGGCACAGTTAGGGGGTGTCTTATAATGGAAATGTGGCTTAGACAAGCAGAAGATAGATTTAGATTTCCAGTATTTCCATCTTCCTTTAGTATTAATGGAAAAGCTGCTGTAAACTCTTCTAGTATACTCAAAATAGGTGAAGTAGCAACTTTTGGTGGTGTAGCTCTTAAAAGCATTTCAATATCAAGTTTTTTTCCAAATAAAGACTACACTTTCTGTGACTATACAGGTTTTCCATCACCATATGATTGTGTAAATAAGATAGAAAAATGGATGAAGGAAGGTTTTATATTAAGATTTACAATTACGGAAACAAATATAAATATGGAAGTCATAATTGAAGGGTTTAGTTATGAAGAAAGAGATGGGACTCGAGATGTGTATTTTACATTAGACTTAAAAGAGTATAAAAGAATAAAAATACCAAAAGTAACTCCAAAACAATAACTATTATAGATAATAAGTTGTAAATAACTGCTGATAGAATTAAGTGAAAAGGCAGGTGATTTTTTATTATTAAGATTTGGGTACACATAAAAAACGGAAGTATATATGACATAACTGACATAGTAGACAAGGTATCATGGTCAGGTGATTATAAATCTCCATCAAGGACACTAGAGTTTTCAATAATACAATCATCATTTGATGTAAATTTCCAACAAATCGATATACCAATAGCTAGTACAGTCTGTTTCTATGTAGATGAGAAAGAACTCTTTAGAGGAATGATAATTAATAGGTCTAAAGATTCAAGCAGTAATGAAATTAGTTTTGTATCTAAAGATATGGGATTTTTACTTACACAAAGTGAAGTGTCATACAATTTTAAAGATAAGTTAGTTGAAGACATAGCAAAGCAAGTATTTGCTGAAAATAGGCTTTCAGTTGGAACAATAGCAAAGACCAATGTCAAGTATACAAAGATGTTTATAGGAGTAAATGGTTATGACACAATAATGAGTGCATATACAGAGGCAAGTAAAAAGACAAAGAAAAAGTATATGATAGAGGCCAATTTAGATAAGTTTAATGTTATTGAAAAAGGAACTGTTACATTAAGTGTTATGTTTGAAGAGGGATTTAATATTATAAATACCACCTTTTCGGAGAGCATGGAAAATGTAAAAAATAAAGTAATAGTGGTAGACCAGTATGGAAGTAAGATTAGCGAAAAAATAGATAATGAAATTTTTAAGGAAGTAAATGTAATAATGCAAAAAGTAATTCAGCAACAAGAAAATCAAGATGTAGATATTGATAGCGAGTTTAATGGGATAGAAAAAAGCTGTTCTCTTAAAGGTTATGGAGATGTAAGTTGTATAACTGGTAGAGGAGTAAAAGTTAAAGATTCTTATACAAAGCTTGTAGGACTATTTTATATAGATACAGACAAACATACTTGGCAAAATGGAGAATATCAAATTGAGCTTGAACTTAATTTTCAAAATCTTATGGATGAAAAGTCAGCAGGACAGGATGAACCTAAGGAAGAAAGTAATTTAGGGGGAGAAGATTATGCAGGAGGAAAAGAGTTTACAGCAGAATTTACAGCTTACTGTCCTAGAAAAGAAGAAGGTGGAGATACAGATTGTAGAAAGAAAAAACTTGACCCATCTAAAAAAACTTGCGCTGCTCCTATGGTTGGTAAATATGAGCAAACTTATTATACAAAAGAGTTTTTAAATAAACATCCTTTATTAAACTATGGAGATGAAATACAGGTAATTACAGGAGTTTCTGGTCGTGATGGAGTCTATAAAGTAAATGATGTAGGACCTGCAATAACTATAGAAAAGAATGGAACATACCATATAGATATTTTATTTGGAAATGTTGAAGAAGCTAGTAAATTTGGAAGAAGAAAAGGAAAAATTATTATTGGTGGTTATTCTGGTAATGTATCTGATAAAGCTAAAATAGTAATATCAGAAGCAAAAAAACATCTAGGTAAACCTTATAAATGGGGTGGAAATGGACCAAGTAGTTTTGACTGTTCTGGTTTAATGGTCTACTGTTTTAAAAAAGTTAATGTTAGTTTGCCAAGAACGTCAAATCAACAATCTAAAAAAGGCAAGAAAGTAGAACAAAAAAATCTTCGAGCAGGAGATTTAGTATTTTTTCATAATCCAGTCAGCCATGTTGGATTATATATAGGTAATGGAGAATTTTTACATGCTCCACAAAAAGGTGATGTAGTTAAAATAAGTAAGTTAAGTAGTAGAAGAGATTTTAATACAGCTAGGAGAGTATTATAAAAGGATGGTGATATAATGGCTAATCCAATAAATGAATTTATAGGAATAATAAGAGAAGAAGGAAAGTATCATAATCAACCTTCTTTTTTTATTGGAAAAATTAAAAGTAAATTACCAGATTTAAAAATAGAGACAAATAACATCATATTAGAAAAAGAAGATATTTTGATAGATAGTTGGATGATTGATAGACAGCTAGAAACATTTGACACAGAAATAAATCAAGAACACCAGCATGAAGTAAAAAATCCTTTTATAGATAACTTTGAATCTGGGGATATGGTAATAATGTTTAGAATAGGCGAAAAATTTGCTGTTGTAAGTAAGTTGGTGAGCTTATAATGAGTACAATATTTCCTTTTATAGGTGTCCCAGAGGATTATATCTTACCTAAAACAGAAGAATTGCCAATCTTTCGTGAAGTGGCATGGGATTTTGAAAAAGATGAACCTATTTTAGAAAAAGGTGACTTTAAAATAATTGAAAAAAAAGAAGCCTTAAAAGTTTGGATATACAAGTGTATAAAGACAAATAGATATGAACATGAGATATACTCTTTAGAATATGGGACAGAGCTTTCAGAACTAATAGGACAAAAATATACAAAAGGTCTTACAGAAAGTGAAGCTAGTAGATTCATAAAAGAGGCCCTTCTAATAAATCCATATATATTAGAAGTAAACGTAAAAAGTGCTAACTTTAACAGAGACGTATTGAGTGCAAATGTAAAAGTATCCACTATCTATGGGGAGGTGGAAATAAATGTATAGTGACCAGACATATGAAGTAATAAAAAATAGAACTCTTGAAAATATTAATCTTGATATTTATAAGGGTGAAGGTTCTTTTCTAAACAACATGGTATCTGGAAATAATCTAGAACTTTCGAAGATATATCTAGAACTTTCAAAGATGCATAAAATGGCTTTTATACAAGACACATATAACCAGTTTCTCGACAAAAGAGTCAATGAATTTGGTGTATATAGAAAGTTAGGTACAGAGTCAAATGGAGAAGTTGAATTTATTGGAGAGAAAGGTACTGTAATAAATAATGGCACAGTAATATCATATAGAGATTTACTATTTGTAGTAATAAAAGATGTAACTATTGGTAGTGAAGAAGGTGACAATAGCCCAGTTCAAGCTCTGGAAGTTGGTAAGAAATATAATTTACCTACAAATTGTGAATTTAAACTAGTTGATAATATATCTGGAGTAACAAAGATTACTAACACAAGAAGTTTTGAAGGTGGTACAGATATAGAGACAGATGAAGAACTAAAAGAACGATTTTATAAAATCCAAAGAAATCAAGCTACAAGTGGAAATAAAGCTCACTATGAAGAATGGGCTTTGGAAGTAGAAGGAGTCTATAATGTTAAGGTTTATCCAAGATGGGATGGTCCGGGAACGGTAAAAGTTTTAATCTTTGGAGAAAATAATCAAGCTGTTGACTCGGAAGTAATTGAAAGATGCAAAGAGCATATCGAGGAAGAAATGCCAATAGGGTCTACACTAACAGTAGCAACACCTTCGCCACTTAATATAAGCATAAGTGCAACTATAAAACTAGAAGTAGGATATACATTAGATTTTGTAAAAGAAAGCTTCTTAGAAAGTATTAATAGTTATTTAATAAATATTAATAAAGAAATAATTTACACTAAAGTAAGTGCAATACTTGCAAGTGTGGAAGGTTTACATGACTTTAGTAATTTACTGTTAAATAACAAAGCTGAAAATATAGTATTTGAAGAGGACAAAGTACCAAGTGTGACAACACTAGAATTTAGTGAGGTGGTTTAATGAAACTAATTGATAAACTGCCTTCTTTTTACAACAATGATATTACTAGTAAAATACAAGAAGCTTATGACATAGAACTAGAAACACTTAGAGAAACTTATGACGATATCTTCGACCAATTTTTTGTAGATACTGCAACATGGGGACTTGATTATTGGGAAAATATTTTATCTATAAAAAATAGATTTGATTTAAGTATAGAAGATAGAAGAAGTAATATAAAAGCAAAAATGCGTGGCAAGGGTACAACTACTATAGAGGTTATAAAAGTGATAGGAGAAGCATATACCAAAACGGATGTAGACGTAAAAGTATTTAGTACTCTATTTAGCTTTACACTTAGCTTTATAACAAATAATTGTAGTTATAACACTATTTTAGAATTAGATAAGAAAATAGAAGAAATAAAACCTGCACATCTTGAGCACAAATTTGAAATGATTCTATATAATCAAAATGGACTTTATGCAGGAGCAATGACCAGTACAGGAGAAACGGTTACAATCTACCCTTATACACCTAAAAATATAGAATGTTTTGGAGAAATAATACTAGCTAGTGGAAACAATAGAAGTGCTGAAAGGGTAACATTATACCCTAAACAGGAGGTGATATAATTGGCACAAGCACAATATTATACATTACTTACAGAAATAGGCAAAGCGGCTATAGCAAACGCTACAGCACTTGGAACTAGAGTGGATTTTGCAAAAATAAAAGTTGGGGATGGTGGTGGAAGTGCATATATTCCAACAGAAACTCAAACAGAACTCAAAAATGTAGTGTGGGAAAGCACATTAGAGCATGTTCAAGCAGACGAAAAAAATCCTAATTGGGTAGTTATACAAAAGACTATAACTGGAGATACTGGAAGCTTTACAATCAGAGAGGTTGGAGTATTTGACTCTAAAGACCAACTTCTCGCAATATCTAGCTATCCAGAAACTTATAAACCTGCTCCAGATTCAGGAACAGTGAAGGAAATATTAATTAAAATTATATTAGCTGTGTCTAACACAGCAAGTATAAATTTAAAAATAGACCCAACTGTTGCGCTAGCAACTTTAAAAGACATACAGGACCTAGACACTAAAATTGATACAACTAAGGCAGAATTAACAAGCAACATAGAAACTGCTAAAACAGAGTTAAATAATAAAATAGGTGATACAACACTACTTACTACAACAGATAAAACAAATATAGTTAGTGCAATCAATGAGGTGAAAACTAGCGTAGATAGCATAGAAACAACAGCAGAGAAAACAAGTTATAATAATGCGACAAGCAACCTTAATGCTACAAATGTGCAAGGGGCAATAGATGAAGTTGTTAGAAAAATAGAAAATTTTAACGAGATTAATATAAACATACAAAATGATATGTTACCTATTTAGAAAGGAGAGTGATTTATAATGCAGACGGTTTGGAATTTCGATTATGCTAATTATGTACGAAGTATTTCATTGCTACCTGGGCGATATAAACTAGAATGTTGGGGTGCATGTGGTGGTGGCAAAGGTGCAAGTTCTTTTAATGAATGTGCAAAGGGTGGTTATGCAAAAGGTGAAATTATATTGAAAAAACGTACTAATTTAATTGTTTGCGTTGGTCAATCGGGTTATGAAAAACTTGCAAAAGACTCAAATATTACTAGAACTGGTTTTAATGGTGGTGGTCGTGCTGGTTCAACAAATATCGGAGATTATATTTACGCTGGGTATGGAGGTGGTGCTACTGATATAAGACTTTATTATTCTAGTACAACTTGGGATAGTTCTGAAGGATTACTTTCTCGCATACTTGTTGCAGGTGGAGCTGGAGCAATTAGTGGTTTTTCTTATCCGCATCCTTCTATTGGTCATGGTGGTGGTGAAAAAGGTTCTGATGGAGTTAGTGCTAACACTAACAGATTTAGTGGTGGCGGTTCTCAATATCAAGGTGGAAGTAATCAAGAAACTATCGAGTATCATGGTTCATTTGGTAAAGGTGGTATTGGATATTATAGCGTAGGAGGAGGTGGTGGTTGGTATGGTGGCGGAGGCACAAATGCGGGAAATGTTGCAGGCGGAGGAAGTGGTTACGCACTAACTAAAGATAGTTATAAGCCACCTGGATATATACCAACATCTGAATATTGGCTAGAAAATGTAGTTATGACTACTGGAGGTAATACTACTAGAGCAGATGGCTACGCTAAAATAACATTACTCCAAGCATTACCTTTTTTAAATATATCCTCTTATAACTCTACACAAGTAACATTTAAAGCTGACCACACAGACCCTACGCTACTAACTAAGATAGAAGTATTTATAGATGATACATTAAAAGAAACTATAACAACAGATTTAACAACAGAGAAAACAATTAACTATACATTAGAAGATAATGCGCTACACACACTTAAAATAGTTGTTACAGACAGTAATAATGCTACAGCAGAAAAAGTACTAAGCATAAGCAAAGGAATTGCACCTCTCCCTGCTGGTTCTACAACAGATGAAGTTACAAACAAATGGATAGAAATTAAAGATACATTTAGAAGCGGTAAAACAAGCATTATAAATACTTTAGCATTAAAGAATATAGAAGCAAGTTTGAATAACACACTTGTGGAGTTATCAGAGAAGATTAAGGTAGGTTTTGATAGCAAAGATGCTAGTTTACAAGATTTGATAAAACAGTTAACACAAGCTAATAATACTATAAGTCAATTAAATACAAAGTATAAAGTTGCAAGTGGAACGACTACTGCTTTAGAAGCTGAGGGTAGAGGTTCTCTTTTTGAGGTTACTTATAGTGGTGGTAAAAGTTATGCTTATAATCGTTGGGTTAAAGTAACCGGATTAAATTTTACACCTAACATCTTCATCACTTTTGAAAATCATAAAACTTCTTATCCTTATTTTTATTGTAATTTTACATTTGCTTGCCAAGGTGTTTTTGATAAAGACTTTGCAGTAGTAACATTTTATTCTTTTAGAGGGCAACCTGGCGAGACTACTTATGATGCAACTGGGAATGTAATTCATATTGATAAAGGAGCACCTTATATGAATGAAAATGGTGTTTATCTTCCTGTTTATACTCAAGAGGGTTACCTAACTCGCAACTGGTATGCTATAAAATTTAAATAAATGAGGTGATAAAATGAATAGAGCAAATAGAATTATATGTGACCAAACAGGAAAAATATTACTCCAAACAGGAGAAGCAATGGGGGATGTTTTAGAGCATGATGAAATAACTGAATTACATTGCATTGATGTTGAGTACGGAAGTATAGACTATACTAAAAATAGAATTATAGGTATAAATATAGAAACAAAAGAACCAATTTTAGAAGAAATACCAGTATATCTAACAGAAGAAGAAAAGAGAATAAAAGAATTAGAAAATCAAATATTACTCAATGAAAACGAAAAAGTAGGAGGACTTTTATAATGAATATAAATGAAGTTGTTGTAAGAATATTAGCAGAGAGGGTTTTAAATAAAGGATTAAGCCCTTTAAAAAACAGACCTTTTGAGTTAGATGATGTAACCAACGAGGATTATAGAAAAGCAGTAGAAGATTATATAATTAAAGAAAGTGGAGTAGTAGAAGGAGCAAAACCTACAGTATAGGTAATGTTCTTTTTTTAATACAAAAATCAGGCGGCTTACATGAATGAAGAACTTTTCAAAGAGAATTTGAAACGACATGAGGTAACAATAAATAAACATAATGATGAAATAGACGAATTAAAGATAGCAAATATAGAGTCTAAAAAAGAATTAAAAGCACTGTGTGAGAACTTAAATTCACTTATAAGTATGTTTAAATGCCTAATTAGAACAATGATTAGTAAGATTCTTTATATTTGTTATTCATCGAGAAATATTTTAAATTATTAGAAAAATAAAAGATGGATGATATATTGTTATAAAAAGATAAAGTAGTATTGTATATAGTGTACTATTTTATTGAGAAGGATTTTATAGTTTAAAATATCAATAAAAAAGTAATAAAAATAATATATAAAAATTCAAAAAGGAGTTGAGCTTAAACTTGATTAGAAAAAATCAATTTTAAGACAACTCCTTTTTTTATTAAATTATTGTCTATTAACCAAAATAGCTATTTTAGCATCTGGATTATAACTTATCTGAACCATTTGATTTTTCTTAACATGTTCAAGGTCTTCACCACCATAAGCTATTTGTAACTTAACTGGTAACTTACCTTGTTTTATAATAGCAACGTACTCTTTTTTACCTTTTTTCTCTAAACTAATCAAATTGCCAACATAAGGTTTAAAGTTCTGATACTTTTTACTAGAATTTCTTATGTAGAAGAAAGCACCAACAGCAATAACTAAATTTATGCCAAGTGTAACCCAAGAATTGATTTTAAGCATAGCTCCAGCGATTATTATCACGAACATTAAAACGATAGGTAATATAGCTTTCTTAAGAAGCAATTTACCCATTATTTCATTAGCCTTTTTCTCAGGGCCACTCATAGTTTTTGATCTAGCAAATGATTGCGCGAATTTGTCTCTTAAGCCCATTTTATCCTCCTAATTTTAATAAATATTTAGTTATAATAACGAGATATTACTTGAAACTAAAAATTTACTACATTTATATTATGTTTGACTTTTGTATAAATAATTACATTCAAGTAAAGCAAAATATACTAATTATTTTATCATAAAATTATAAAAAAGAAAATAAATGAAATAAAAATATTAGAACAAAGAAATGATGTAAAATCGTATCAAAAGCAACATAAAAATTATTTATCTATTTTCTCATCTTTATTTTTGTTATACTCAATTTTTCCTAAATCCTTCTCTTTTTCATATTCATGAAGTTTTAATTCAATCATACCTTCTATTTTGGCTTTATCATAATCATTTAACTTTCTAAAGTTGTTTAAAAGTTTTATTTCATTAGAGTTTATGCTATTAAGTGGATAGTTTGAGGAGGAATCGCAAATTAAATCTGATTTATGTGATAGATTATCTCCATTTAATAGCCAGTCTACTGAAACATTAAATATCTCAGCTATAGATTTTAATATTTCATAATTTGGTTTTCTAATGTTTCTCTCAAATTTACTTAAGTTGTCACAGCCCAACATTTCTTCTAGTTCATATTGTTTAAGGTTTTTTGCTTTTCTCAAATAAACAATTCTTTCTCCTAAAGTATCCATAAACACTCTCCATTCAATTAATGTCAAAAAGACTTTTTAAGATGTAAATAGTTTCAAATTAAAGGTCAAAATGACATAAAAAGCATTGACTTAAGGTCAAAATGACTTTATAATTAACTTAATGATACGAATTTACATCCTAATTTTAGCACAAAGTAATCAAAAAATCTTATTTAGTATTAAATAAATTTATATACTTAATATGTGTACATATTAAAAATATATACTAAATAGAGGGGGTGCGTAAGCTAAAATAATATAAAAGTAAATATAAATCACTTAGAAAGGAAGTTGATAAATGGATGCTCGAAAAAAATGGATACCTTTTTTGGGAGTGCAAGTCAAGCAAAGACTTATTGAATTAAATATGACTCAAAGGGAATTAGCGAAGAAAATAGGTGTTAATGAAAACTATTTGTCAGCTATTTTAAATGGAAGAAGAACAGGTAAAAAATATAAATCATCAATTTATCAATTACTTAATATAGAATATTCAGAAGATGATTAATAAATAGTATATAAAGTAGGTGAATATTCTTGTGTGTAAATTGGATTCAGATGGGGTTATAGAGTGTTGTAGAGCAATTGATGATTTTATTACAGCACTCAGTAATATAAAAAGCTTAAATATGGAAAGATTAAATACTTTAACTAAATATTCTAGTACATGTTCAATCCTTCTTAAAGAGGGGAATTATGAAGGATGTACAATTGTGTATAGAAAGATGTTGGAAGAATTAAAAACATGAGTAATGCATTTCTTAGGAATATAAGTTATACATAGAGATGTATTATATTTTTCAAAGTACTTAAACTAAAATATGGATAAGATAATCTAAATATTATAAATGTGCTTGAAATTAGACTATACTTGTTTTTAAATAATCCAATATCCATATTTTAGTAATATACTACAAAAAAAGAAGGTTAATAGATGATGTAAAATCGTATCAAATTATGTATGTTTAAACCATTTTATCTTCATTATTATTAGAGGAATGCTTTTTTAAGTCTTTATATTCAGATATCTTAAGTTCAAGTATTCCTTCTATTTTTATTTTATCACGTTCGTTTAGTTGTCTGTATAGATTTAATATCGTCATTTCATCATTAGTAACATGTAAGTAATCTTCTTTATCTTCTTTTACACTACTATTGACATTTACCTTCTCTTTACCATAGAGAAGCCAGTCAGTCGTAACATTAAAATAATCAGCTATTGACATTAGTATATCACAATTAGGTTTTCTATCTCCTGTTTCATACTTGCCTAAGTTTTCAAATTTTAAAATATCCATAAGTTTGCGCTGAGTAAGTTTTTTGGAGTTTCTCAAATAAGCAATTCTTTTTCCTAAAGTATCCACAAAATACACTCCTTTCTTTTTATGAGTAATGTCTAAATGACATTTAAAATTAAAAATATATAAATTTATAATATAAAACTACTAAATTAAAGTCTAAATGACATTTTGCTTAAATTAATATGCTCATAATATGATTTTAACATATTATAGTTGAAAATATATGGTTT
>OGSS01001341.1_pt1 | contig 16366 bp, 18 predicted proteins | sample 1553591 | NCBI WGS metagenome assembly OGSS01 (sample SAMEA2580061, study PRJEB22360) | human gut metagenome | biome: human gut; feature: human-associated habitat; material: faeces | place: Denmark | collected 2008/2010
GGCCACCAAGATCGCCGCACACGCCGCCGATATCGCCAAGAAGGTGCCCCACGCCCGCGACATGGACGACAGGATGGGCCAGGCACGCCGCAAGCTCGACTGGGACGCCATGTGGAAGTGCGCGCTCGACCCAGTTACGGGCAAGAAGCGCTACGAAGAATCCCCCGCCGCCACCGAGGGCACTTGCACCATGTGTGGGAAGATGTGCGCCGTCCGCACCGTCAACAAGATCTTCGAGGGCACCACGATCGACCTCGGCATGGAGGACTAACCCTGTCGCCGCAGCCGCTTCTGGCGGCGAGCTGGTGCCTGTCAATTGTTGACTTGTGAACATTTACTTACACTTGCGTAGAGATTGCATCGCCCGCCCGGGTTCGGCATAGAGTCGGCCCGGGCATCTTTATAATGCTGGCTTAAAGACCCATTTGATTCCGACCGAACAAGGGAGCGAACATGGATCGTAGTAAGGTACCTGCCGTCCTGTCCATCGCGGGATCCGATTCCAGCGGTGGCGCCGGCATTCAGGCCGACATCAAGACCATCACGGCGCACCGCCTGTATGCCGAAACGCCCATCCCCGCCATCACAGCGCAAAACACCCTGGGCGTTACCGCCGTGCAGGATATCTCGCCAGATATCGTAGCCGCGCAAATTGACGCCGTTTTTGACGATATCCGCCCGAGCGCCGTCAAGATCGGCATGGTTTCCTCTGCCGAGATTATCGATGTTATCGCCGACCGCCTGAGCGCTTGGAACGCGACAAACGTGGTAGTCGACCCCGTCATGGTAGCCACCTCGGGCGCACGGCTGATTGCCGAGGATGCCGCCGAGGCGCTCACCCGCCGCCTGTTCCCGCTGGCGACGGTTATCACGCCCAATATTCCCGAGGCCATGGCCCTGCTCGACTACGAGGTCGACTCCGAGCGTACGCAGCAAAACGCCGCCATGCTCCTCACCCGCCGCTTTGGCTGCGCGTCCCTCGTTAAGGGCGGGCATCTTGTCAACGAGGCCAACGATGTACTAGCAGAGCCCGCACCGCTCGATGACGAGGGCAACCATCTGGGAGATCCACTCACCACGTGGTTCCGCCACAAGCGCATCGAGACCGACAACACGCACGGCACCGGATGCACGCTCTCATCCGCCATCGCCTGCGCGCTGGCCCAGGGCATGGATCTTGCCGATGCCGTCAACGCCGGCAAGGCCTACCTGACAGGCGCTCTGGCCGCCGGCCTGAACATGGGCAAAGGCTCCGGCCCCGTCAACCACATGTGGCAGTATTAAGATTCGCAGCCCAAGCCACCGCAAAGGCGCCCGCCCCCTTTGCGGTGGTTTGGGGTCGCGCTACTCACCGAGCATCTCTTGGAGCTTGGCTGCCACGGCGTGACCCAGGCTCTCGTGGCTTTCGGGCATCATATGCAGATAGTCGATATCGCCCGGCTCGGCAAACTCGGCGGCATTCAAAAAGTCGCAGTCAAACTGTTTAGCAGCATACGCATAGTATTCGGCAAAATGCTCCGAGGCCTCGACGGAGCGCTCGTCAAAGTCGGTCATGTACACATCGGCGATCTGCGGTTTAATCTTGATAGGCGCCATCAGCAGAATACGCGGGCAGGGCGCGGCTTCGGTCCAGGGAAACGCGCGGACGGTGCGAATCAGCGCCATGACACCGTCAGCGATATCGGCAGCCCCCACGCTAAAGACCGTCTTGCAGTCGTTGGTGCCCAGCATAATCACGATCGCATCCAGCGGCTTATGAGCCTCGAGCAGCATCGGCAACGCGCGGATGCCGTTAAGATTGGTATCCAGATGGCACATGTCGTCGCGTACCGTCGTGCGGCCGTTGAGGCCTTCTTCAATTACATGCCAGCCCTCGCCTAAGTCACGTTGGGCCACGCCGCACCAGCGCACATCCTGCGCATAGCGCACCGCGGTGCCGTCGCGCATGCCCGCCGGATCATAACCATAGGTGTTGCTGTCGCCAAAACATAGAACGTTTTTCATCGTAAACCCCTCGCTCGGTAAAAAGCCGACGGGAGCAACCTCCCCCGTCGGCACGACATATCCGTCAGCGCGTACCGATTACAGGTACTTGCGCCAGTCGTCGTCATCCTCGTCGTCCTCGGCAGCAGCCTGGGCCTGCTCGGCGGCACGGGCTGCTGCGGCGCGGGCGGCAACCTGAGCATAGGACTCCTCGTTGCGCTCGGGGAAGTTTGCCAGCACGTGCTCGAACTTGGCGAAGTCCTCGTCCCAGCGCGTAGAGGGCACAGCAAAGAAGACCTGCTTGACCTTGAAGTCGCCCGATGCGAGCTCCTTGCGGAAGAGCTCGGCCACGGCCTCGGCGTCAAAGCCGTTGTTGTCGCAGCCCCAAGCGCCCAGCACGAGCTTCTCGCGACCCAGCTCGTCGCAGATGGCAAGCACAAAGCGGATGCGATCGCGCAGAGCGTCCAGCAAGGCATCGTCGCTCACGCGGTACTCCTGGCGAGCACGCTTGGCGTTGGGTGCAGCGGCGACGATTACGTCGGCATACGCATGCACGTGGTTGCGGTCGAAGCGCACCGCAGGCACCACCAGCGCACGGTTGCGGTAAAGCTCGCAGTTGATGTTGCGGCGACGGTTCTCGCCGTACCATTTGCGCTGTTTATCGAGCACGTTGTACAGGTATGAATCGGCACAGAGCGTGGCCTCCTGACCCAGATAGCCCTGGATGTAGCCGCCGCCCGGGTTGGTGAACGAGGCAAAGGCGAGTACGGCCATGTCGCAGAATTGCGCGTAGCCTCGGCCGTTATCCAGAATGGCCTGCGTGGCAGAGGCGTCAAGCACGGTGACCTCGGGCAGGACCGGAGCGGGCTCCTCGGCGGGCTCGGACTCGGCTTCGGCGGCCTCCTCGACGGGCTCGGGCGCCACCTCGGTATCGACTGCAGCCTCGACCTCGGCGGCCTCGGGCTCCTCGGCAACCTGCTCCTCGGCAGCAGCAGCCACCTGGGCCTTGGCCTTCATCGCCGCGACAAAACCGGCAGGCATACCATCGAACTCGCGCACGCCGGCAAGCGAACGCTCGATGTCCTTGGCGCAGGCCTCGGACACAGTTGCCACATGACGCTCGGCGGCCCCAGCACGGGCCTCGCGCTTGGGATTGGGTCTGCGGTTACGGTTCCTGTTGTCGACGTCTGCCATACGTGGCCACCTTTCCTGTCGCTGCCGCTATCGGCTTTTCCCATCCATGATACCCCGTCGCGTACAAAAAAGACGGCCCCGAAGGACCGCCTTTCGCATCGATTTACACGCACGGCAAGCACCGCCGCAATTCGCCACTAGTCGCGACGGCCAAGGATGTTCAGGATGCGCAGGAACACGTTGATAATGTCCACGAACAGATTGGACGCCATGAGCACGGCGTTGGGCAGCGTAGGCGGCACCGTCGTGGCAACATAGGTGTCGTAGCCAATAAAGCCGGCGAACACCACGATCACGATCAGATCGGTGATGGTCTGCGAGACGCCCATGAACATCAGCACGATCTCAACCAGAATAGTTGCGAGCAGAATGCCAAAACCGATGCCATATACGCGCTGGAAAAACTTGGGGAAGGTCACGCCAAGCGCACCAAAGACAAAGGTGATGGCGGCCGTGGCGATAAAGGCAGTGTTGATGGTGGGCAGGTCGTAGTTGGCAAGGCCAAACGACGCGGTCAGGCCAAAGGTACTCGCAAAGATTACGTAGCCCACAAGGGACAGGCCCACGGACTGCTTGCTGGCGGCGGCCGACATCATGACCATGCCGACGATGGTCAAAATAAACGAGCCAAAGACCAGCGGCAGGGCGGCGCCGCTCATCATCATGCGCGCAAACGACATGGTGCTCGTAAAGTAGGCGCCGGCGCCCATGGCGCAAAAGCCCAAAAAGATCAGGACAGACATGACAAGGTTGTACGCGCGCGGCGACATCTCCTTGGCACGGCTTGCGCCAGTTTCTATGGGGCCGTTCTGATAGCCCTGGATATCGTTCATACTTCGTCCTTTCAAAAAGCGCCGCGACGGCGCCGTAGCTGACAAGTTTCCTGCCATTGTACCCGAACGCCACGCGTTCTTACCTGCGACGCTCGCTCTCGAGTGTTCGGTCGAACGCCCACACCCACCAACGCATCAGATGAGTCTGCGAGCCATCCGGTCGCTCGCGTGCCTGTTCTTCCAGATACAGTTCGGTCGCATGTCCGCCAAAACGAACCTTATAAGTCGCCGTACGAATGCCGTGGACCGTCAGGCCAAAACCGGTAGACGAGACAATCTCGTCAATCGTAAAGCAACGACCATCGACCCAGCAGACGGTAACCGGCACGACCTGTCCGCCCGCGAGGATGCGAGCCACGACGTCCACATACTGCTTGTGCACGCGTCGAGTTTTGCCGTCTGTCTGTCGATATTCCATGCCTCCTATTATCGAACGCATGTTTGCATATTGTAAAGCGAACAGACTGTGGTTTTGGGATGTCGGGGCGCGCGCACGTGTCCTCATGGTGTGCTAGCAAAAAGAACACCCGCGGTCAACAGGGCAAATATTCAATGTTAGTGCCAAAAAATTCACTTCTCCCATCAGAACTCAGTAAAGAAACCCACAGGAGGTGATACGATTTATCATGTTTTTGTAACGTGCCTGCAAACTTCGAGAAAGCCCATATATGGACGTAACGTTCTCAACCTTCCTCGGCCAAATTGTGTCGAACCCAGTCCTTGCCGTCACCGTGATCCTCGCGCTCGGCGCCATCTTCGTCAATGGATGGACCGACGCGCCCAACGCCATCGCGACCTGCGTCACTACGCGTTGCATGCCCGCCCGCGCCGCCATTCTCATGAGCGCCGCATTCAACTTCCTCGGCGTGCTCATCATGACGCACTTTAACGCGAGCGTCGCCAACACCATCTCACATATCGTCGACTTTGGCGGAAATAGCACCATGGCGCTCGCCTGCCTATGTGCGGCGCTGTTCTCCATCGTCGTCTACGGCGCCACAGCGTCGCGTTTTGGCATCCCCACCTCGCAAAGCCACAGCCTTATCGCCGGCCTGACCGGTGCCGCTATCGCCCTCGGCGGCGCGAGCAGCGTCAACGTCCACGAGTGGATGAAGGTCATCTACGGCCTGGCGCTCTCCATCGGCCTGGGCTTTGTCATGGGCTGGGTCCTGTGCAAGCTCGTCTCGATTCTTTTCGCCGCCGCCAACAGGCGACGTGCCAATGTCTTCTTTAAATACGCTCAGATCGCGAGCGCTGCGGCCATGAGCTTTATGCACGGCGCGCAGGATGGACAGAAGTTCATCGGCGTGCTCTTTTTAGGTGTCGCCTTTGCCAGCGGGCAGACGAGCGTCGGCGACGCCGGCATCCCCATCTGGATCATGCTGCTGTGCTCGGCAACCATGGGCATCGGCACCAGCGTGGGCGGCGAGCGCATCATCAAGTCCGTCGGCCAGAGCATGGTCAAGCTCGAAAAGTACCAGGGCTTCTCAGCCGACCTGGCGGGCGCCGCGAACCTGCTACTTGCCACCCTTACCGGCATCCCCGTGTCCTCCACGCACATCAAAACCTGCGCCATCATGGGCGTCGGCGCCGTCAAGCGCCTCTCGGCCATCAACTTCGGTGTCGTCAAGGACATGATGTTCACCTGGTTCTTCACCTTCCCCGCCTGCGGACTCATCAGCTTTGTCATGGCCAAGCTGTTCATGATGTTCATCTAGTCAAACCAAGCGTCCATCCGGACCGTAATACCTCGCCTGCCCGTCTTCGCCTCGAAAGGACCCACTCATGGCAAAGAAACCCGATTCGTTCTACTTTGACAACTACGTCGCCTGCGCCGACCTCGCCGTCCAGTCCGCAGAGCTGCTCACCAAGATTTTTGAGAACTTTGACCCCGCGCAGATCCACGACATGCTCGATAAGATGCATGCGATTGAGCATGCGGCAGATAAGAAGCACCATGAGCTCGAAGACGCCCTGCTCACCGCCTTTATCACCCCGCTCGAGCGCGAGGATCTGGATTTGATGAGTTGCTCGCTCGACACCGTGCTCGACCGTATCGAGGGCGTCGTGCAGCGCGTCTACTTCACCAACATCCAGAGCATCCACCCCGATGCCATCGTCATCGCCCACAAGGTGACCGACGCCTGCCGCGCCATGAAGGACCTGATGGTCGAGCTGCCCAACTACCGCAAGTCCAAGACCCTGCGCGAGCTCGTCATCCAGATCAACACCATCGAGTCCGAGGCCGACGAGCTCTATATCAACGCCATGCGCAACCTGCACGTCAATGGCAAGGACCCGCTTGAGGTCATCGCTTGGCGTGACGTCTACGCCTTCCTGGAATACTGCGCCGACTGCTGCGAGAATGTGGCCGATGTCGTGGATTCGATTGTCATGAAGAACAGTTAATTGGGGGTACGTATCCCACCGGGCGCCCGGCGCGGCCCCACCCCACCCATATCTCGAGCCAAACCGGCTGCAAGCAGAGTCGTTCAAAAGGTATTAGTGGTCGGGCCCGCTCCCTTACGTACCACCATTGGGAACTTTGGCTGATACTTTGAAAGCGATGGAGCTTTTGTTGGCAGGGCCTTGGGGCCCGGTTGGGAACTTTGGGGCCGCCTTAAGCGTTTGGGTAGATGGGGCTTTGGGTACCTTTTGGTTTACTTTGGATTGATTCGTTGAATTTGGAGGGCTTGGTTGTGAGTTATTTGGGTTTGGCTCGGGGTCGGTATTCTTGTCGTGAATTTGAGGCTCGGTCTGTTGAGCAGGCTGTGGTGGATGCCATTGTTGAGGCTGGGCGTATTGCTCCTTCTGCTTGTAATAATCATCCAACCCGTGTGATGGTGTTGGATACGCCTGAGCTTCTGGAGAAGGCAGCTGCTTGTCAGCCTCGGTTTGCTCGTGATGGGTCCATCTTTGGCGCTCCGCTCATCTTCCTCATTTGCAGCGTTACCGATGACGCTTGGGTGCGCCCCTATGACCAGATGAACTCCAGCGCTATCGACACCTCGATTGTTTGCGATCAGATGATGATGGAGGCCGAGGATCAGGGTCTGGGAACGTGCTGGGTGTGCCATTTTAAGCCCGAGCTAGCCCGTGAGCAGTTCAACCTGCCCGAGGGTGTCTATCCCTATCACATGCTCGTCTGTGGCTATCCTGCCGACCACATCGCCGACCCCGAGCATCGCGAGGCCCGTACCATTCCCCTCTCCGACTTCCTCCTCAAGTAGTTTTTGGCACATGCCCTAAAATCTACCTTTTACCACACGCCCTTCGCCGAGCTCTTCCCTATCACACGCAGAGCTCGGCTATTTCGCGCTAAGGGCGATCGCGCCTCCCCATTGGAATGCAAATGGAACAGCTTTCACGAATAGATGGCCGAGCCGTGGGCGACTAACCCGGCCACCATTATTCCTCGATAAAAGCCGGCACTCGGTTAGTCCTGCGCATCTTGAAATCGCCGGTCTCGTGGGAGACGTAGAGAATGCCGTCCATCCCATCTCGCGATGCATATGAAAGGTGAACAGAACCGCAATCCGCTCCATCATTGTCGAGAAGATCGAACGAATTCGGATCGCTTGTTGCAGCCAAACGACCATTCATGCAAGAGCCATCGGCATTACAGATTTGCCATTCCATATCTTCGCCCGCAAGAATCGCCATAGACGGCCCGATTGCATCATCGCTGGCATACATCCCGTCTATGCCAAACCCATTTTCAGCGCCATCGATGAACGACTGCTCGGACCTATACCTCGCAAATGATGCACATAGCACCATTGCAAGACCAACTGCAAGAACAACAATTCCGATCTTTACGTAGCTCTTGGCCATCATGCCATCCCTCTTTTCGCTTGCCCAAGGAAATGCGGAAGAAGCTGTTCGTCGCGGCTTGTTTGCACACCTTTCTGCCCCGGTTCGGTTACTTAGGTTACTTGAGAGATCCTATATATGATTTTATCCGTATACGTAATATGAATTTTGGACATATCCAAATTGGTCAATAATTGTGAGAGCTTTCGCCTTCAGTGAAATGTATTGGCTTATCTCTCATGCAAATTAAGTCCCTGGCAGGCGTTCCGAAGAGCACGATATTCTTAATTTGATAAATGGTAGGAATTAAGGCATGTCCCAAAAATCTAATAAAAAGGAGCCCGCAGGTGCGAGCTCCTCTTAAGGGCACGAGATTGTAGCTCTGGCGCTAGTCCAGGTCGTCGGCGGCAAAGTTGTCGATCGGAGCGAAGGGGTCAGCCACGGGGACAACCGGATCAGCGACAGGCAGCGGCTCGGCGGCGGGAACGGTCACCGCAGGAGAAGCGGCAGAACCGACCGGCGTGGAGGCCATAAGATCAGCGGGGAAGGAATTCTGGGCATCGTCCATAAAGTGCTGGATGAGCTTGAGGTACTCGGCCTTGAACTCCTCACGGGAAGCCTTCAGACGGTCGATCTCCTCGAGCTCGGCCTGCTTCTCGGTCAGGGCCTGACGGATGACCTCGCGGGCCTTGGCGTCGGCTTCATTGCGGATGCGCTCAGCGTTCTCGTTAGCGTCGTTGACGATGCCCTCGGCGGCCTGCTGGGCGGCGATCAGCGCAGCGGAGCTCTGGCGCTCCTGGGCGGAGAAGTCGGGTGCGGGAGCGGCCACAGGAGCGGCGGGAACGGCCTGAGCGGCAGCGTCCTGAGCCTGGGCAAGCTGAGCCTGCGTGTCAGCAAGCTGCTGCTCGGTGGCAGTCAGACGACCCTTAAGATCGACAATCTTGGCAAGCATAGCGTCAACCTCGGAGGACAGCGTCTCCAAAAAGACGTCGACCTCGGCGGGATCATAGCCGCGCTTGGCCTCAGAGAAAGTCTGAGCCTGGATGTCAGCAGGGGTAATAGCCATAACAAGTTCTCCTTTTTCATCGCCTCGGCGCTGGGCGCCCGACATGAGTTACTGAGCCAGTTCTATACGAGTATACCTATAAGAAGCTGCAGAATCAGCCTCTGCACCAACTGCAACGCAATAATTGCAACGACCGGCGAAAAATCAACGCCACCCATCGGCGGAATAAACCGACGAAACAGGTTGAGCCACGGACCGCAGACGCTATCGAGCACCGCGGCGATATCCTGCAGCAGGCCGCCCTGCTTCATGGGAATCCACGTCATGAAGCAATAGACCACAATGAGCGTGGAGTAGAAGTTGAACAGCGTGTTGACCAGCTGAACAATGGTGTAGATGTTGATGGGAATCTCCTCGTCTTGGGTTTACTTAAGGTAGCCGTCGGCGCGCAGCTTCTTGAGGTCCGAATCCTTGACCTCGCAGCCGGCGGGCAGCACCATAAACACGCGATCGCCCACCTCTTTGACCGTAGCGCCCAGGCCGCAGGCAAAGCCATAGCTAAAGTCCAGGACACGCTTGGCGACCTCGGTGCGAACGCCAACAAAAATCAGCGCAACGGGCTGCTTGGTGCGCACACGGCGGACAACGGTCTCGACATCGTCATAGCTCTCGGGACGCAGAACATAGGCAGGCAGCTGCGGCGTGGCGTTAATGATGTTGCTCGCATAGGCCGAGGCGTCGCTCGGCGCAGGAGCGGGCGCAGGTGCCGCGGCGCGAGCGCGAGCGCTCTCGGCATAGCTCGACGGCGTGTCGTAAGCGCCGGGACGATAGCCGCCCGCGACACTATCCTGAGAACGCGACGGCGGATTGTACGTTGTTGCATGACGGGAGTCATCGCCGACCAGCTGGCCGGAGCGCGTGTACACCGCTACAGACTCGGCCTCACCGCGGCGCGTCTGGCCCAGCAGGCCGTTACTCGGCTCGTCCTGGGTATAGAAGCCCTCGCCCGAGGCGCCGCTGTAACCGTTGTTCTGATAGCCATCGTCGTAGCCGTCATCGTAGCCGTAGTCGTCATCCTGGTCATAGCCCTGGTCGTAACCCTGCTGGCCGCCCAGGTGCATCTTATTTTTAATCTCGTCAAGGAAGCCCATGGTTGTGTCCTCTCACGGTTTAGTGCAGGCGCTCTGTAAACCAGCGCACTTCAGAGCCCTATTTTACTGCAAACTCCGGGCTAAATACTACCCTGCCCAGGCGAACGAGCGTAGAGCCCTCCTCAAGGGCAGGCTCAAAGTCCTCGCTCATGCCGCAAGAAAGCTCGGGCAGCCTCAGATCGGGATGCGCCGCCTCCAGCTCATTCCTCAGCTCTCGCAGCCCGGCAAAGGTGCGACGCGCCACATCCTTGTTCCCCCGAGGGGCCATAGTCATAAGGCCCTGCACACAAATTCCCTCAAGTTCCGCAAGCTCGCCGGCAGCGCCACGAATCTCATCGGGCGAAAAACCGCCCTTGGACTCCTCGCCGCTTACGTTAACCTCGATCAGCACCTGCTGGGGGGCGGCGAGCTCGCCAGCTTCGATCTTGCGAATGGCACGGCTCGAGATCGCCTGCGCCAAATGAAGCGAACCAACCGAATGAATCAGCTCGGCGGAGCCCAACACCGCGTTAATCTTGTTGGTCTGAAGGTTGCCAATCATGTCGAAGCGCACCTCGGGCAGCTCCGGATGCTCCGCCAGACCTGTGAGCTTGCGGACGAGTTCTTGCGGGCGGTTCTCGGCAAAATGGCGATACCCCACCTGGATGGCCGCGATGGTTTCATCGACGCCGACGGTCTTGGACACGGCAATCAAACGCGCGGCATCGCGGGGCCTCCCAGCGCGATCGAGCGCGGCATAGAAACGCTCGAGTATCTGCTCGCGGCGAGCGCGCATTACATTCAAATAGTTATCCATTGCCAATCGCCTCCGCTAACAGCACAACAAGTAGTCCCATGCTAGCGCAAGAGCGCGGCCCCGCATCCGCAAGGCCGCGCTCCCTTAGGTATTTACAATCTTTTGACGAACGAGGCTACCCTACTCCTCGTCGTCCTCACCATCATCCTCGTCCTCAAGATGATCCAACAGGTAGCGAAGTCCCTCGCACACCTCGTTAGCGGGCACCTTGGCAACAAAGCGTGCATCCACGGCAGGCCTCATGATGACGCCCTCGCCCGAAGGCACGCGCATGCTCTCGAGCTCGTCCTCGTCCGTACGGGCGATATCGCCGGCAGTCATACGCTGGCCGGTCAAAAGGAAGGTCAGACGGCAGGCGGCATCGATGGAAATCGAGGCGATGCGATCGAGGTAGCGCGAAACCATGATGGCGCGACGCAGATCGTCATAGTTGCTGTCGTCGTCCATAAAATCGCCCGTATCCATACGATTAAAGGTGCGGAAGAACTTCTCGTACGCCGCATGCACCGGCTCGTCCTCGACGGCCAGGTTGCAGATGATGGACATGTCGTTAGTGACGAGCGCGGACAGCGACGAACCCAGCACCTGGTACACGGCTTCGGCCTCGGCCTCAACCGTACCGACAAGCTCCTGGGGCAGCGAGATATCGGCCTTGACCATATGACGCGTGGCGCGGCAGATCTGGCGAACCTTATCGGTCATGCGCTGCAGGTTAAAGTCGACGTAGATGATCGTCTGCAACAAACGGAAGTCGGAGGCGACCGGCGACTGCGTAGCGATCAGGTTGTAGCACACGGCCTCCAAGTTGGCGCAGCGAGCATCAATCGAAAGCGTGCGCTTCTTGGTCTTAGTGGCGAGCTTGCGGTCGTCGGTCACATAGGCCTTCACGGCGTCGTGAAGGGCCAGATCGACGCCCTCGAAGATGCTCAGCATCTCGTGACGGGCCTCGATGAGCTGACGGGAAAACAGTTTGCGCATGGTTCACTCCAATCAGTTGGGTGCGGTCATGCCGCCCGCACAGTGAATACGCACCGGACCAGGTCCGATCGACTTGGGACTAGTCGCACCGATCAGCCAAAGCGGCCGGTGATATAGTCTTCCGTCCGCGAATCCACCGGGCTGGTGAAGATCGCGTCGGTTTGACCATACTCGATGAGCGTGGCGGGCTCACCGGCAACTTCCTGCAAGAAAAACGCGGTGTAGTCGCTGATACGAGCCGCCTGCTGCATGGAATGCGTGACGATGATGATCGTCATCTCGGGCGCCAGCTCGGCCATCAGATCCTCGACCTTAGAGACGGACGTAGGGTCGATGGCGGAACAGGGCTCGTCCATCAGGAGGACATCGGGCTGCACCGCAAGCACGCGTGCGATGCACAGACGCTGCTGCTGACCGCCCGAGAGCGCTAAACCGTCCTTGTTGAGCTGATTGGATACCTCTTTCCAGAGGTTGGCGCGCTTGAGCGATTCTTCCACGATGTCATCGAGGTCGCTTTTGCTAGTCACGCCCTGCAGACGAGGGCCAAAAGCGACATTCTCGTAGATGGATTTGGGAAACGGGTTGGGCTGCTGAAAGATCATGCCCACGCGGCGGCGAAGGTCGACCGGGTCGACGCCCTCGGCATAGATATCGTTGCCGTCGAGCGTCATGGTGCCCTCGACGCGAGTGCCCTCGATAAGGTCGTTCATACGGTTGATGCAGCGCAAAAACGTCGATTTGCCGCAGCCCGAAGGACCGATAAACGAGGTGATGGCGTTTTTGGCGATGTTGAGGTCGAGCCCCGTCAGCGCATGAAAGTCACCGTACCAAAAGTTGAAATCCTTGGCCGTGATGGCCGCTTGCTCCGGCGTAGGAGCGGACTGATAGACGGACATGGGACTCCTTAACTAGCGGCGCTTGCGCGACAGGAAGCGCGCAAACAGGTTGAAGGCCAAAATGATCACCATCAGCAAGAGCGCGGTGCCGTAGGCTGCGTTCATGTTGATGCCGTCGTTGGCAAGCAGGTACAGGTGAACCGTCATGGGGCGGCCGGAATCGAGCGGCGAAATAGGTAGATTGATGGCCTGCCCCATGGTGTAGAGCACCACCGCGGTCTCGCCAATGGCACGGCCGATGGCGAGGACGATGCCCGTGGCAATACGGCCAAAGGCAGAAGGAAGCACGATCTTGGAGACAACCTGCCACTTGGTGGCGCCCAGGCCGTACGCGCCCCAACGGATATAGCGCGGAACGGCGCGAATGGCCTCTTCGGTGGTGCGCATGACGATGGGAAGCATCAAGAGCGCGAGTGCCAGGGCGGCAGAGACCATCGAAAGGCCCAAGCCCATGGCTTCGACAAACAAGGCGTAGCCAAACAGACCCATAACGATGGAGGGCACCGAGGCCAAAGCGTCAGCAGCGTAGCGAATGAGCTCGACGACCTTGCCCTGCTTGGCGTACTCGGCCAGATAGACGGCTGCCAGCACAGCGATCGGCGTGCAGATAAGCATGGCGAGCGCCGTCACGTAGACGGTCGAGACGATCGTAGGCCAAATTCCGCCCTCGGCGTTGACGCCCTGGGGCCAACCGAAGATAAAGTCGAGCGAGATATGCGGCAGGCCGTTAATGACCACGTAGGCGATGATAGCGACCAGCACCAGCGTGGTGATGTAGGCAGCGGCACGAAACACGCCAAGCATGATCTTGTTGGACAGGTCCTTGTTGATGCGGCCCTTCTTGCCGTGGGAAAGGGCACGCTTGATGCGCTCGCGCGACGAGGTCGTATCGACCGTCGTGTCAACGGAATCGGACATAGCCTACCCCCTCTTCTTCTTGGAAATCAGACGAACGATACCCACCAGCGTGGCGGAGATGATAAACAGGACCACACCCATGCCGAACAGCGCCGAGCGGTGCAGACCCGAGGAATAGCTCATGTCGAGCGCAATCTGGCTCGTGAGCGTCGAGATGGGGCTCGCAATGCTGTCGGGAATAACCGGGGCGTTACCTACGACCATGAGCACGGCCATGGTCTCGCCGATGGCACGGCCCATACCCAGCACGATGGCATCAACGATACCCAGCTTCGCGGCAGGTAGCACGACCTTATAGATGGTCTGCCACTTTGTGGCGCCCATGGCATACGATGCCTCGCGAATGCCCATGGGAATGGAATTGAGAGCATCGATGGTGAGCGTGGTGATGGTAGGGACGATCATGATGGCGAGCACAAACCACGCCGTCAGCGCACCAAAACCAAGGCCGCCGGTCAGTTGTGCGATAAACGGGCGGATGATGATCATGCCAAAGAAGCCGTAGATGATGGAGGGTATGCCCGCCAGCAGGTCAACGGCGGCATGGCAGGCCAGAGCGTCAACTGCGGGGCTGATGAGCTTGCGCACGCGCTTGCTGGCAATCTCGACCAGGTAAACGGCCGTACCCACGCCCAGCGGCACGCCCATGGCGAGCGCACCGACGGTCACCAGACCCGAGCCAGCAAGCAGCGACAAGATGCCGTAGTGGCCCTCGGAAGGCGCCCACGTAAAGCTAAAGAAGTCAGCCAGACCGATGTCAGTAAAGACGGGCAGCGCCGAGTACGTGGTAAAGACAAAAATCAGGATGACGGTAACGACCGCCAAGAACGCGCAGGCAAAGAAGATCCACTGCAGCGCCTTCTCCTTGATATAGGTACTGCGCGATACGAGCGCCAGCTCGCGCTTCTTGGGCGTCTGAACATTCTGCTCAGTCTGGGAGTTTTCCTGTGCTTCCATGCTACTCACTCCCCTTCTCGTCGTTGGTGACGGGAATAAAGCCCGCCTCGCGAATCTGCTTGTCCATCTTTTCGGACGTCACATAGTCGATGTAATCCTGCGCCTGCTGCGAAGGCACACCCTTCACAAAGAAGTAAAGGTCGCGCGAGATGGGATAGCCGCCACTCGCGACCGTCTTCTCGGACGCCTCAACATGATTGACCGAGACGGCCTTGACCGAGGTCTTGGCGTTGAGGCTATCGACGAAGCCCAGCGAAATGTAGCCGATGGCCCCACGCGAACGAGATACCACGTCGCGCACCTGGCCCGTACCCGAAAGAACAGCCGAGCGGCGATCGAACGGCGTGCCATCCATCACGATGGTACGGAAGGCCTCGCGCGTACCGGACGCCTCGTCTCGGTTGATGACCTGAATCCTCAGGTCCTCGCCACCGACCTCTTTCCAATTGGTAATCTTGCCGGCGTAGATATCGCGGAGCTGCTCGGTCGAGAGGTTATCGACGGGGTTGTCGTCGTTCACGATGACCGCAATACCGTCGTGGGCAATGACGATGGGAGTCAGGCCCAGATCCTGTTCGTCGGCATTGAGTCCACGGGAGGAGCTGGCGATATCGGCCGTGCCGGCGCTGACGGCCTCGATCCCAGCGGAAGAACCCAAACCGGAAACGAGCACGTCGATGCCGGTCTCCTCCTTAAAGCCCTCGGCCGCAATCTCGGCGATAGGAAGGCAGGTCGTGGAGCCGGCCACGGTAATGGAAGAGCTAGAAGATCCCGAAGAACAGGCGCACAGCGTAAGCGTAAGCACAGCGGCGCTCAGGACCGATACGATCTTTCTCATAGCATCACGCCGATCGCAGCATGGCGCCCACAGGTGCCGTCCTCGTTACGGTAGGAATAAAAGCGGTCGTTCTGACGCACGGTCGAAAGCTGGGTATCCACGATATTATCCGCGTCGACACCGACATCTACCAGCGCCTCGCGAATGGCAGCGGAAAGATCGAGCATGCGAGAGGTATTCGCATCGATGCAAGAGAACTCGGCGGCAAAGCGATCCATGAGTTCCTGGGATACCTCATATTCGTCACCCAAGATATGGGGGCCGATATAGGCGGAAACGTCGCTCGCATCGCAACCGGCAGCATCGCAAAGCGCCTGGCACGCCTTGGCGGAAATACGTGCAATCGTGCCCTTCCAACCGGAGTGCACCACGGCAAATCCGCCGGGGGCCACCAGCACCACGGGAACGCAGTCGGCAAAGCAGAGCAGCACGGGCACGTTATGCGCCGTGCAGACGATGGCATCACAGCCCTCGGCAATCTGCTCGCGAACGTCCTCAAGGTCATCGGCGCCGTTCGAGGTCACCGCAACGATATGATCACCATGGACCTGATTGGGAACGAGCAGGTTGTGCTCGCACTCGGCGGCACCCATAGCCTCGAGCGCACGACGACGATTTTCTTGAACAGCAAAGGGGTCATCGCCAACATGCGAGCCCAAGTTGAGTGAGGAGTACGCATCTTCGGAAACGCCACCGGCACGCTCGGTGAAGGCAAAGCGAACATCGGATGTCGCGCCCTCCACCAACGTAACTCCATCATGGTCGACACGCGAAACTTTGTCCGCACGTGCTGCCATACTAAAGCCTCCTAATAACACAAGTACCGCGGCATCGCCGCTACAGCCCGCGTTTATACGGCTGTCATACTTCTCTAAAAGGATACCTGCTGCGCTGGAGGCAATCGTAAAGGGAACGTAAAGAGATTGGAGGTTCTAGTTTACAAAGTCGAAATCAGAACCACCCTTAAAAAGGGTGGTTTGCTCTTAGGGTATAACCCACGGGC
>OGSS01001345.1_pt1 | contig 16315 bp, 13 predicted proteins | sample 1553591 | NCBI WGS metagenome assembly OGSS01 (sample SAMEA2580061, study PRJEB22360) | human gut metagenome | biome: human gut; feature: human-associated habitat; material: faeces | place: Denmark | collected 2008/2010
TCATCACGGCCACGAATTTCGAGCCGAGGCAGGCCGCCTGCGACCTGGCGGTCGAGGCCTGCGCGGAGGTGTTCGGGCGCGATCACGTGACCAGTCTTGAGACTGCGGGCGGCAGCGAGGACTGCTCGATTCTTGCGCGCCGCGCCATCGAGCACGGCGCCGAGGCGACCTTCCTCTTCTACGGCTGCAACCATCACGGCCATCATCGCGCCGACTTCGAGATCCAGGACACGCAGAGCCTGCCCGCCGCACTTGCCGTGCTCTCGGGCATCTGCCGCCGCACCAACGGCCTCTGATCCCGATATCCGATCACGGGAGCTCCGCCTGCGGGCGGCTCCCGTCCGGCGCCGCGAGGCTTCCCGCACGTCCTTCGTGCAGGAACCCGCGGCGCTTCCTTATTGGCAAAGCGGACGGCATTCGCCCGAATCCGCTGCGGTGCAAAAGATTCGGGGAAATTCAATGTGTAATGGCGCCTGAATGGTACAATAATAGGTCCTAGAAAGGCCCGATGACGGCCATGTTTTGCAAGAGCCGCCCGTTCCCGTCGAGCATTGCGCTCCGGCCGGCGGCCCGTACAAATTCCGACCCATTCAGTCTCTTCAATGCAGAAAATCCGCAACTTCTCGATCATCGCCCACATTGACCACGGCAAGTCGACGCTCGCCGACCGCCTGATCCAGCGCTGCGGCGGTCTTTCCGACCGCGAAATGAGCGCCCAGGTGCTCGACAGCATGGACCTCGAGCGTGAACGCGGCATCACGATCAAGGCGCAGACCGCCTCCCTCAAGTACAAGGCCAAGGACGGCGAGGTCTACGAACTCAACCTCATCGACACTCCGGGGCACGTCGACTTCTCCTATGAAGTGAGCCGTTCGCTCTCCGCGTGCGAAGGCGCGCTGCTCGTCGTCGACGCTACGCAGGGCGTCGAGGCCCAGACGGTTGCGAACTGCTACACCGCCATCGACCTCGGCGTGACCGTGCTCCCCGTCCTCAACAAGATGGACCTTCAGAGCGCGAACCCCGATGCGGCCGCCGAGGAAATCGAGGACGTGATCGGCATCGACGCGACGGACGCGATTCCCTGCTCGGCCAAGACCGGCATGGGCATCGACGACATCCTTGAGCGCGTCGTACGCGACGTTCCGCCTCCGAAGGGCGATCCGGACGCCAAGCTCCAGGCCCTCGTCATCGACTCCTGGTTCGACAACTACGTCGGCGTGGTGATGCTCGTGCGCGTCGTCAACGGCACGCTCCGTCCGAAGGACAAGATCCGCCTGATGGCCACCGGCGCCAATCACCTCGTCGAGCAGCTCGGCGTCTTCACGCCGAAGTCCCAGAGCCGCACCTCGCTCTCCGCGGGTGAAGTGGGCTTCGTGATTGCCGGCATCAAGGAGCTCAAGGACGCTCGCGTGGGCGACACCGTGACGAGCGCCCAGAATCCTGCCGACGAGGCCGTGCCCGGCTTCAAGGAAGTGAAGCCGCAGGTGTTCGCGGGCCTCTATCCCGTCGAGTCCAACCAGTACGATGCGCTTCGCGACGCCCTCACGAAGCTCCAGCTCAACGACGCCGCGCTCCAGTTCGAGCCCGAAGTCTCTCAGGCGCTCGGCTTCGGCTTCCGCGCCGGCTTCCTCGGTCTCCTGCACATGGACATCGTCCAGGAGCGCCTTGAACGCGAATACAACATGGACCTCATCACGACGGCCCCGTCCGTGGTGTACGAGGTTCTGCAGACGGACGGCACGGTGGTGCACGTCGAGAACCCGTCCAAGCTCCCGCCCGTCGACAAGATCGACGAGATCCGCGAGCCGATCGACACGGTCACGATCTTCGTACCCGACGAATACGTGGGCGCCGTCATGAAGCTCTGCCAGGACAAGCGCGGCATCCAGACGAACCTTGCCTACCACGGCCGCCAGGTGCACCTCACCTACGAGCTGCCGCTCGCCGAGATCGTGCTCGACTTCTTCGACCGCATGAAGTCGATGACCCGCGGCTATGCCTCGATGGACTACGAGTTCAAGGAATACCGCGCCTCCGACGTGGTGCGCGTGGACATGCTGATCAACGGCGACCGCGTGGACGCCCTGAGCTCCATCCTTCACCGCAGCAACGCGATCTTCCGGGGCCGCGAAATCGCACAGCGCCTGCGCTCGCTGATTCCGCGCCAGATGTACGAGGTCTCGATTCAGGCCGCCATCGGCGCGAACATCATCGCCCGAGAGAACGTCAAGGCCCTGCGCAAGAACGTGCTCGCCAAGTGCTACGGCGGCGACATTACGCGAAAGCGCAAGCTCCTTGAAAAGCAGAAGGCCGGCAAGAAGCGCATGAAGCAGGTGGGCTCGGTGGAGATTCCGCAGGAAGCCTTCCTTGCAATCCTTCAGCAGGACGAACAGTAATCCCGCCGCAAAGCGGAGGTTCGACGACGGACCTCCGCTTCGCCGCATGAACGAAACGGAAGACATTGATGAACTTTCCTCTGATCCTTCTCATTCTCACGGTTGTCACGGGCATCTTCTGGGTGCTTGAGCGCCGCAGCTTCCTGCCCGCCCGCAAGGCCCGCGCCGAAGAGGCCGCCCGCCGCTTCGAGGCGGACAACCGCGAGGCGATCGATCGCGGCGAAAAGGCCGTGATCGACGCGCGCAACGACCTCTACGCCCGCGAGATCCGCCAGCCCTGGTGGCTCGAGTACACGGCGGGCCTCTTCCCCGTGATCGCGATCGTCTTCTTCGTGCGCAGCTTCCTCTTCGAGCCGTTCCGCATTCCGTCGGGCTCGATGCTCCCGACGCTGCACGTGGGCGACTTCATCCTCGTCAACAAGTACGAGTACGGCATCAGGCTCCCCGTCACCAACTGGAAGATCATTCCGCTCGGCAGCCCGCAGCGCGGCGACGTCGTGGTCTTCAAGTACCCGATGGACGAGTCGGTCGACTACATCAAGCGCGTCGTCGGCGTTCCGGGCGACACGATCGAATACCGCAACAAGGTCGTCTACGTCAACGGCGTCGAGCAGAAGCAGGCCGGCCACGTCGACTTCATCGACACGCACTCCCACGTCACGCTCGACCAGCGCGAGGAGAACCTTTCGGGCGTCGAGCACATGATCGCCGTCGACGGCCGCCGTCCGTCCTGGGTTCCGGCGCAGGCCATTCTGAAGAAGGTCCCCGAGTGCACGTACACGAACACGGGCTTCATCTGCAAGGTCCCCGAAGGCAAGTACTTCATGATGGGCGACAACCGCGACAACTCCGAGGACAGCCGCTACTGGGGCTTCGTTGATGACTCGAGCCTCGTCGGCCGCGCCACGTTCATCTGGGCGAACTTTGGCGACATGTCCCGCATCGGCTCCTTCCGCTGAGCGGACCCGGTCTGACAGACACCGTTTGGAATAAAAATGCAAGATCTTTCGATTCTTGAGGAGCGCATCGGCTACAAGTTCGCCGACCGCAAGCTTCTCGAACGTGCGGTGACGCACCGCAGCTTCGCGGCGCAGCACAACGAGCGCCTCGAATTCCTGGGCGACTCGGTTCTCAACTGCGTCGTGGGCTACGCGCTCTTCCAGCGCGACAAGCACTTCACCGAAGGCGACCTTTCGCGCGTGCGCGCCAACCTCGTCTGCGAGAGGACCCTCGCGGTCATCGCCAAACAGATCGACGTCTCGGCCTTCCTTCGCATGGGCGAAGGCGAGATGAAGACGGGCGGTGCGCATCGTCCCTCGATCACGGCCGATGCCATGGAGGCCATCTTCGGCGCCGTGTTCGCCGAAAGCGGCTTTGAGGCTGCCCAGAAGGTGATCCTCGGCCTCTTCGAGCCGATCCTCGCCGCGCCCACGGCCGAACAGCTCGGCAAGGACTCCAAGACGCGCCTGCAGGAGTACCTGCAGGGCCGCCACCTGCCGCTGCCGCAGTACGTCGTCGTCAGCGTGACGGGTGCCGCGCACGCCCAGCACTTCAACTGCGAGTGCCGCATTCCGTCGCTTGAAATCACGACGCAGGGCCATGCTGCGAGCCGACGCTCGGCCGAGCAGGAGGCCGCCACCGCCGCGCTTGAGATTCTGAAGAACCGCGAGTCCACCAACGGGAGGTCCAGACATGAGTGAAGAAAAGACCGTGCCGGCAATGTCCGACGCCGAACTTGAACGCATGCTCGCGCAGGCGGGCGCCGCCTCCGTGCAGGTGCCCGAGGGCTTCCGCTGCGGCTATGTGGCCGTCATCGGCCGTCCGAACGTCGGCAAGTCGACCCTGATCAACCACCTGATCGGCGAGAAGGTCTCGATCACCTCGAAGAAGCCGCAGACGACGCGCGACCGCGTGCTCGGCGTCGTGACCGAACCCGACGCCCAGATCGTCTTCATGGACACCCCGGGGTTCCAGACGAAGGTCGGCAACCAGCTCATCCGCCGCATGAACCGCACCGTGCGCTCCACGCTCGGCGAGGTCGATGCGATCGTCTTCGTGATCGAGTCCCTCGGCTGGAAGCCCGCCGACCTCGAAGTCCTCAAGCTTCTGCCCAAGGATGCGTCGAACGTCATCCTCGCCATCAACAAGACGGACCTCAACAAGTCGAAGGACTCGCTCCTTCCGCTCATGGCCGCCTCGATGGAGAAGTTCCCGTTTGCGGCCATCGTGCCCGTGTCCGCTGAAAAGGGCCGCCAGCTCGGCGACCTGCTCGGCGAGATCAAGAAGTTCCTCCCCGAGAGCGTCCCGTTCTTCGATCCCGACACCTACACGGACCGCTCGCCGCGCTTCCTCGCGGCCGAGACGATCCGCGAGAAGGCCTTCCGCCTGCTCGGCGACGAGCTTCCGTACGGCATTGCCGTGACGATCGACAAGTGGCAGGAGGACGAGGAGAGCGCCGAGATCGTCGCGACCCTCATCGTCGAGCGTGAAAGCCACAAGCCGATCGTGATCGGCGAGGGCGGCGCCAAGCTTCGCGAGATCGGCCGTCTGGCTCGCACCGACGTCGCCGCGATGCTCGGCAAGCGCGTGCACCTCGAGGTCTGGGTCCGCGTGCGCCGCGGCTGGTCCGACGACGTGAAGGCCCTCAAGACCCTGGGCTATGAATAAGGACGCCCTGGAGGCGGGGGTGCCGCACCGCAGGGTGCGCAACCGTTCCGAGGGGCCCCGCTCCTCACGGTCTCCCGTCTCCTCGCTCGAGGGGCCCGCAGCGCAGCGCGCCTCGACCCTCTCGGGCATTCTCGAACGCCGCCGCGCTGCAGAGCGGCAGATGGCGGACGTCTTCTCCGCGCTCCCGGAACCAGCGGAGCGCATCCCCGCCCGTGTCACGGGCGAGCTCGGCTTCATCCTCCACGCGTGGGACTGGAGCGAGACGAGCCTTCTTCTCGACGTGCTGACCGTACGATACGGCCGCGTCTTTCTCGTCGCGCGCGGCGCCCGCCGCGCGTCCTCCCAGTACAGGGGCCTTCTCACCGCGTTCTGTCCGCTCCGCTTCTCATGGACGGGCAGCAAGGAGGCCAAGATGCTCGTGCGCGCCGAGTGGCAGGGGACGATGGTGCCCCTCACGGGCGAGGCGCTGCTCTCGGGCTTCTACGTCAACGAACTCATCCTCAAGCTCACCGTCCGCGAGGAGCGCCATCCGGGGCTCTTCGAGGCCTACGTCAAGGCGATCCATGCGTTGGCGCTCGACGAGCGCGACGCCATGCAGCCCGCGCTTCGCGAATTCGAGATGGTGGTCCTCAAGGCCGCAGGCTGGGCGCCCGCCTTCTCCGACGACGGCCGCTCGCCCTGGTACTGCGTCAGGGACGGCGCCCTCGAGGGGCTCGCCGGCGTCGAAGGGTTGCCCGAGGGCGTGCGCGCCTGGCCGGGGGACCTCGTGCGCGAAATGCTTTCGGGAGAGCCGATGAGTCCTGCGGCGCTTCGCGCCTCGCGTGATATTCTTCGTACGTTGATCGACTTTCATCTCGACGGGCGCAGCATCCATTCCCGTCGCATCCTCGCCGAGCTCAACGGCCTGCAGAAGATCTGACGCCCGCCAAGCCGATCGAACCGGACAAACAGGGGGCGCTGCGGCGTCCCGAACACCAGGAGTGCATCGCAATGCTTCGTACCAAGCTTTCCGTCAATCTGAACAAGGTGGCGCTTCTTCGCAACTCCCGCGAAGGCAACTGGCCCGACCCGGTCTTCTTCGGCCGCATCGCGCTTGAGGCGGGCGCCGCCGGCCTGACGGTTCATCCGCGTCCCGACGAGCGCCACGTCCGCGCGACGGATGTCCCCGCGATTGCCGCACTCGTGAGCGAATATCCCGACCGCGAATACAACATCGAGGGCAACCCCTTCCACAATCTGATGGGCCACCTTGAGGCCGTGCGTCCCGATCAGGCGACGTTCGTGCCCGACAGCCTCGGCCAGAAAACGTCCGACCACGGGTTCGATCTTTCGGATCCCGCCGTCTGCGACGCCGTCCGCCCGCTCATCGCGCAGGCGAAGGCTTGGGGCTGCCGCGTGAGCCTCTTCATGGATCCCGACCCCGCTCTGATGGCGAAGGCCGCCGAACTCGGCGCCGACCGCGTCGAACTCTACACGGAGGGCTGGGCTCAGGCGCACGGCACCGAAGTCCAGGACAAGGTCCTCGAGCAGTACGCCGCCAGCGTGAAGGCCGCCCGCGAGGCCGGACTTGACGTCAACGCCGGGCACGACCTCTCGCTCGACAATCTCGAGGTCTTCCTCAAGGCCTGCCGCGAGGTGAGCGAGGTCTCGATCGGCCATGCGCTCACCGCCGAGGCGCTCCAGTTCGGCTTTGCCGAAACGGTCAGGCGCTACGAGGAGATCCTCGACCGCGTCGCCGCGTCCGAAGACTGAAGGGAGGAGCTGGGCATGATCGAAGTACTGAAGCCGGGTCCCGTCTGCGTCGACGTTGAGGGCCTTTCACTCACCGAGCATGAGCGTGGGCGCCTGCGTCATCCGATGACGGGCATGGTGATCCTTTTCACCCGCAACTACAGGGACCGGGAACAGCTCAGGGCGCTGTGCGACGAAATCCACGCCGTGCGTCCGGGCATCCTCATCAGCGTCGACCATGAGGGCGGCCGCGTGCAGCGCTTCCGCTCCGAATTCACCGATGTGCCCGCCATGTCCGAGATCGCGGCGCACGAGGACGCCGAGGCGCGCTTCGAGGCGGCCGGTCTCGTGCTTGCCGCCGAGCTTCGCGCCTGCGGCGTCGACTTCACCTTCGCGCCCGTGCTCGACGTCGACTACGGCCGATCGGCCGTGATCGGCTCGCGCAGCCTTGGCACGACGCCCGAGCTCGTGACGGCGCATGCCGCCGCGCTCATTCGCGGACTTCGCAGGGGCGGCATGGCCTCCTGCGGCAAGCATTTTCCGGGGCACGGCTGGGCCGAGGCCGACAGCCATACGGCCCTTCCCGAGGACGAAAGGGATGCGGAGAGTCTGATGCGGGACATGCTCCCCTACGGCAAACTGCCTGAACTTGCATCCGTCATGACGGCCCATGTGGCTTATCATGCCTTTGAGGGGGAGGTCGCCACCTTCTCGAGGCGCCTCCTGCAGGACGAGCTTCGAGAACGGCTGGGCTTTCGCGGCCTCGTCTTCTCGGACGACCTCAGCATGAAGGGCGCCGCGGGCGGCAGCGTGACGGAGCAGGCCGAGAAGGCGCTTGCGGCGGGCTGCGACATGGTGCTCGTATGCAATCGTCCCGACATGGCCGACGAGCTTCTCGCGAACCTGCGTTGGACTCGAACGCCCGAATTCGACGTGCGCCTTGCGGGGCTCGCGCCCGCCGCGGCTTGCGGCGGTGCGGAGCTTGAAGAGGCCCGCTCCCTTCTGGCGGCCTGACGGCCGGCCCCGAAGGCGTCAATCATTCCACGTATAGGAAGGCTGTCTTGATCATCGAATCACTGCTCGACACGGACCTCTACAAATTCACGATGCAGCAGTGCGTGCTGCACCAGTTCCCGGGGGCCGACGCCGAATACCGCTTCAAGTGCCGCACGCCCGGCATCGATCTTTCGCCCTTCGTCGACGAGATCAACGCCGAGCTCGACCATCTCTGCAGCCTCTACTTCAGGGAGGACGAGCTCGCCTACCTCGACAGCCTGCGCTTCATCAAGTCGGACTACGTCGAGTTTCTGAGCCTCTTCCATCTGAAGCGCAAGTACATCTCCGTGACGAAGTCTCAGGACTATCCCTGCGGCATCGACATCACCGCGAAGGGCCCGTGGCTGCACACGATCCTCTTTGAGATTCCCGTGCTTGCGATCGTCAACGAGGTCTACTTCAGGAACACGTATCCAGATCTTGACGAGACGGAGGGGGTCGCACGCCTTGAGCGCAAGATCGAGCTTCTGCGCAACGAGCCCGACAACGGCGGGCTGCGGATCTCCGACTACGGTACGAGGCGCCGCTTCTCCAAGGCCTGGCAGAAGAAGGTTCTCCTCAACATGAAGGAGCGTCTCGGCGGCATCTTCACTGGCACGTCGAACGTCATGTACGCCAAGGAGCTCGGCCTCACGCCCCACGGCACGATGGCCCACGAGTTCCTGCAGGCCTGCCAGGCGCTGGGCCCAAGGCTGCGCGACACGCAGGTCTTCGCCTTCGAGATGTGGGCCAAGGAGTACAGGGGCGACCTCGGCATCGCACTCTCCGACGTCTACGGGATGGATCCCTTCCTGCGCGACTTCGACATGTTCTTCTGCAAGCTCTTCGACGGCGTCAGGCACGACTCGGGCGATCCCTTCGTCTGGGGCGAGCGCATGATCGAGCACTGGAAGGCCAACCGCTGCGACCCGAGGACGAAGTCCCTCATCTTCAGCGACAGCCTGACGGTCCCGAAGGCCATAGAGCTCTACGAGCGCTTCCACGGCAGGGTCAAGGTCGCCTTCGGCATCGGCACGAATCTGATGAACGACAGGGGGCCGCAGCCGCTCAACGTCGTCATGAAGATGGTCAAGGCCAATGGGCAGCCCGTCGCCAAGATCTCCGACGCGCCCGAGAAGGGCATGTGCGAGGACGAGGGCTATCTGCGTTACCTCAGGCAGGTCTTCGGACTGCCGCCCGTGGCATAGGAGTCTCACGGGCACGATGAAAGGCGCGGACCTAGGGCCTGCGCCTTTCATTTTCCAGTCCTTTCGGCTTAAGGGGCCCCTCATTTGTAAAGAAACCTCGGAAAGTTCTGCAGGGATCAGAAAATCCGTGTATGTTTGCATTCTGAGATATTTTGTAACGCGGTGCACATTGGAAAGTACAGTTGGCGCCTCCGCTCCCGGGAAGCGCTTTCGACCGCACCTTCCAACGTACGCCATTTTCAACCGGCGGCCGGCGCTCAGGCGGTCGCCCCAGGGAGTCTCCATCGTGACTTTGTCCATTAAAAGCGTTGCGGCTGCAACTGCAACCCTTCTGCTGCCTGCTGCCGCCATGGCGAGCGACATGAACGGCGCCGAGCTCGGCCTTGCGTGGGCCGTGCCGTTTGCCGGCATTCTGCTTTCCATCGCGCTTTTCCCGCTGTTCGCCCCGCACATCTGGCACCATCATTTCGGCAAGATCTCCGTCTTCTGGGCCCTGTGCTGCATCATTCCGCTTGCGACCGTCTTCGGTCCTGACACGGCCTTCCACGAGATCGCCCACGTGCTTCTCGCCGACTACGTGCCGTTCATCATCTTCGTGGGCTCGCTCTTCATCGTTGCCGGCGGCATTCACGTCCGCGGCAGCTTCGTCGGTCGTCCGATCGTGAACACCGCGATCCTCGCGCTCGGCGCCGTGCTTGCCAACTTCATGGGCACGACGGGCGCTGCCATGCTTCTCATCCGCCCGCTCATCGGCGCCAACGAGAACCGCAGGCGCAAGGTCCACACCTTCATCTTCTTCATTTTCCTCGTCGCCAACGTGGGGGGCGCGCTGACCCCGCTCGGCGATCCTCCGCTCTTCCTCGGCTTCCTCAAGGGCGTGAGCTTCTTCTGGACGCTTGAGCACCTGATGCTTCCGTGGCTCGTGACCTGCGCCATCCTGCTTGCGGTCTACTTCGCGATCGACAGCTTCATGTTCTCCCGCGACGTCAAGGATGGCTTCAAGGCGCCCGAGGAAAAGCAGGCCATCGGCGTCGACGGCGGCATCAACATCCTGTTTCTCGCCGCCATCGTCGGCACGGTCCTGATGTCCGGCTTCTGGCGCTCGGGCGTGGACTTCACGTTCCTCGGCGTGCACTTCTCGCTCGAGGGCGTGCTCCGCGACGCGCTCTTCATCGTGATCTCCGGCGCTTCCCTGCTGCTTACCACGAAGGCCACCCGCGAAGCCAACCACTTCAGTTGGGATCCGATCCTTGAGGTCGCCAAGCTCTTCTTCGGCATCTTCTGCTGCATCGTGCCGGTGCTCGCCATGCTCCGCGCGGGTCACGACGGCCACTTCGCGCCGCTCGTCGCCCTCGTGACGAACGCCGACGGCAGCTTCAACAACACGTTCTTCTTCTGGCTGACGGGCATGCTCTCCGCGTTCCTTGACAACGCGCCGACGTATCTGGCGTTCTTCAACCTCGCCGGCGGCGATCCGACCGTGCTGATGGGCGAGGGCGCCAAGACCCTGATGGCCATCTCGATGGGCTCCGTGTTCATGGGCGCCGTGACCTACATCGGCAACGCCCCGAACTTCATGACGGTCTCCATCTGCAACGAGCGCGGCATCAAGATGCCGACGTTCTTCGGCTACATGCTCTGGTCGGTGACGATCCTCTTCCCGACCTTCTTCCTGATGGACATGCTCTTCCTCATCTGAGAGCCGTCCTGAAGAAAACAGGCTGAAACAAGGCTGAAAAACAGGCGCCCCGAAGCGAAGGCTTCGGGGCGTTTTCTTCATTCGCCAATCCTGAACCGCAGGGAAAAAGCAGAGGATAGTTGTCTTTACGCAACACTTGGGCGCGTGAAGGCCGGCATTTTCCTGCATTGAACTGTCGTACTAGTGACTTTGCGGAAAAGATGCGTTAAAGTGACACCTGTACCCGCACGCGGGCGCATCAGTACATGCGCCCGCGTGCTTTTTTGCATTCTTCGAATAAAGGAACCAAGGGACCCTTCACGCCATGCAGCTTACCGTCGAACCCAAGGACGTCTCCGACGCCTACAGCACGCCCATCGTTCAGCAGACCTCCTTCTGGTCCCGCGTCAAGGCGAATCTGGGCATGCGTTCCAAGGCCTTCGAGTTTTCCGTGCGCAACAGCGACCTCTACACCGACGTGGGCGGCTGGTCGCGCACCAATGCGGACCTCCTGATGTTTGCGCAGTACTGCAGCAGTGACGAATACGTGGCCTATCTTCCGTACGGTCCCGAGATCGAGCCGTCGGAGGAGAACCAGGGGCGCTTCCTCGAGGAGCTTTCCGAGTGCCTGAGGAGCTACCTGCCCAAGGGGTGCCTGGCGATCCGCTACGACCTCAACTGGCAGTCCCACTGGTGCAAGGAGGGCGACTTCGACGCCGAGGGCAACTGGCGCGGTTGTCCGCGCAAGGAGTTCCAGGAGATGCACATGAACTACGGCACGGCCACCTGGAACCTCTTCAAGGCGAACATGAACGTGCTCCCCTCCGACACGATCGTGGTCGATCTGTGCGGGACCGAGGAGCAGATCCTCGCCTCGATGAAGCCCAAGACCCGCTACAACATCGGCCTTGCCCGCAGGAAGGGCGTCGAAGTCCGCGAGATGGGGCCCGAGGCGCTCGGCCTCTGGTACGACCTCTACTCGCAGACGGCTCACCGCAACGGCCTGCACGTCAACGACAGGCGCTACTTCGAGAGCGTCATCGCGAGCCGCATGCAGTGTTCCGATCCCGAGGTGAGCGTGAAGCTCCTGATGGCCTTCCATGAAGAGAAGCCCCTCGCCGCGATGTTCCTGATCCTCTCGGCTCACCGCGCCACATATCTCTACGGCGCCAGTGCCACCAAGGGCCGCCACCTGATGCCCACCTATGCGCTCCAGTGGTGCGCCATGCAGACCGCCAGGCGCGCGGGCTGCAGTGAGTACGACCTCTTCGGTGTCGCGCCCAACGCGGATCCTTCGCATCCGATGCACGGCCTCTACCGCTTCAAGACGGGCTTTGGCGGCCAGATGTACCACCAGATGGGCTGCTGGGACTATCCGCTCGACATGGACGGCTACAGGCAGTTCGCGGCGCGCGAGATGAGCATGCCCGGCTACTACGCCTGATCGTCACCGACAGGAACAAAAACGGCGGATCCGCTTCGGAGTCCGCCGTTTTGTTCATCTCGGGTTCACGCCCGGCTCAATGCCCGTGGTGATGATCATGTGAATGGGCGTGCTCATGAGCATGTTCGTGCGTGTCGTCGGGCGTCACGGGGATGAGGTTGAGGCGTCCGTGGCGCACGCCGGGTTCGGCCGAAAGGCGGCGGGAGAGCGTGACGACGTCCTCGGCGCGGCCGCGGATCACGACGCTCTCGACGCACTCTTCGTGCGTGGCGTGCACGTGCATGGTGGAGATGACCTCGCCCGCATGCTCGTGCTGGTACTCGGTCATACGCATGGCGAGCTGGCGCTCGTGGTGGTTGTAGGCGTAGCTGAGCACGCCGACGCATTCGGCCGAGGGATTGTCCTTCACGTCCTCACTGGTGAAGTGATTGCGGAGAATGTCGCGGAAGCATTCGGAGCGGTTGGCGTAGCCGTGTTCGGTCAGGTACGCGTCGAAGCGCTCGGCAAGCTCGTCGTCGATGGAAAGCGTGAATCGCTGCATGAGTGTGTCCCCCTGAGAATGCCTTCCATTTTAGCGGGGGGCGCGGTGGATCAGGGCTCCGGCACGGAAAACCTCGGAGACGGCGTTCCGGGCGAGAGCCTCGCCGTCGTCCGTGACGGGATCGCGCAGGACGATGAAGTCGGCCCTCATGCCGGGCGCGAGCCTTCCTACGCCTTCGAATGGCAGGACCTTCATCGGGCGGGAGGTGTAGAGCGAGACGGCCTCTTCGCAGGAGACGGCTTCGGACCTGTTGAAGACGGTGCCGTCCCAGGCTGTGCGCGTGACCGCAGCGCCCATCGAGACGAAGGGATCGTCGGGATCGGCCCAGGCGGTGGCGGGCGCGTCGGAGGAGAGCGCGAAGGCGTTGAGCGCCGAGGAGACGGTCCTCACGGGATAGACGCGCTCAAGGTCCTTCGGGGCGAGCACGGCTCTGTAGCCTTCGATTTCGGCGTACGGGAAGATCACCTGGGTTGTCACTCCGAAGCGCATGGCCGAGGCGTTCATGCGGGCGAGCTGAGCCTCGTTGAGGAAGGTGGCGTGCTCGATGCGCACGGACGGGCGGTCCTCAAGCCAGGGCGTCTGATCCTCGAAGAAGTCGATGATGCGCCCGACGGCCCTGTCACCCATGGCGTGGACGGAGAGCTGGATTTTGTTGGTGCGGGCGTACTCGGCCGCGGCCTCAAGCGCGCCGTCGTCGAGCGTGACCATCCCGGTCGAGCCGTTGAGAAAGGGCGTCGTCACGGCCGCCGTGGCGCCCGAGACGCTTCCGTCGGCAAAGAGCTTGACGCCCGCGATGAAGTGGTCTCCCGTCCTGTCCTCGTCCGTGAGCGCGGGCATGCCCCGAGGGTCGCGTCCGCCCTTCCAGACGAGGTAGAGCCCTGCCCTGACGGGAAAGCCGCGGCGCGCCGCCTCGCGGTAGACGGCGAGCTGGCGGTAGTCGGCCATCATTTCGGTGAAGGCGAGAATGCCGCGCGCAAGAAAGTGTTCGCCCGAGGCCGTCATCATCTCCACTTCGCTCTCGAACGTGGGCTCGCCCATCAGGCGCTCGACGACCTGTGCGGCATTGAATTCGGTGAGAACGCCGTTGGGGCGACCGTCGGGAAAGCGTCCGAAGCGCCCGCCGGCGGGATCGGGCGTACCTGCCTCAATGCCAGCGAGGCGCAGGGCGACGCTGTTGCAGATCGCAGAGTGGCAGTCGGAGCGCTTCACGAACACGGGCTGCGTCGTGCTGACGCGGTCGAGGTCCTCGATGGTGGGGGTGCGGTGTTCGGCGAGCTTGCCTTCGTCATAGCCGAAGCCCGTGATCCAGGCCTCGGGCCCTCGGCCGGCGAGCGGATGGCGCCTGAGCGCCTCAATCATCTCCTCGATCGTGTTGACGATCGGGGAGACGCAGGGCACGGACCTCACCGTGGCCGCAATCCAGCTCGGATGGGTGTGAACGTCGCAGAGCGCGGGCAGAACCGTGCGTCCCTCGAGGTCGACGGACGGCACGCCGTCGTGCGCGGGTGCGCAGGCGCCGGGACCGATCCAGGAGATGCGGCCCGCCTTGACGAGAAGGGCGTCCGCGTCGGTGAAGCGTTCGCCGTCGTGAATGACGGCATTGTGAATGAAGACGTCGTGCATGGCTCTCCGGCCTTGAAGTTGAAGGGGATTCAGAAAGGATACGACTCGCGGAGGAGGACGTCGCCCGAAATCTGGCGGGCTCTTGTGCGCCGTCATGCGGTATCGGGAAAAGAGAGGAGGCGGCGTGAGGGAAAGGGGAAGGAAAAGGCAAAAAAAATGGACGTTCCGAAGAACGTCCATTTTCTCGATGACTTGGCAGGGGTAGTAGGATTCGAACCTACGAATGTCGGATTCAGAATCCGATGCCTTAACCGGACTTGGCGATACCCCAGTACATCTGGTGCGGTCGGAGAGACTCGAACTCTCATGGCTCTCACCACAGCGACCTCAACGCTGCGCGTCTACCAATTTCGCCACGACCGCGGCCCGAACTGTTCCCCACTGATGTGCATCCGAAGAAGCGAGGTCACCAGCAGAGGAGGTGTATTTTACCTCGGAATTTCGTTCGTGGGGGCCTTATTAGGGTTTTCACTACCAGACATACCATATTCATGGGATGCCGGCTGTTCGACCGTTGACAAAACACCACCCGCTGGCTGAGCGGAACGCTTGTTGAAGGCGCCGGAAGCGAGCGTCAGGGCGATCGTGGAGCAGAAGAAGACCGTGGCGGCGATGGCCGTGGAACGGGAGAGGAAGTTTGCGCTGCCCGTAGCGCCGAAGACAGAGCCGGAGGCGCCGGAACCGAAGGCGGCACCGAGGTCGGCACCCTTGCCGTGCTGCATGAGCACGAGCACGATCACGACGACGGCAGAGATGATCTGCAGAACGAGAGCGATGCTAAGAAGAAAATGCATGGCGGTTAAACCTTAGAGTGAAAAATCAATCGACGCGGGCAGCCGCGCAGACGGAATGGAAATCTTCAGCCTTGAGGGCGGCGCCGCCGATGAGGCCGCCGAGGAAGCGCTGCTTTCCCGCTGGGTCGATTCACTGCCCGAGCCGGTCTGTACCGAGATGCGGACGCTGTACGCGGAGATGACCGCCTTGCAGACGACGGAGGCCAAAATCTACAAGGCGCTGGATAAAATGGAGGCCATCGTCCAGCACAACGAGTCCGCGATTGCGACCTGGGAGCCGCAGGAGTATGCGCTGAACCTGACCTACGGCGTGGAGCAGTCGCAGTTCTCGCCCTATATGCAGGCGCTGCGGGAGGCCCTCCGGCAGGAAACGCTGCGCAAGATGGAGCGGGAGGGCGCGACACCGCAGCCGTGAGAACGGTATAAAAAATCCTCCTGGCGGGCGCCTTGTAGGCAGAATAGAAGGTGATGTTTCGGCCGAAAGGAGGAAACCAAATGCGAGAAATGTTCTGCTTTCAGTGCCAACAAACGGCGCATAACACCGGCTGCGACGGCAAGGCCGGTGTCTGCGGCAAAAAGGCCGACACCGCCAACTATCAGGATGAGCTGATCGGGGCACTTATCGGGCTGGCGCGGGCGGCGCGGGCTGGGACACCGACACCGCACACCGATGAATTGATTTTGAAGGGCCTGTTCACGACGATCACGAACGTGAACTTCAACAACGAAACTATCCTGCAATGCAAGGCGGAAATCGAAAAGGAAAAGGCTGCCGTCGGCCCCGGGCAGCTTGACGATTGCGACCTTGCCGCGCTTTGGGCGGCGGGGGAGGACGTGCGCTCGTTGAAATCGCTGATCCTCTTTGGGCTCAAAGGCATGGCGGCCTATGCGTACCACGCCCGCGCACCGGGGAGAACAGACCCCGCTGTGAACGCCTTTTTCTAGGAGGCTCTCGAGGCCATCGGCGCAGAGAAAACGCCTGACGAGCTGCTGGCGCTGGTGCTGAAAACCGGAGAAGTCAATCTGGCCTGTATGGCGCTGCTGGACGCAGCCAACACCGGCGCATACGGTGACCCCGTGCCGGTCACGGTGCCGCTGACGATTGAGAAGGGCCCCTTCATCGTGGTCAGCGGCCACGACCTGCACGATCTGAAGCTGCTGCTGGACCAGACCGCGGGCAGGGGCATCAACATCTACA
>OGSS01001349.1_pt1 | contig 16276 bp, 13 predicted proteins | sample 1553591 | NCBI WGS metagenome assembly OGSS01 (sample SAMEA2580061, study PRJEB22360) | human gut metagenome | biome: human gut; feature: human-associated habitat; material: faeces | place: Denmark | collected 2008/2010
ATGAGGCGGTATACATTGAGGATTATGTGGATATCGTCTGCTATACCAAGCCGGGTCTTACAGAGGATTCCTACGTGGCCTATGTCACTTATGAAGTGAAGTTCAGGCGTGTGGATACATTGGCGCCGGGCCTTATGTGGTGTTATGTGGTCAGGGATGACAGCGGCAATTACATTATCCGTGAGAATGTGGTGGGGGATGAGGCTGATTATGTGGCAAAGCAGAACCAGTCTGAAGATGTGAAGCTGCTGTCCAACCAGGTCAATGAGAGGCTGAGGCAGGCCATTGAGAGCGATACGGTTCTTGCGGGAATTTACCAGGATTTAAGGAATGGCGCAGTGGTTCATTCCTCCGAGGAAGAGAACGGGACAGGAGACAGTACGGTTATCCTGGAGGAGGAAGGCAGTGAGGGACAGGGAACCGGGGATTCACAGCCGTCTCAGGAACCGTCCGCTGGCGCGGGCCAGAATTCCCAGGGAGAAGGGATACAGAATGTCCCGGAGGGACAGGAGGGTACACAGGCCCAGGGAAGTGAAGGAACACCGGCTGCCGCCCAGGAGAGCCGGGAAACGGATTCCGCCACGGCAGGCGGCTCCGGCACAGCAGATAGTTCCGGCACAGCCGGCGGTTCTAATGTGAAGATAGAATAGGCTTGGAGGATACGATTGACTATGGATGTAAAGGATTTTGATTATGAACTGCCGGAAGAACTGATTGCCCAGGATCCGCTGGAGGACCGTTCTGCGTCGAGGCTGATGGTGTTGGATCGTGAAACAGGGGAGATACAGCACAGAATATTTAAGGATATCACGGAATACCTGCGGCCGGGAGACTGTCTGGTGATTAACGATACAAAGGTCATACCGGCCCGGCTTTTCGGGATAAAGAAGGACACTGGGGCCAAGATCGAGATACTTCTGCTGAAACGCAGGGAGAATGATATATGGGAGACACTGGTGCGCCCGGGCAAAAAGGCAAAGCCTGGGACTGTCATTGAATTCGGCGGGGGGCTGCTTACAGGAACCGTTGTGGATACCGTGGATGACGGGAACCGCCTGATTCAGTTCCATTACAAGGGGATTTTTGAGGAAATCCTGGACCAGCTGGGACAGATGCCCCTGCCTCCCTATATTACACACCAGCTGAAGGATAAGAACCGGTACCAGACCGTGTATGCCAGACATGAAGGGTCTGCGGCAGCGCCTACGGCAGGCCTGCACTTTACCCGGGAGCTTCTGGCAGAGATCGAAGATATGGGAGTGAAGATTGCCCATGTGACCCTCCATGTGGGACTGGGTACATTCCGCCCTGTGAAGGTGGAGAATGTCCAGGACCACCATATGCATTCCGAGTTTTATATTGTGGAGGAGTCCGAGGCAAAGAAGGTGAATGACACCAGGGCTGCCGGAGGCCGGGTCATCTGTGTGGGCACTACCAGCTGCAGGACCGTTGAGTCAGCATCTACAGAGGATGGCGTGCTTAAGGCAGGAACCGGCTGGACAGAGATATTCATTTATCCGGGCTACCGCTTTAAGGTATTGGACGCCCTGATTACCAATTTCCACCTTCCCCAGTCCACGCTGGTGATGCTGGTCAGCGCGCTGGCAGGACGGGAACACATTCTGGACGCCTACCGGGAAGCAGTGAAGGAAGGTTACCGTTTCTTCTCCTTTGGGGATGCCATGTTGATTGCAGCCCATCCGGCTGCTGAGAAGGGGTAGGAATTGAGGAACCATCAGAAGAAAGCGGGAAAAAATGGAAGAACGTTTAAATAAATGGCTGAGCCAGATGGGAGTCTGCTCCAGGCGGGAGGCGGACCGTCTCATTGAGGCCGGCAAGGTGCTGGTTGACAACCGTCCTGCCTTAATGGGGCAGAAAGTAACGCCGGGCCAGAAGGTGGTCTGCAATGGAAAGATGGTCCGGGTGGACCGGAGCCAAAGGCCCAGGCCGGTGCTTTTGGCGGTGAATAAGCCAAAGGGAATCGTATGTACCACCACGGATAAGGACAGAGCTGAGAATATCGTGGACTATTTGGGGTATCCGGAGCGGATTTACCCTGTGGGCAGACTGGATAAGGATTCAGAGGGACTGCTGCTCATGACCAATCAGGGGGATTTGGTGAATAAAATTATGAGAAGCGGAAATGCTCATGAGAAAGAGTATATTGTCACCATAGATAAGCCGGTGACGGAACGTTTTCTGGAACAGATGGCAGGAGGTATCAGGCTTCCTGAACTGAATCAGGCGACCAGGCCCTGTAAGGTGAAGAAGGTGGAGCGGAATACATTCTCCATCATCCTTACCCAGGGCCTGAACCGGCAGATACGGCGTATGTGTGAAGTATGCGGCTGCCAGGTAAAGCGGCTGGTGCGGGTGCGCATCATGAACATACGCCTGGGCGATTTGAGAACTGGCGCTTACCGCCAGATAACCAAGGAGGAGTATGAGGAGCTCACAGGGCTTCTTAAGGACTCCTCCAGTCTGTCCTTTAAGGAGAGAAAGAATCGATAATCAGGAGAACGGAATGGAAGACAGGATTCAAAGAATGAAGGAACTGGTTTCCGTCCTGCGGGAAGCAGGAAAGGCTTATTATCAGGAAAGCCGGGAAATCATGAGCAATTTTGAATATGACAAGCTGTACGACGAGCTGGTATCTCTGGAAAAGGAGACAGGAGTCACCTTGTCAGGAAGCCCGACGAAACAGGTGGGATATGAGATATTAAGCGAGCTGCCTAAGGAAACCCACGGTTCTCCCATGCTTTCTTTGGACAAGACAAAGAGTGTGGAAGATTTGCAGGAATGGCTGGGAGACCACAAGGGACTGCTGTCCTGGAAGATGGATGGTCTTACCATCGTGCTTACCTACGAGGAGGGGAACCTTGCAAAGGCGGTTACCAGGGGAAACGGTGAGATTGGCGAGGTCATAACGCCCAACGCCAGGGTGTTTGCCAACATTCCCCTGAAGATTTCCTACCAGGGACAGCTGATTCTCAGGGGAGAGGCTGTCATTACCTATTCGGACTTTGAGCGGATTAACAGCGGAATTGAGGATGTGGATGCCAAATATAAGAATCCCAGAAACCTGTGCAGCGGTTCTGTCCGTCAGCTTAACAGCCAGATTACAGCGGAGAGGAATGTGCATTTTGAGGCCTTTGCCCTGGTGAAGGCCGATGGGGTGGACTTCCATAACTCCAGGAAGGCCCAGTTTGAGTGGCTGAAAGGCCAGGGATTTGAGGTGGTCCACTATGAAGAGGTGGACGCAGCAAGCCTGCCTGCGTCCGTGGAAGGGTTTGCAAAGGCAGTGGAAGGAAACGACATTCCCTCTGACGGCCTGGTGCTGACCTATGATGACATTGCTTACGGAGAATCCCTTGGGCGTACAGCCAAGTTCCCGCGCAATTCCATTGCGTTTAAATGGAAGGATGAAATCAGGGAGACCACCCTTTCCTATATTGAGTGGAGCGCTTCCAGAACAGGACTAATCAATCCCGTGGCTGTGTTTGAGCCTGTGGAGTTAGAAGGAACCACGGTCAGCAGGGCCAGTGTCCACAATTTGAGCATCATGGAAGGACTGGAACTGGGGGTGGGAGATACCATAACCGTGTATAAGGCTAACATGATTATCCCTCAGATAGAAGAAAACCTGACCCGGAGCGGGGTAAAGGACATACCAAAGGAATGTCCCGTATGCGGAGGCAAGACGGAGATCCGCAAGGTTAATGATGTAAAGAGCCTGTACTGCACCAATCCTGACTGCCAGGCCAAAAAGATAAAGAGCTTTACCCTGTTTGTCAGCCGCGATGCCCTTAATATTGACGGTTTGTCTGAGGCTACCCTGGAGAAGTTTATCCAGGCAGGCTTTATTCACGAATATGCCGATATATTCCATTTGGAGGAACACAGGGATGCAATTGTGGAAATGGAAGGTCTGGGACAGAAGTCTTATGATAACCTGATTGCGTCCATAAAGACAGCGTCGTTTACCACCCTTCCCAGGATGGTGTACGGCCTGGGAATCGCAGGAATCGGACTGGCCAACGCAAAGATGCTGTGCCGTGAGTTCAAGTATGACTTTGATCAAATGCGCCACGCAGGGGAGGAAGAACTGGTGGCAGTGGATGGTATCGGCGGTGTACTGGCCCAGGCCTGGATGGATTATTTTGCTTCCGAAAGAAACAACCAGATGGTGGACCGCCTGCTGGCGGAGCTGAGCATTGAAAAGGAACAGCCGGAGGCAGCAGGGGAAGCAGTCTTTGAGGGGATGAACTTTGTGGTAACCGGGTCCGTGGAGCATTTTGCAAACCGGAAGGAGCTCCAGGAGCTGATTGAAAGCAAGGGGGGCAAGGTCACTGGTTCCGTCACAGCCAAGACAGCGTATCTGATTAACAACGATGCGGCTTCCAACTCGTCCAAGAATAAAAAGGCAAAGGAATTGGGGGTTCCCATTATCTCGGAGGAGGAGTTCCTGCGAATGTTGTAGCACAGTATCTGCCGGTTTTGGCAGACGCTGTGCGGTTTCCATGTGAAATTCAGCCAACATTTGAAAGGAGAGAGCGAACATGCCTATAAAAGTACAGAGAGATCTGCCAGCAAAAGCGATTCTGGAGGAAGAAAATATATTCATTATGGATGAGGACAGGGCCATGAGCCAGGATATCCGCCCCCTGGAAATCCTGATTCTGAATCTGATGCCCCTCAAGGAAGAAACAGAAACCCAGCTTATGCGGGCATTGTCCAATACACCCCTCCAGGTGGACTGTACCTTCCTGATGCTGTCCACCCATGTGTCAAAAAACACGTCAGCCAGCCATCTCAACAAGTTCTATGTTACCTTTGATGAGATAAAAAAGAAAAAGTTTGACGGGATGATTATAACCGGAGCTCCGGTGGAGAATCTGGAGTACGAGGAAGTGAATTACTGGCCGGAGCTGGCTATGATGATGGAGTGGAGCAAAACCCATGTGACATCCACCATACATATATGCTGGGGAGCCCAGGCCGGGCTTTATTATCACTACGGTGTGCCAAAATATCCGATGAAGAAGAAACTGTCAGGTATTTATAATCACAGGGTCCTGGACCGTAAGGTTCCGCTGGTGAGAAGCCTGAATGACTATTTCCTGGCTCCCCACTCCAGATATACGGAGGTGAGAAAGGCAGATATCTTAAAGCATCCGGAGCTGGCTGTCCTGGCTGAATCCGATGAGGCCGGCGTGTTCCTGGTTATGAGCCGGGACGGGAGGCAGGTATTTGTCCAGGGCCATCCTGAGTATGACAGAATGACCTTAAATAATGAGTACCACAGGGACCTGAATAAGGGATTGAATCCGGAGGTTCCTTATAATTATTACGAGGACAACGACCCGTTTTCAGCGCCGCCGCTGACATGGCGGAATACTTCCAATACGCTGTATACCAACTGGCTCAATTATTATGTGTATCAGGTGACGCCTTATCTGCTGGATGCGGAGGAGTAGGAATAAAATAAGTCCATGAATATGTAACAATACTGCATATTCACGGGCTTATTTTAATGCGCCAAAACCAATTCAGGGATAACCGGATATTACTATACAATGTACCCGCAATAGGCTATCTGGGCAATATCTTCCGCGTCCTCAGTCCTGATGTCTCTAAAATTCATATATAAAGAATTGCGGTCCGGGACAAAGTATATTAGATAATTATTTAAAAAGCATATATAAAATGATTATCACTACAATGACTATCAAAACTACATTGGCATATGACTTTTTTTCATTATAGTACATGGGAACGTAATCGCCTTTGTCACGGTGGCCGGATACAGATTTTTTAGTATGATTCCTTTTGGCCTTTGCTTTCCTTTTGGCTGGACTCATTGATTCCAGTTCTTTTTTGATTTCTTTTCGGAGGAGGAAATCATCGTCTATTATATGGTTGCATTTGACACAAAATATATCTTTGTCATTCGGAAGTTCGCTTCCGCAGTATGGGCATTGTTTCATAAATTATCCGGGTATGTGCTCAATATATATCCCGCGTCCCCCTTTTTCACATATTTTTATACAAAAGTAGTTACCGACAAGCATAATGTCCACTGCAATATTAAGAGCCTCACATATTTGTAAAACCGAATCAGTTTATAGGCTGATTATACAACGTTTGACATTATTTCACAACATATAGGTTTGAAAATTGTGTGTTATTTTACCAACTAAAGGTTGATTTCATGGCCGGATACAACCTGCACCCTACTTGCCACGCAAGACTGTTCCTGTCCAAACTGGTACATCACAGGGACATTGCAGGACACGCGATTTAAAATGACAGTTTTGCCGGACAAGTATTTTGACGGCAGGGTGTGTATAAAGTGTTAAAAAACTGTGTATTTTTTGCTAAATTTTCACACAATCTTAACGACTAAGTGGGAATCTGGGATTGATTTTGGAGAATTTAAGGAGTATACTGTTACTAAAGAGAAAATTTTTGGTAAGTTTTTACAAAATTAAATAAACAAGTGTTTTTTGTTAAACAACTTGGTATGGTTTTTGGGGGTATAACTTTAATACCGCCTGAAAGCCTGTCTTCGAAGATGAAGTGTAAAAAGGTGTGCACAGCCTGATCTAAGATACGCAGTTATTTTTTGACTTTACCGTAACAGATGCGGACAATCAGCCCCACCAGGCATACAGACACAGTAAGGTGTGCCTTTGGAGCGGTTTCTGTCCTGCAAAGGAATGCTCCATTCCATTCAGCATGGAAGAAAGAGGTGTATCTGTCTGTATACTAACCAGAATATCGGGGATGCCCCGGCAGGAAGTCTTTGGGTCGATAGCATTCTGGTATACAAAAAAGCGGATACACAGAGCCATTAAATTATATAACGTCTCAGCAGAAGGAGGATGAGAAACGAATAAGGTGGCATAAACTTTCTGTTTTTTTGTCAAAAGTATTGACATAGGCCCTTATTGCCATTCAATCTTACACTTTATATTTAGGAGGAGACATTATATGCTGCAGATAGTTAACACAATTAATTCATATCTCTCTGATTACATACTTGTATTTCTTTTGGTCGCCGTAGGCCTTTGGTATACAATTAAGACGAACTGTGTTCAGAGATATCTTTGGAAAGGTTTAAAACAGCTTTTTGGCGGCTTTTCATTAAGGGGCGGTTCGCAGGGAGGAGGAATGAGTTCATTCCAGGCGGTTGCAACAGCAATCGCGGCGCAGGTTGGCACGGGGAATATTGTTGGTTCAGCCGGAGCGATTCTTGTGGGTGGACCCGGAGCCATTTTCTGGATGTGGATGATTGCATTTCTAGGCATGGCTACCATTTATGCAGAAGCAACACTGGCACAGAAGACACGTGTTACAGATGCAGAGGGGAATATTCAGGGCGGACCGGTGTATTATATCCAGACAGCTTTTAAAGGAAATTTCGGAAAATTCCTGGCAGGCTTTTTTTCGATCGCAATTATTCTTGCCCTTGGATTCTTCGGATGCATGGTACAGTCCAACTCAATCGGTTCAACCATTCAGATGGCATTTGGGATTCCGTCCTGGATTGTAGGCATCTTCCTCGTTATTATTTGCGGATTTATCTTCATGGGAGGTGTGGATCGTCTTGCCTCTGTTACCGAAAAATTAGTTCCAGTCATGGCGGCATTTTTTCTGATCGGCGGTTTGGGAGTACTCGTTATGCGGTTTCAGTATATTCCGGAAACATTTGGCCTGATTTTCAGATATGCATTCCAGCCACAGGCAATTATCGGCGGCGGCTTTGGTATAGCAATTAAGACGGCTGTAAGCCAGGGCGCAAAAAGAGGTCTGTTTTCCAATGAAGCCGGTATGGGTTCCACTCCCCATGCCCATGCACTTGCATTGGTGAAAAATCCCCACGAGCAGGGCTGCGTGGCAATGGTCGGTGTATTCATTGATACTTTTATCGTTCTTACACTGAATGCATTGGTTATTATTTCTACACTGTATGCAGGAAATGGCCCTTTGGCAAACGGTTATGTAGGAGAAGCGGCAAATACATTAAAGAATACAAACCTGGCCCAGGTAGCCTTTGGTGTTGTATACGGTAGCAAGGCCGGCGCTGTTTTTGTAGCCATTTGTTTGTTCTTCTTCGCATTTTCCACCATTCTTGGTTGGAATTTATTTGCAAAAATTAATGTAACTTACTTATTTGGAAAGAAAGCGCAAAAGCCATTCATGCTGGTTGCTCTGGTATTTATCTTCCTTGGAACAATTGGAGAAAGCGATTTGGTATGGGCATGTTCTGATATGTTTAACCAGTTGATGGTTATTCCCAATGCCATTGCGCTGTTTGCCATGACAGGAGCAGTTATAAAGATACTTGGGGATAGGGACAAATAAGATTTTATGGAGAGTATACAAACAGTTAATTGAAAATGGGCGCTATGCCAGTCGGCGGGGCGGGATTCATTGGAATCCTGCCCTGTTTGTGTCCCGGCAGGCACGGCAGAATTAAAAACCGGATGAACAGATGGTCTTGATAAGGTCTTGACAAGCTTGCCCGGAGAGGATAGACTGCATATACATTGAGCGCATTTAATGCCATGCACGAATACGGATGAGAGATAAAAGGTTCCCTGGGAATTATTTCCCGGGGAACCTTTTCGTACGATATAACACTTCTGTAATTCCTTGATTAATTCTGCTTATCCAACAGATACATTGCGTGCAGGCCTATCTGCAGTTTCAGCCTGTTTTCCGGCTGCCCGATATTGTAAGGGAGCAATTCCTGAATCCGGGCCATATAGTTCATCATGGTATTGCGGTGTATATGCAAATCAGAGGCAGTCTTACTGATGTTATAATGGTTTTCTATGTAGGTCCTCAATACCTGTACGTAGTTAACGTCGGTGTTGCTGGCCCTGCATAAAGGTTCCACTGTTTCCATGTACATTTCCACCAGGTTTTCCCGGGGCATCGTGGAGAGCCATGGATAGACCTGAATGGTGCGGAACAAAAAGACATATTTTGCCGGATAGAGCTTCTGGCCCAGATTGATAGCGTCAATCGCCTGAAAGAATGCCTTTGAAATCTTCTGCGGGTCGGAATCATACAAGCTAATGCCGATCAGTGTGGAAATGTTATCCCGGGCGAAAAAATGCTGGATTTTTTTAGCCGCCTCCGTGGCCTGATATTCCGCTGTCTCCTGGGACACATCATTGGAAAAGAGCAGATACAGAACATAATGGGTATGGGTTTTCAGAAAGAAAACCTTACATCCGTAAGTGTTCGTGATCCACGACGTGATGGAAGCGAAGATATCCCGGATGATATATCTGCGGGTCAATGAGATGGACATGGAATTATTTAATTCAACAGCTAAGCAGATACGCTGCTTGGTATAATCAAAATTATACATCTTACAATAGCGCAGAATCGTATCGGTTGAATTGGATTGTGCCATTATTACCGATGCCGCGAAGTCCTGGGTGTTTATTTTATTGCAGGCCGTTAATTGGAATAATGCAGAGATATCTTTTATGACTTTGTAATGCCAGTCTTCCAGCTTGTTTATTTCCGGAATGATTAAAAAAGCAGCATCCCCGTCAATGTTTCCGGAATACAGCATGGTACAGTTTATCTCTCCATTTGACCCGTCAATGGAGAAGTGGTGGAACTGATAAGGCTGCTGCTGGTATTTTTTAAGGAGCTTTTGGCGCATATTCTCATCTGGACCATTCCATCCCCCTGGGGATTGGGTGGGGGGGGGGTCAATACTCTGCAGAGAAAAATTGTCGTTTGGACCATACGAGTATTCTATTAGATCAAACTGTGAATTTGTAAGAAAAACAGGATTTTTAAGCACCAGGCTTAATTCGGACAACATTCTCTCCGGCACCTTGTACTTGCTGATTGAATCAACAATATCTTTGTATGCGATTGAGACATGGTACATCTCATCTAACTGTTCTTCAAACATACGCTTATGAATCATATAGGCAAAGTCGCAAAAATAGAGATTATAAGGCAGTTCATATATAGGGAAATCAAGCTTGTTTCCGTCCTCGAGTATAATGTTGGGAATTTCGTTGTGGTACCGGTGCAGCTTCACGCCAAGAGCGGCGCAGCCCTTTTCTTTCAGCGATGCAACAAACCCTTTCAGTATGGACGGATTATGAAACGTAATATATCCGGAGTCAACGACAAATTCCCCTCCATGCAGCCAGTCCAGAATCTCCGGTGTATCAATTATGCTGAAAGAAGTAATCTTCCTGTTTGTCCCACGGAAGCCGGCAACACATCGGATTTGCTCAAGGTCTGATGTGAAATTTGCAACTGTTACCATGTTGTCTCAACTCCTCCTGATGATTCTTTTGTAATCATATCAGTTACCACATCATTATATCAGCTGCTATATAATTAAACAATATGCACTTTTTTAAATTTCCTTGAAAAAACTGTGCACATTGACAGGGAAACATAAGGAGATAAATGATAACATATAAATAAATATTTGAATTTGCAGAAAACAAATGGCATATACTGGTAAAAAAGCTGCAAACAAGCTGGAAATCGCAGAATAAATTGTATAAATTTTAAAAACATAGAAAGGGAAAACAGTAATGTTATTAAGGGCAAATAAAAATCGGATACATGAAAATCTGAGCATATTAAGCACGTTTAACAGCTGTCCGGAGCAGGAAGGAATAACGCGTGCCCTGTTTTCAGAGGCGGAGATCGGGGCACGCAAGTATGTGAAGGAATTGATGACGCAGGCGGGCCTGGTGGTCACGGAGGATGCTATTGGCAATATCTGCGGAACCCTGGTTGGCAGCTGCCCTGACTTGGCGCCTGTATGGAGTGGTTCGCACATTGACACGGTCCGTAATGGCGGGATGTATGATGGCATGGTGGGGGTGATTGGCGCAATTGAAGCGTGCAGGATTATAAAAGAAAATAATATCAGCCACCAACGGAGCATAACCGCGCTGGTATTTTCATCCGAAGAGCCCACCCGTTATAAATTCGGATGTATCGGAAGCAGGGCATTGGCAGGCCATCTTTCTCTGGAGGAGACAAAAGGTCTTGTTGATGAGAACGGTATATCACTCTATGATGAGTTGGCCCGGTTTGGATATACGAAAATGGATTACAGTAAGGTTATGAGGAAAAAGGGGGAGGTTTTTGCCAGCGTGGAACTGCATATTGAACAGGCGCCTGTTCTTGAACAGCTCAATTGTCCCATTGGTATCGTGGAAGCCATTTGTGCGCCTACATATATAAATGTAGTGCTGGAAGGGCAGCAGGAACATGCGGGCTCCACGCCGATGAATGCCAGGCATGATGCCATGACGGCTGCCTGCGAGATTGTGCTGAAAGTAGAAAGCCTGGCCCAAAGCCATGGAAACAATTATACGGTAGCCACAGTTGGAAGGATGCTTCCGTTTCCTAATTCCTCCAATGTCATTGCAGGGAGAGTTGAATTCTCAATCGACATAAGAGATATCAGCGAAGACAGAAAAACAGACATGACTCAAAAAATCTGCTCATACATTGATACAATTGCAATGCTTCGCGGCCTGCGGGCGTCACATTGTGTAACGGCTGATGATTTACCTCAATCTTCTGACAAGAAGATAGTGGCGGTAATAGAAGAAAGCTGTAGGAGGAAGGGGATTTCCTCAAATAAAATGGTTAGCGGCGCATATCATGACTCTTTATTTATCGCTGAGTTTGCGCCTATGGGGATGATTTTCGTGCCAAGCCGCAAGGGTATAAGCCATGATCCGGCTGAGTATACAGACATGGATGACATTGTGCTGGGAACCGAGGTCCTGGCAGATACGCTCCTGACCCTGTCTGATTCAACAGAACTCTGATGCATCGATGGACAGTGTAATATGGTATTTGATGAAGGGGAAATCCCTTCCTCATATATAGTCACATAAGGTAACTTATTAACCAGTTAGCCGTACCGGCTACACCAATATTACGTTAGGAGGTTACAGAATGAGCAATATTGAGCAAGTCCAGCATGTTTCAAATTTACCAATCTTGTGGCTGCTATGCGGTATCACAGTCATCATATCTGCGATACAGACCGTACTGTACATGAGGCAGTGCAGCAAGACCACCAGAGTGGCAGGACTGGATCCCAAGATTCCCAAAGAGGCTTTCAGGGTGGGACTGATATCCGCCATAGGACCTGCATTGGGTGTGTTTATCGTAATGGTTGGACTCATGGCTTCCATCGGAGGCCCTATGGCATGGCTGCGTCTGTCCATTATCGGCGCCGCGGCCACAGAGCTTTCAGCGGCAAACATTGGAGCGGAAGCATGCGGGGTGACGCTCGGGACAGAGCAGTATACCTTGATATGTCTTGCGGTCTCATGGTTTACCATGGCTTTAAACGGCGCAGGCTGGCTTATCTTCACCGGTATTGCAACTCCATCTTTAGAGACACTTCGCAATAAAGTGTCAGGAGGGGATATGAAATGGCTGGTTGTCTTAAGCGGTGCGTGTTCCCTTGGCATTTTTGGTTATTTGAACGCAGGCGAAATCTTAAAGGGTATGGGAAATACACTGGCAGTTCTGGCAGGCGCGGTTTCAATGGTGCTCCTTGTCAAAACCGTGTGCAGGAAATACCCGAAACTGATGGAATATTCCCTGGGTATCGCCATGATTATTGGCATGATATTCGCATTGGGATATGATCAGTTATTCAAATAGACCAGGAGGGATGATAAATGACTGATAATGAAATCATGAAAGATTGGAAGAAAAGTAGCATTGTTATTGGCTCACCTACGAATATCCTGGCCGCCCTGACCTCATTTATACCGGTTATATGGCTCTGTACCACTTATAACTGCTGGCCGCCGATTAGTACAGTACTTACCGCGTGGGGCATGGTTGCAGCTTCCTTTGGAGCATTTTATTTTGTAGAACCGGTTTCCTACTATGCCGCTCTTGGTATGACAGGAACCTATCTTAGCTTTCTGTCCGGTAATATCGGAAATATGCGAGTTCCGTGCGCAGCATTGGCCCTTGATGTGACACATTCCACACCGGGAACAATCCAGGCAGAGGTGGTTTCCACCATGGCTATCTGCGGCTCCATCATCACAAACCTGATAGGCACCACTTCCGCTGTAATCGTAGGCGGTGCGGTTCTGTCCGTGCTTCCGGAGTTTATTGTAGTTGGTCTTACTAAATATGCCAGTTCCGCTATTTTTGGTGCCACCTTCGGAAATTTTGCAGTTAAATATCCAAAGGTCGCGGTGTTCGCGTTGGCAATCCCGGTTATCCTGAAGATGACCACGCAGCTTCCGGCAGCAGCGGTTATTGTATGTACTGTATTCGGCACATTGTTTATTGCAAGGGTGTTCTATAAAAAGGGACTTGTCAAATAACCATGGATTGCGATAATCCATTTTGAGGAAAGGAGCAGTATAATATCATGTGGGAGAAATGTAAAGAATTACAGGAAGAACTGGTTAAGATGCGCAGGGAGCTGCATCAGATTCCGGAGCTGGGCGGAGATTTACCGGAGACCAGGGCATATGTGGAGGAAAAATTAAATGAGCTGGGAATTCCTTTTGTGGAAAATGAGACTGACAGCGGGCTCATTGCAACCATTAAGGGAGGAAAGGAGGGAAAGACAATCGCACTCCGCGCGGATATGGATGCCCTTCCGATTAAGGAGGCCAATGAGGTCGATTACATATCCAGACATGAAGGGTGCATGCATGCCTGCGGACATGATACGCATATGACCATGCTGCTGGGAGCGGCAAAGATACTAAATGAATCTAAGGACCAGATTCCGGGAACGGTAAGGCTGTTCTTCCAAACAGATGAGGAAGGTTCTAAAGGAGCCCAGAGGATTTGTGCGGAGGGAGCCATGGACGGCGTTGACGCAGTGTTCGGAACCCATATCGGAACCATTATTTCAAAAGATATCAAAGCAGGGACCGTTATCTGCGTGCCGGGCTGCTGTATGGCGTCCTTTGACAAATTCGTAATCAAGGTAAAAGGAATCGGATGTCACGGTTCCACACCGGAAAAAGGCGTGGACCCGGTCAATATTGCGGCCCATATCATCATCAATCTCCAGGAAATCATTGCGCGCGAGATTCCGGCAGTGAAGCCATCGGTACTGACCATCGGCCATGTGGAGGCGGGATTTGCCTATAATGTTATTCCATCAGAGGTTTTGATTGAAGGCACTATCCGGGCTTTGGAGGAGGATGTGCGTCAGGAATTGGCAAAGAGGATAGGCGAGATTGCCAAGGCAACGGCTGAGACCTTCCGGGGTGAAACAGAGTACGAGATGATCTGGGGCGCTCCGCCTGTTACCAATGATGCCGGTATGGCGGAGCTGGCAGCTGAATGTGCGCGGGATGTGGTAGGGGATGATATGGTCATCGACCATCTGGATGCCCCGAACATGGGCGGCGAGGATTTCGCCTACTATCTTGAGAAGGCGCCGGGAGCATTTATGTTCTTAAGCTCATCCAATCCGCAGAAGCATACGGATGTACCCCATCATAATCCGCGCTTTAATGTGGATGAGGATGTATTCTGGATTGGTTCCGCAGTATTTGTAAGGATTGTTGAAAGGTTCTTCCAGATTTAATGATCAGGACTCAGAAAGGACTTCTAAGATATGTCACCAGGGTTATTGTTTCTCGCATATGGAGTCATTGTTGTAGTTGCAATGTACGGTTTTGTATACATCCCCAATAAAAAGAAGCATAAGAAAATGCAGGAGATGCATGATTCTGTCAAGGCCGGGGATATGGTCGTCACCATCGGAGGGGTAGTAGGTAAGGTGGCTGAAAAGGAAGGGGAATACCTTACGCTGATTATCGATGAGGAAAAGAGTGTGACCATGAGGATTGTACTGTATGCAGTCAATCAGAAGATAGAGAATTGAAAAAGTGCCTGGATTTTAGAATATGGATTCAGGGATCATAAGGAATGATAAGCGGTGGAGCACCTGTCCGGGTGTTCCACTTTTGCGGTATGCAGGGAGGCTGCTGCCAGCAGGCCCTGAATGATTTACCGTAAAAAGCGCAAGATTTCTTAAGACAAACAGATTGGTTTTGATTATACTATTGTGGAATACACGGCATCCGGGGAACCGGGACACGGTCCAAAGGTGCCGGCGGTAAGGAGGCAATTGTGCAATGAGCAGTATGGATGAGGTAATCCTGGCAATCAATTTTATTGAAGCCAATCTGACGAAAAAAATGGATTTGGACATGATTTGCGGTGCGGTCCATTATTCCAAATATCATCTTCACCGTGTGTTTTCCGACACAGTGGGTCTTACCATTCATGACTACATTCAGCGCAGGCAGCTGACAGAGGCGGCCAAGCTGCTTGTTTTTTCCGGCAAACCCATTGTGCAGATTGCATTTTTATCCGGCTACCAGAGCCAGCAGGCATTTACCAATGCTTTTACAGCCATGTATAAGATGCCTCCCAATATGTACAGGGAAAAGGAACGGTTTTATCCCTTACAGCTCAAATTTAATTTTGAAGGGAGATATGAAATGCTTGACAGAGAAGAAACGGCTTCATGGGAGATTTCGCTTGCATCAGAAGAGGATATTCCAGGCTGGATGGAGTTAGTGAGGCTTGTGATTGACGGCTTTCCCCATCTGGATGAGGAGGAGTATGTCCAGGTGTTAAGACAGAAAATAAGCACAGGACAGGCGCTTATCATGAAGGACAGAGGGGCTGCCATCGGTATTATGCTGTTTTCCTATGAGAACGGCAGCATTGATTTCATGGGAAGCCATCCCCTTTACAGGAAAAGAGGGGTTCCGAAAGCCATGCTGGACAAGGTTATGAAGGAACTGCTCAAGGGTAAGGAAATCAGCATTACGACCTACCGGGAAGGCGATAAGGCAGACACCGGATACCGGAAGGAGATACAGGGGCTGGGTTTTGCGGAGGCAGAGCTGTTGGTGGAATACGGCTACCCGACCCAGCGATTTATTTTACAGCAGGAGGAAATGGAGCATGAGTGATTATCCAGCTATCCCATTCCCCGATGAATTGATACATTTGGAACAGGTGAGTGCCAGGCTTTCAAAAGCACTTGAAAGGGCAGAATCATCTGTCAGGAGGGCGGACAAGGAATACACGGATACCAAGAAATACATGGCGGACAACAGGGGAGAAATAGACCCCCATGAGATGTTCCAGAACGAACTGCTGTTAAAACAGACAGACAGGACCGGGGCCTTTGCTGTGGAGATGCGGGATCGGATTGTGAAATTAAAGGATTCCCCCTATT
>OGSS01001355.1_pt1 | contig 16154 bp, 12 predicted proteins | sample 1553591 | NCBI WGS metagenome assembly OGSS01 (sample SAMEA2580061, study PRJEB22360) | human gut metagenome | biome: human gut; feature: human-associated habitat; material: faeces | place: Denmark | collected 2008/2010
AAGGGAGAGGCTGTTATCGGTGACACCGCTGTTGCATTTGCTGACAGCGTAGCAGCAACAACAGGACTTCCTTCTAATGTGGTATCAGCCATCAACGATATCAATGCAGGAAAGCCACTGAATGAAGCTGTACAGGGAGTTGACCTGACAGGTTACAATGCATTGACAGGAACACATGCAATTATCACAAAGGATGCGGCTACAGGCGCAGTTAAGACTGGTGCGGTAGAGGTATCTCTGTATGTGCCTAACCTGGTTTCAAATGTAAACAACGTACAGGTATTGTTCTATGACAATGCTACTGGCCAGTGGCAGCTGATTCCGGCTGTTAAGGTTGATCCGGTAACAAAAACAGTAGCTGTCAATGTTCCTGGGTCTGGTACATTATCCGTAGTGTATAAGAACTAGCAGTATTGAGAAAATGCTGGCCGGGGGCAGTAATTGGCTGAAGCCGGAGCCCCCGGTTTTTACAGGAGTGTTTTGGAGAAAAGAGTGGTGGGAGAAAGATGTATCGAAAAGCAGATAAAGGCTGGCTGAAGCATTGCGACTTTACATTAATAGATGCAATATGCCTTCAGGCTGCATATGTTGCTGCGTATTTTATACGCCAGGGAATCCGCTGGCCTTATGCCAGCCCGTTGTACCGAAATATGGCATTTGTATTTCTGTTCATACAGGTATTCGTAACCTTTTTTGGTGAGAGCTTTAAAAATGTGTTAAAAAGGGGAAAATTTAAAGAGTTTACGGAAACATTAAAGCACGTATGCCTGGTTGTACTGATTGCGGCGTTTTATCTGTTTGCGACCCAAAAAGGGGAGGAGTATTCCAGAATAACTTTGGTTACAACAGGGATTTTATATGTTGTTGTTAGTTACATAGCCAGGATTTGTTGGAAGAAATATTTGTTGACAAGAGGTTTGGAAGGAAAAGGAAAACGTTCTTTACTTATTCTTACATCCAAGGGAATGGTGGAAGAAGCAGTACAGAATATACTAAATAAAAATTATGAGCGTTTTCATATTATAGGCGTATCTTTGATGGACGCTGACTGGGCTGGAAAAACTATCAATGGAGTAAATATAGTGACTGACAGGGACGGAATTGCTGAATACGTGTGCCGGGAGTGGGTGGATGAGGTGTTCATAAATCTGCCGAAGGACATGCCGCTGCCGCAGGAGCTTATGGATGATTTTATCGATATGGGAGTTACAGTGCATCTTAAGCTGATTGAGATGGGGAGACTGAAGGGACAGATACAGCATGTGGAGCGTTTGGGAAGTTACACAGTTCTTACCAGCTGCATTAATATGGCGTCATGGAGACAGGCCTTTTTTAAGAGGGCTATGGATATTGCAGGGGGGATGTTAGGATGTATATTGACAGGGATATTGTTTTTGATTGTGGCACCTTGTATCTACATTCAGTCACCGGGGCCGATTTTCTTTTCACAGGTGCGCATTGGAAAGAATGGAAAGAGATTTAAATTATATAAGTTCCGCAGTATGTATATGGACGCGGAAGAACGAAAAAAGGAATTAATGAATCAGAACCGTGTAAAAGACGGGATGATGTTTAAGATAGAGAATGACCCAAGAATTATAGGCGGAAAAAAAGGAATTGGTAATTTTATCAGGAATTACTCCATTGATGAGTTTCCTCAGTTCTGGAATGTACTCAAAGGAGATATGAGCCTGGTGGGTACCAGGCCGCCTACAGTGGATGAGTGGGAGAAATATGATTTGCACCATAGGGTCAGATTAAGTGTAAAGCCTGGAATTACAGGTATGTGGCAGGTAAGTGGAAGAAGTGAGATTACGGATTTTGAAGAGGTTGTGAAGCTGGATAGAAAATACATAACGGAGTGGAGGATGGGGTTGGATGTTAAGATTCTGTTTCAGACTGTGCAGGTTGTGTTGGGGAGAGGCGGAGCGATGTAGGGGTGAATGAGAGGGAAAACCTTAGCATTATTTGGTACAAATAATAACAATTATTTGGAGTGAGTCTGCATATGTCTTTCCGATATAACAGAAATTATACCATGGTTTTTTGTTCATAGTTTGTAGGTATTATCAAATAGATATTTGAAAGTGCTAAAGAAAAGATTGCCTCAAAATGCAGATTAATCCTATGCATAAATAAAGTTGATGAAATAAGCTGTATCAATACGTAAAAAGAATATTTATAAAAGTAGAGAATATAAAGGTTGATGAGTAATGAACTATAAAGAGAGATATAAACAGTGGCTAAACGATGATTTCTTTGATGAGTCTATTCATAAAGAATTAGAAACACTGACTGATGAGAAAGAGATAGAGGATCGCTTCTACTGCAATCTCAAATTTGGTACAGGTGGTTTACGTGGTATTATGGGTGCTGGTACAAACCGTATGAACAAGTACACCGTTAGCAGGACAACGACTGGACTTGGTAAATATTTACTTAACCGCTATGGCGATGAAGTCTGCAAGACTCGCGGTGTGGCTATTGGATATGATACCCGTAATAACAGTGACTACTTCTCCCAAATTGCTGCAGATGTATTAAGTGGTATGGGCATTCGTGTATATCTTCATGCACACGCTTGTCCTATCCCACAACTATCTTTTTTTGTAAAATTCATGAATGCTCTTGCTGGTATTGTTGTGACTGCAAGTCATAATACAAAGGAATACAACGGTTACAAAGTATATGATGAGTTTGGTTGTCAACTTGTTCATTGGCAGGCGAAACAAGTAATAGACTATATCGATGCCATTATGGATTATCGTACTATAAACTTTACTGGTAACGATAATCTCATTTCGATGGTCGATGTGACAGATAAATTTGTTATAGCTGCAATGAAGCAGAGCCGATATGAAGATACCACTGCAAAGAATAATTTAAAAATCGTCTACACTCCGTTGCATGGTACAGGCAATATTCCAGTGCAGAAAGTTCTTCAATTGGATGGATTCACACAAATATATGTTGTGACAGAGCAGGCTATTCCTGATGGCAATTTTCCTACGGTTGTTTCTCCAAATCCAGAAGATAGACATGCATTGGAGCTAGGTATTACATTAGCTAAACGAATAAATGCCGATATTGTTCTTGGCACTGACCCAGACAGTGATCGTGTGGGTATTGCAGTGAAAACGGAGGCGGGTATATATCAGCTGATGACTGGAAATCAGATTGGTGCACTTCTGATGAACTTTGTCCTTTCCCACACTGATATGAATAAGCTCCTTCACCCTGCTGTTATCAGGACTATTGTTACTTCTGAGTTGGGGGCTGATATTGCCCATAAACATGGCATTAGTGTGTTTTCTACACTAACTGGTTTTAAATTTATTGGAGAGAAAGTTACCCAGTTTGAACAGGCAAAACTCAAGCAAAATAAAAATCAAGATTTTGATTTCCTATTCGGTTATGAGGAATCTAATGGCTATCTTGTCGGAACACATGTTCACGATAAGGATGCGGTGGTAGCTGCTTTACTTATTTGTGAAATGGCAGCAGAAACCAAAGTTAAAGGAAAGACTTTGCTGGATGAAATGAGTAATATCTATACCGAGTACGGCTATTACCGTGATGCACTTGATAGCTTCACTTTGAAAGGAAAGGATGGCTTAGAGAAAATTTCCTCTATAATGTCTGATCTGCGCAGTTCTGTTTCTCCGTTTAAAAGGACAAAGTCTATAATAGACTATAGTTCTCCTGTAGAAGCAGAACCGGGTTTTGGTACATTACCAACTTCCAATGTGTTAAAATATGTGCTGGAGGATGGCTCATGGATTGCAATCCGTCCATCCGGTACAGAGTTAAAAATAAAGATTTACTATAGTGTAAAGGGCACTAACGCAGTAATAGCGGAAAATAAACCAAAGGTAATCCAGAACATAATTTGGACAAAACTGAATTTGAAATAAAGGAGGAGAAGACGTATGAACATTGTTTTACTTTCTGGTGGAAGTGGCAAGCGTCTTTGGCCTCTTTCCAACAATATACGAAGCAAACAGTTTCTTCAGCTATTTAAAGGCGAGAATGGTAAACATGAGTCCATGGTTCAGCGAGTATATCGACAAATAATGACTGTTAACCCAAAGGCAAAAGTGATGATTGCAACTAGCAAAACACAAGTCAATGCGATTAAGAACCAGCTTGAGGATAAGGTGTCCATATGCATAGAGCCTTGTAGGAGAGACACCTTTCCGGCCATTGTTCTTGCTGTAGCTTATTTAAAATACGAAAAAGGGTTAACAGACGACGATTGTGTGGTGGTTTGTCCAGTAGACCCCTATGTGGATAACGCTTTTTATGAGGCAGTTGAAGAATTAGAATACCTTGTCAATCAAGGGACAGTTAACCTTACATTGGTGGGTATCGAGCCATTAGTTCCAAGTCCAAAATACGGATACATTATTCCAGAAACGACAGATGATGTTAGCATAGTTAAAGAGTTTAAAGAAAAGCCAGACAAAGAGACTGCAAAAGAGTATATTGTCCAAGGCGCATTGTGGAACGCTGGCGTGTTTGCATTTAGGTTAGGCTATCTTTTAAATAAAGCACATGAAAAAATAGACTTCACCGATTACAAAGACTTGTATGATAAGTATAATACAATCGCAAAGATTAGCTTTGACTATGCCGTTGTAGAGCAAGAACCATATATTCAAGTTATGCGTTTATGCTGGTGCCTGGAAAGATGTTGGAACATGGAATATGATGGCCGAGGTCATGACAGACAAAATAAAAGGGAATGTAACTTTAGATGAGACTTGTAATAATACACAAGTAGTAAATGAGCTCGATATACCAATCCTATGCATGGTATGTAAAGATATGGTAATTGCCACCAGTTGTGACGGTATACTTATATCTAACAAAGAACGTAGTGGGCAGATTAAGCCCTATGTTGAAGCTATAAGTAACCAAGTCCGATATATTGAAACCTCTTGGGGTACATATACAGTCATCGATGCACAGGTTGGTTCGGTAACGGCTAAGGTAAAACTTGAAAAAGGCAGAAGCATGAAATATCATTTCCATGAACATCAGGATGAAATTTGTACAATCATATCCGGAATAGGAAAAATAATTTTGGATGGAATAGGACAAATTGCCCGCACTGGTGATGTTATTACAATAGCAGCGGGGTGTAAACATACTCTTATTGCTAATACAGATGTAAGTATTATAGAGGTACAGGTTGGAACAGAAATAAGCCAAAAAGACAAGGAATTATCCTGGTAGAGTTCGTAAACAAGATGAGCTTTTGGCATTAGTTAGATTTAATTTGAACGTAGATTGGAGATTAAATACAGGCTGCTAAAAAAACAGAAGCCCCTTCTTGCGTGAAAAGTGGACATGGCGGTGGTAGTACCATATCATTATAGAACAGATCCTGCCGACTCATAATTTAAAAATCTTGTATCTAACGTTTGAAATAGGGGTTCCATTTTCATTATCCTACTCATTGTTGTTTCTTGGCCGTATGTTAAATATATGCGGATTATTTTTAGGTGTATATACAATAGAAACTTTTTTAACGTGTTAACAAGGGGGATTAAACAGTCCCTTTTACGGTCAACTTTTGGGCACCGACATTTACAGCAGTTCTTTCCAGGTTCATATCCACAGTAATGAATGTATAAGCATAACTGGCAGGAAAAGACACTATTAAGGCTAGTAGTAATCGTATTTTTTATAGGTTTCTTTTACTCATTTTTATCGAGTTAATGAATGGGGTAATGTATCCTGATTTGCAGTATATATAAACAGTAATTGCATCAATAATATAGTGCAACTGCAGTTTTTCCAGATGAAACTCAGAGAGATAGACTTTCAGTCTAAAAAGAAATGTAAAAAATAGCATATCATGCATAAAGAGATGGAAGGTCTGAAATCGCAATCTCATGAGGAATCCATATTGGGCTGTGAAAACAGAAATTTGCAGTTATATCAAATAATTCCTTGCTTCTGACAAATGTATATTATCTTTTTACTGTAGAAAATAGATGTTTTAATAAGTATATTGCCCCTGCAAATAAAAGGGGCCTTAATAAATAATGGTAAAGTATAAATTTTAACAATAAAAAATAAGGTAGTATTAGACACTGCCCTAATTCAAAAGGTTTGCGGATTGTGACAGTGCTCTTACCTTTTGAAACGTCAATACCAACTGCGTTCATGATGCTCATGTCTTTGTATGTATTATCAAAGATTGATACAAGTTTTTCTCATTGCATATTCAATCTACTGGGAGTTTCACACGAACGCCGAAGTTTCAACCTGCGTAAAACGAATGCTACGAATTCGGGCCGGTTGGCTGACTATTTTACGGACGTAAAAGTCCTAGTAGGAGGCGGTCGGCCTATTGCCTAACTCATTCTTACAGCTTAAGCAACAAGATGGGTGCTGTAAGGGCTATTAACCATAAATCCATTGTAATAGTAGGAGGAAAATAAGATGAGAATTAGTATGTTTGGACTTGGTTATGTCGGCTGTGTTGGAGCCGCTTGTCTCTCGAAGCTAGGGCATTATGTCATTGGAAACGATGTATCTGAAAATAAGGTGAATCTATTAAACCAGGGTAAGCCCACAATTATCGAGGCGGAAATAGAGGAGCTTGTTAAAGAGGCCCACGAAAAAGGCCTGCTTGAAGCAACCATGGATTATCATTATGCCGTAAATAATTCCGAGATTTCTTTTATCGTTGTCGGAACACCGAGCAGTAAGGAGGGGCATCTCAATCTTAACTATATTTATGGTGTAGCCCGTGAAATTGGTAAGGCCCTGCGTAGTAAGGACTCTTTCCATATTGTAGCTATTCGAAGCACTGTATTACCGGGAACTAATAAAAAGGTTAGTGAAATCATTGCTGAAGCTTCCGGTAAAGTAATGGAAAAGGATTTTACAGTTGTATCGAATCCGGAATTTCTTCGTGAAGGAACTGCCGTCCGGGATTATATGACACCTCCACTTACTTTAATTGGTACGAACAGTGAGATTGCTGAAAAGAAATTCCGTGAACTATATAAAGATTTACCTGGAGAATTTATCTCTACAGATATTGAAGTCGCTGAAATCATGAAATATGTAAATAATACATACCATGGTCTGAAGATTGTATTTGCCAATGAAGTGGGAAATATATGCAAAGCCCTCGGGATTGACAGCCATAAGGTAATGGAGATATTCTGTAAGGATAAACAGCTGAACATTTCTTCTTATTACTTTAAGCCAGGTTTTGCATATGGAGGTTCTTGCCTTCCCAAAGACTCCAAGGCATTAAGGACACTTGCCCATGATTTGTATGTTGATGTTCCTGTTATAAATGCAATCAATCCATCTAATGAACAACAGAAGAAAAATGCTATTGATATTATTGAAAGTAAAGGAAAACGTAGAATTGGTATTCTTGGGTTAAGTTTTAAGTCCGGTACAGATGACCTACGCTGTAGCCCTATTGTTGATGTGGCTGAAACACTTTTAGGTAAAGGGTATGAAATCCGAATTTATGATAAAAATGTTCGTATTTCACAACTTACTGGGACAAATGCTGATTTTATTGCTGCTAAGCTACCACATCTGCATGAGATTATTACCGATAATCTGAATGCAGTATGTTCTGAATGCGATGTTCTTGTTGTGACAAATAAAGAAGCAGAATTTGCAGATATTCCTGTAAAATATCCTCATAAGGTTATTGTAGACTTGGTTCGCCAGTACAAGGAGTTGGATTATGAAGGCAATTATGAGGGGATTAGTTGGGAGAATATTAATATAAATTCTGCACAGAATGAACAACTAATGCGGGATATGGCAACTACTGACTTTTAATTTGAATTTAGAATAAAAACATCGGAGAATCATTATGGCGAAGAAAAACACAAAAAGAAAAGTATTAATTATCGTGGAGAATCTGTCCGTTCCATTTGATACACGTGTTTGGCAGGAGGCAACAACGCTTGTTGCAAACGGATATGTGGTGTCGGTAATTTGCCCAAAAGGTAAAGGGTATACTGAAGAAAGAGAATTTATTCAAGGTGTACATATCTTCCGACATGATTTAACTGTTGAGGGAAATGGCGCAATTGGCTATTTGAAAGAATATGCTACAGCATTGCGTGAAGAACTTCGTCTAGCAAAGCTAATTTATAAGGAAATTGGATTTGATGTAATCCATGGTTGTAATCCTCCAGACGATATTTATATGATTGCAAAACACTTTAAGAAATACGGAGTGGAATATGTCTTTGATCATCATGATATATGCCCTGAATTGTTTGAGGCGAAGTTTGGGAAAAAGCGTGGGCCTTTATACTATAGTCAGATATTTTTTGAACGGCAAACCTACAAGCATTGTACATTTGCTTTTGTAACAAATGAGAGCTACAAGAAGATAGCTATAAAAAGGGGTAAGATGGACCCAGGTAAGGTTATTGTGCTTCGAAGTGGCCCAAAGTTGGAAAGAATGAAAATTATGCCACCTGTTGAAAGTATCAAACGTGGATACAAGTATATGGTAGGGTATCTTGGAGTCATTGGACAACAGGAAGGAATCGAATATCTTCTCGATGCTGCCAAATATATTAAAAATCATGATAACAATGTGTTTTGGGGGATTGTCGGGGGTGGTCCTAACCTTGAAGCACTAAAAAGACAGGCCCATGAGATGGGGTTGAATGATTGCATTGAATTCACCGGGCGCGTTTCTGATCTGCAGATGCTTCAGTATTTGAATACTGCTGATGTCTGCGTCAATAGTGATAAATATAACAGCATGAATGATAAAAGCACTATGAACAAAATTTTAGAATATATGGCTCTAGGAAAACCGATTGTTCAATTTCAGTTAACAGAAGGAAAATATTCAGCACAGAAGGCATCTCTGTATGCAAAGAACAATGATGCTGTTGATATGGCACAGAAAATTATTCAACTTTTAAATAACCCAGAGAAGCGACGGGAAATGGGCGAGTACGGTCGAAACCGTGTAGTAAATGAATTGAGTTGGGAGCATACAAGTAGAGCATTGCTTGATGGGTATGAAAAGTTTTTTACTAGGCAGTTTAATTGAGGGTTAATAAATGAAGAAAGTAGTTTTTAGTGGATTGGTGTATGGACAAAAACCTACCGGAATATATAGATATGCTAACGAAGTTCTTTTAGAAATAGATAAAAAAATCGAGAGAAATGAATATGAACTAGTGGTGCCTATTTATGCAAATAATATTCCTAAATTCGAGAACATAAAAGTTGTACGTTTTGGGAATGTAAAAGGGTTACTTTGGGAACAGACATCATTATATTTATATCTTAGAAAAAACCAAGCAATTAGTATTAATTTTACAAATTCTGTTCCGCTATTATGCCCAGGAGTCATAGTAATTCATGATGTAGGATACAAAGTAAATCCATCTTTTTACCAGTCAATGCACGGAAAATTAGCAATGTGGTGGCATAGATTTAACTATTGGTGGGCATATGTATGCAAAATACCAATCATTACAGTTACAGAATATTCTAAAAATAGTATTATCAAATACTATCATGTAGAATCAAAAAAAATAACTGTAATTGGAAATGCGTGGCAGCACATCAATAGGGTGGCAGAAGATTACAGTGCTTTTGAGAAATATCGGCTTCAGGAAAATATGTACTATTTTACATTGGGGAGTCTATCAAAACGCAAAAACACTGAATGGATTTATAAGACAGCAATGAAGTTCCCTAACGAAATATTTGTAGTAGCAGGCGCAGCTACAAAGAATTCTAAATTGCAAGGGTTAGAAATACCACAAAATGTTAAGTTAATTGGTTATGTTAGCGATGCTGAGATGAAAGCACTCATGCGAAAGTGTAAATCATTTATTTTTCCATCTTTATTTGAGGGCTTTGGAATTCCGCCTTTAGAAGCAATGAGCGTTGAAACCCCTGTGATAGTTTCGAAAGTGTCTTGTCTTCCCGAAATCTACGAGAACGCTGTTGCTTATATTAATCCCTACATAGTACCAGATGAATTGAAGATTGTTTGTGATAGTGAAAAAAGAAAGGCTGTCCTGGAGAAATACAGTTGGAGCGACTCCGCTGACAAGATGATTGAATTTGTAAAAAAACTAAACAGGAGATAGAGGAATGAGATTGCTATACAATCGGGGAAAGGGTGAAAGTGAACATCTAAATAGAAACATCAGAATGTTTGAATCTTTCGGAGTCGATTGCGAAAGCTTTAGGACTATACCCAGACATTTTTTTTTATCTAAGGCCAATATGCTATATTTAAATTGGTATGAAAATATATATAATGGTTTTCTACCAGTTGCTATAGGACAGTATATAGTAAAATGTTTCGTGATTGATGTTGCTAAAATAAAAGGGATGCGAATATATACTAGCCAACATAATCGTATACAGCATGATTCAAAACATCAGAGTTTAAGTCGAAAAATGTTTACTAAGATATATGGGTCAAGTGATAAAATTATTGTTTTCAATGAGGGGGCCACAAAAAATCTTGAAATGTATATCTCTAAAGAGAAAATAAAAGAAAAAGCATATTTTATCCCCCCAGTTAATTATATAGGAGTTTACCCATATGTAGAACATTTGTGGATTTCCAATATTAAAGCCAATGATACAATGATTGTTCTATTTATTGGAAGTCTGAATCATCCGTATAAAAACGTAGAAATGGTAATTGATATTGCAAAGGAAATAGCTTCCGAAAAAATTAAATTTGTCTTTGCGGGCAAGGTGAATGACCCTGAACAAGCTATTTATTTTGAGAAAAAGATTCTGGGCCATAGTAATATAGTTGGAGTTTTCCGGTTCATAAAAGATGATGAAATGGCCCATCTGTTAGAAATAGCCGACATTGTTATTATGCCCTATGATGTTGAAAGTATATCTAATTCAGGAACTGCTAGGCTTGCCTTTTCATATGGAAGAACTATTATCTGTCCACTAATTTCTTCCTTAGAAAGTATACCGCATGATTTGGTATATACCTATACATATACAGATAAAATCAATCATAGAAGTAAGGTTAAAGAGATGATTTTAAATGCGCTCTCTGATTACATGATAAATCCAGAGGTGTTGTACAATAAAGGAAAAATGTTAAAAAAAATTATGGAAATGAACAATTCAGAAGAGGTAGTAAGGGAAAAATACATAGGGCTATTTATTAATGATGGGAGTGATTTAGAATCTTAATAACCATACTCATTAATTTGTTTTAGTTATGTAGAATTCAAATTATTATGCTTAGTAAATTATTACAATAAAATTAAAATAGGGCGTTTAAGAATAATAGGTGAGATTTATTATGAAAAATTATAAAGTACAAAAAAAATGTAAAGTACAGTTATATATTCTTATGTTCTTTATTGCATATTCTTGTTACATATTTTTCCGATATAGGAGTCAATCATTAATAGATGAAATGATTCCTGATTATATATATAAGTTTGTAAATTTCAGTATTATTTTTTTCGCTCTATTCTCTATAATAATACGTAATAAAGTAAGTAAAAAATATCTAATACTTTCAATGGTTTTGATAGCTATTAGCGTAGTCGTATATATTAAGACTGGTCAAAACTCTTTTTTGTTTATTATTTCCTTAATGCTAGCGGCATATAACATACCATTTAGCAAAATTGTCATATGGTCTGTTGTTAATAATGTTTTTTGGTTTATTTCTACGTTTATATGCTCTATATGTGGTCTAATTCCTGATAATACCTACAGTCATAAAGACGTATTGGGGAATATGGTTATGGCTCATTCCTACGGGTTTAACCATTATAGCTCGGCATCGTTTATTGTTTTGTATGTATCTATTATGGTTGTATTCCTTTTAAGAAATAACTTAAAAATTAAATACTTAATTGTTGTATATAGTGTAAATATTATTACGGCATTAATATTTACTACAAGAATGCCTCTTGTTCTTTCTACTGTTTTTGTACTTTTAGTTTTTTTAGAGGAAAAATTTAATTTCATAAATTTTACTTCAAAAAAATGGATGGGTATGGCTATTGCAGTTCCAATATTATTGTCGGTATTATCACTTTACTATACTAAGTATTACAGGCCAAGTAATCTAATTATGTATGTAATAAATATGGCAACTAGTAAGAGATTAGAAATGGGACAACGGGTAATCAACACATATAATTTAAAGTTGTTTGGCCAACACATTCCTATGTATGGAACATACTCTCGAATTTATGGGGCCAATCCAAATCAGGAATATTTTTATTTAGATAATGGATACCTTTACTTATTTTATGAATATGGACTTGTATTTAGTTTTATAATATTGTTTTCTCTTATTGTATTATTTTTGTATTCAAATAGGTCCAAAGATGAGGTGCTCTATATATGGATACTAATATTGATGTTATTTGGACTTCTTAATTCTACTTTTTTAAACATTGAATATAATCCCTGTCTATTGGCTGTAATGTCTGTTTTAGTACGTTTTAGAAAAGATAAGAATTGGAGGATAGATTGACAATGAAGTTTCTGACGTTTAATGATTTAGCGGACGATTTAGTCGAAAATATTCATAAAATCCCAAGAGACATTGATGTTGTTGTTGGTGTTCCGAGAAGCGGATGCATTTTGGCTGGTATGATAGCAGGTTACATTAATAAGCCGTTGGGTGATTTGGACTCATTTATTGAAGGACACATTTATTCTGCAGGAGCAACAAAAAATAGGAAAGACAGGGTAGATAATATTGCAGAGGTGAAAAAAGCTTTAATAGTGGAGGATAGCATTCAAAGAGGTACATCTATTGAATCTGTAAAAGCACGTATCACTGAACATTGTCAGAATATAGAATGTGTGTATTTAGCTGCTTATGTATCATGTGAAGGAAAGAGACTTGTCGATATCTATTTTAGAAAGATTGATGATTTGCGTATATTTGAATGGAATTATATGCATAATATAAAGTTTTTAAAGCGGACATGTTTTGACCTTGATGGTGTACTCTGCGTGGACCCTACTGAAGAAGAAAATGATGATGGACCTAAATATGTTAATTTTTTGCTAAATGCTACACCTAAATTTATACCGTCAAGTGAAATAGGTTGGATTGTAACATCTCGTTTGGAAAAATATAGAAATGAAACGGAAGAGTGGCTGAAAAAAAACAGAATTAAATATAGAGAATTGATTATGCTAAACTTAAAGTCTGCGGAAGAACGTCGACAGCTAGGAGTCCATGCAGACTTTAAGGCTGAACAATATAAGAGCTTGAATGAAGCTTTCCTTTTTGTTGAAAGCAATGAGATGCAGGCTATAAAGATTAATGAAATAACAAAAAAATCAGTTTTTTGTATCAGTAACAGATTTTTTTATTCAGAATCTACATTGAAATCTATTGTTCGAGTTGGAAAAAAGAAAATGACAAAAATTGCCAAAAAGATTTTGCCAAATCGATTGTATAAGGCTATCAAATCAATAACAGGCCATTCTTAATAGGTAGTTTACTCAGATGATTTTAATAATACAGATATAAACAGGCATGTTTATGTTATGGTTTTGAAAACCATATTAATAAAAAGACAATAATTAATTCATACACTCTATATAAATTTGATTTGATTACAAATCTAGCTGATAGGAACGATTTAAAAATGAGAATAGAAAGAACTAAGAATGCAATAAGAAATGTGACTTGGGGCTATATATATAAAATGGTAAATATAATCTTACCGTTTATTTTTAGATCAGTTATGATAAAAGTTTTAGGGGCTGATTATCTTGGTATAAATAGCCTATTCACATCGATTTTGCAGATTTTAAGTCTATCTGAGTTGGGTTTCGGTACCGCAATAGTGTATAATATGTATAAGCCTATTACTGAAAATGATATCCAACAAATTAATGCATTACTTTATTTCTATAAAAGAATATATTATATTATAGGGAGTGTTATAATGGTGGCTGGCTTAATCATTATGCCACTCATCCCTTATTTGATATCAGGATACAATCCTTCAAATATTAATATTTATTTTGTATATTTAATGTTTCTTCTTAATACATCTATAAGCTATTATATGTTTGCCTATAGAGGCTCCTTGCTCAATGCGTTTCAACGAAATGATGTAGAAAGCAAGGTGTTGATTATTGTTTCTGTATTTAGGTATATCATCGAAATAGGTGGAATTATTTTAACCAAGCAGTATTACATATTCCTTTGTATTGAGATATTATCAACAGTTTTAAATAATTTGTTGAAATATAGATTTACCAAGAAGATGTATCCTCAGTTTTCTCCCATAGGAAATATAGATACATCTACTAAAAAGCAGATTAAGGATGACGTTTTGGCCTTAATGTGCCATAAGATAGGAGGTATTGTATTAAATTCAGCTGATAATATTGTGCTATCAATATTTATGGGTGTTATTATTGTCGCTAATTACTCAAATTATTACTATATAATGAATGCTATCTCATCAATCATTACTACATGTTTTGCGGGAATTACTGCTGGTATAGGAAATAGCTTTGTAACGGAAAGCCCAAAGAAAAATCGAGATGATTTTAAAAAGATATTATTCTTTAATGCTTGGATTGTTATTTGGTGCAGTACTTGTTTACTTTGCTTATATCAGGATTTTATGTTCGTTTGGGTTGGAGAAGAGTATATGTTTTCCAATGAAATTACAATATTATTTGTCATATATTTTTTCGTGCATAGTATACGTAGAACTATCTTGATTTTTAGAGATGGAGCTGGCATGTGGTGTGATAACAAATGGCAACCAATTGTTTCTGGAATAACAAATTTAATTATAAACATTATTTTGGTTCAGTATATTGGTGTCTACGGAATCCTCATCTCATCCATTTCGAGTATGATACTTATTGATATTCCATGGGAAACAAGCGTTTTTTGTTCCAAAATAGATATGAGGAATTCACAATATTTAGGCCAACTCGTGTTATATTTTATAATTGCTGTTTTAGTCGGAAGCATAACCTGGTTGATTACATTGCAATTAAATTTTATGCCGATACTCAATTTGCTAATAAAGGGAATCATATGCATTTTTGCTCCAAATATAATTCTTATATTAATTTTGCATAGATGCAAAGAATTTAAATTTTTTTTACACTTAACAAAAAAGTATACAGGATGTTTTCTTCATAAAGGATTTTGATTGTGAATATCTAAATATTGGTTGATATGTAAATTAAGTCTGCCATCTCTATAATAGTAATCAAATAGCTTTTACCACTCTTTCATTTGGGCGGCCGTTCAAAACAAGATATACTCCATGCCACTCCAGACGAAAATGCATTCGATATATTACAGAATGCCGCGCCAGAGAGGTATTTGCTGACAATACATGGTGTGAAAGAGACTGTCCCAGGTTTTGTATAAACTCAAAGATATGGTATAAAAGAGAATATATCACAGAATACCGTAACATCTTTATTACCAGCGCTACAGGGAGCAGCAAAACATATATGGCATGCGCCTTTGGTATGGAGGCCTGTAAACATTATTGCACAGTGAAGTGTATCCGGCTTCCAGACCTGTTACTTGATTTCCAGGCGGCTAGAGATTCCAGCATCTTTGTCAGTGTACTAAAGAAATACACCAAGCCAGTTCTGTTGATTATTGATGAATGGTTCCTGCTCAAACTAACCGGGTCTGAAGCCAGAAATCTTTTCGAACTAATCCACAAACGCAGGAAGAAGTCATCGACTATCTTCTGCTCCCAGTTCCAGGAAAACAAGTGGTATCAGCAGATTTTTAGTGGTGAGAGCACTCTTGCAGATAACATCATGGATTGTATTTCTTACGATTCATATAAGATTAACATTGAGAGCATTAATCCATCGATGGACCTTTCCATGAGAGAAATATATGGCCTGAATCCTGCTCAAGCTGAGTAACTATCAACAGGTGGCTACGTTAGTCCGGACAGGTGGCTCACGCCACCGGACTAGCGGATCCGCCGCACCGCAATAATCACACTACTAGGGTGTGTTTGAAATTATATATCCTTAGTCATTTTAACCAAATTAAGATTGAAGCAATGCATATGAACCCCAGATAGGTACTGGCCAGTTTGTATACGGTAAATAGCTAGTACCGTGCGAGTTTTATTTATCCATGAGATAATAAC
>OGSS01001357.1_pt1 | contig 16127 bp, 17 predicted proteins | sample 1553591 | NCBI WGS metagenome assembly OGSS01 (sample SAMEA2580061, study PRJEB22360) | human gut metagenome | biome: human gut; feature: human-associated habitat; material: faeces | place: Denmark | collected 2008/2010
CCTGGAGATAGATAAATATGTTGCTTATAAATAATGTCAGTATCATAAGGGTCACAGCCAGCAGTATTTTCTTCTCCAGGCTCAGATGTCCCCATATGTTCTTTCCCGGTCTCTCCATACACATCGCTCACTTTTCAGACAGGCTCTAATCCACATTTCCCTTTGTGACAAACTGCAAATCCACACTGTAATAGGAATTTACATGCCCCTCCTGCAGATACTCCTCCAATGCCTGTACACAGTACCGCCCCATCTGCTCCGTATCGATGACAAGCGTTACCGGAATATTCCCCTTCCTGACAGCCTCCAGAATCTGGTCTGACTTGTAATACCCCAAAAGCTGGAGCTCACCCACCTTATTGTAGTCAATCATGGCCTGATAGGCTGCCTCGGTATCCACGGCCTCGGTACACACCAGGACGTCCGGTATTCCCTCCTTGCGGAAGAATATGTTCCTTATGGTCTCGTCCGCATCCACCTTCCCGGTGGAACGCATGGTCTCCTGTATCAGCCTGACCCTGCCCGATGTGTCCGGTGATGTCACCAGCAGGTTATTGATCTGTTCCGCTATCTGCGCCTGGCTGCTGTTATCCCTGTCGTGGAGCAGAAGCATCACCTCCACATCCTCCTTATCCGGCGGCACCAGCTTTAATATCTGTTCCCCGTACTGCCGCCCCAGCTGGTAGTCGTTGACCCCCACAAAGCTGATACGGCTGGTATCCGGCGCATCCTTAAGGACCGTAACCACGGGTATTCCCTCCTTACCGGCCGCATTAATCCGCTCATCTATCTTATGGCCGCCTGTGTATTCCAGGATGATTCCATCCACCCTGGAGGCAATGGCCATGTCCATAAGACTCTCCATCTTTATGGTGGAGAAGAGGCTCTTTCCCATCAGCTCCACCAGGGCATTATGCTCCCTCGCTGCCTCCCTGGTACTCTCGTACACATCCTTCCAGAATGGCATGTCGGAATCCTCCACAATCATGACGTAGTGGTAGCGGTATTCATTTCCATCCTCCCCGCCGTCCTCCCCCACCTGCTTTAAGACATTCCGGTAATAGGAGCTGGTGACCAGCGTGAGGAACAGCACTACCAGTATTCCAGCAATTACAATTATCCGTTCCAAGCGTACCCGGTTTTTCATTGGTTTTCTGTGCCTGTCCTTTATCCATAATGAGCTTATTATACTGCTTTCAGACGAAATGAACAATAGCCAAGCTGCTGCGGGATATGAATATCTGGTATAATTTATTCCACATAAAAAGGAAAGGCCGGAACAGACATTTCTGCCTCGTTCCCGCCTTTCCTGGTTTCCTTTTGTTCATTACATCAATCTACTGTGCCACATCTGTTCCGGTCAGTTTCTGATAATACTTGATTAATGCGCCATGGTCCTCCTGCCCGCACCCGTCTGCCTTCAAAACCTGGAACATCTGCATTACCTGGGCTGTCAGCGGCATAGGAGTATGAGTCGCATACCCTGTCTCCATGGCATTGGTAAGGTCCTTGATATGCAAATCAATTTTAAATCCCGGCTTATAATTTCCTTCCAGCATCATAGGAGCCTTCGCATCCATGACAGCAGAGCCGGCAAGCCCTCCTTTAATTGCCTCAAACACCTTCTCCACATCGGCTCCCGCCCTTGCCGCCAGCTGCAGTCCTTCTGACAGCGCTGCTATGTTCACAGCCACAATCATCTGATTTGTAAGCTTGCATGTATTTCCGCTGCCCACATCACCCACCAGTATGGCTGAAGACCCCAGTATATCAAAATATTTTTTAGCCCGTTCAAAATCCTCCCGGCTTCCTCCTGCCATGATTGCCAGGGTACCATCTGCTGCTTTGGGTTCACCTCCTGACACAGGTGCATCCATCATGTGGATTCCTTTCTGAATGAGTTTTTCCGCGATTTCCCTGGACACCCCCGGAGCAATGGAGCTCATATCAATGATAAGTGTCCCGGGACTCCCAAATTCCGCAATTCCTCCATCACCTAAAACGACAGTTTTTACATGGGGGCCATTGGGCAGCATTGTTATGATTTCGTCACACTGTCCGGCTACCTCCTTAATGTCCGCGCAGCCGGTACATCCTGACGCTTCCGCTCTCTTTACAGCCTCCGGCATAATATCGTAAACATAAACCTGATATCCGCTTTTACTCAAATTACACGCCATATGGTATCCCATGATACCCAGACCGATAAATCCAACCTTCATCATTTTACCTCGACCTCTATTCGATATAACCTGCTGCCCGCATCTGCTGTTCCATGGCTTCGATAGCCTGCCTGTGCCCCGGCAGATTGGGTGTATAGGGTTTTCCCACATCCAGACCCAGCATATTTGACAAATCTTTGGTGGCCACGGGGAAACTGGCTTTGTCCATGGATAATCTGATGGGATTCAGTTTAAACTGTGCATTCCTTGCCCCGTCCAAATCACCTTCCATATAGAGATTATAAATACTTGTCACTAATTCCGGTATAAAGTTTGCTGTTGTTGCCACGCAGCCTGCCGCCCCATGGACCATTGCCCCGAAAATCAGGGTATCCTTTCCTCCAAAAACTTTAAAGCCTATGTCGGAGGTTCTTCTTATGAATTCCTCTGTCTGGGTCATATCGCCGGAGGAGTCCTTCATACCTGCAATATTAGGCACCTCCCTGGCCAGACGCTCCACCAGGTCAGCACTCAGGGTATAACCGGTACGCCCCGGATTATTATATAACAGCATAGGGGTATCCGGCACCGCGTCCGCAATGCGTTTAAAATGCAGATACAGTTCCTCCTCTGTTGGTTTCAGAAACATGGGCTGAAGGACCGATATGCCGTCTGCGCCTGCTCTGACTGCTGCTTCTGCAATTCGGATACATTTCCTGGTGCTGATTGCGCCGATTCCCATATAAACAGGTACTCTGCCGGAAGTCTGATTAAGCATGATTTTTAAGGCCCTCATCATCTCATCCTCTTCCACCATATAGAATTCGCCATTGCTTCCAAATGCCAGTATGCCTGAGACACCCCCATCAATGACAAAATCCACCTGCTTTCTCATCTTTCTTTCATCAATTGCTTCATCTTCATCAACCGGTGTCAATATAGGTACAATAATTCCCTTTATAAATTCTGTATTCATATTCTTTCCCTTTCTTTTGATTACTCATGCCGGGGCACATCATCCAATTCACCCCTCCGTGCCCGTACTCCGGGTTCTGATTATACCTGCAGTACCCCGTCTTGCGATATGACTCTCCCATCAATTTTCAATGTGATATCCCTGATAACCATATCCATATGCAGGGGCGCCTCCACATTCCCTCCAAACGACAGGTTGTTTCCAATCCCGATATGTACGGTCCCATAGGCTCCTTCATCCGCCAGCATACGTCCGCATATCTTATTTTCCCGGTTTACCGGAAGCCCCACTTCCCCGATATTATAGACCCGGCTGTCCTTGTACTGTTCCAGAATCCGTCTCACCGTCTCAGCTTCATCTGTTCCGGAAATCATTACAATCTGCCCATCCTCCACCTGCATGGTAATGGGTTCCCTTATCATGTTCAGACTGGGATGGGGAATACTTCCGTCAATCACCAATACTCCCTGGGCTGTTCCCTCTACTGGCCCCAGAGCGATTTCAGCGTTAGGGGGCGATGATGACTGTCCCGGACGGATGCTCCTGCCATAATCAATTACAGGCTCCCTTCCCTCCACACTGCATACCAGATTTGTTCCTCCAGGTGACGTAAGCTCCAGTTTTTTTCCTTTGAAATGGGGAGCAATGCGATTTAATATTTCTGTTATCTCCAAAAAATCAGCTGTGAGCCCGCCCTCATGGAACATGGATGGTATATAATCAACCAGATTCACATACCGGCAGTGGCCGTTTTGCACCACCCTGCGTCTGGCCTGAGAATGAAACATGGACATGGATGTGGCTGCAAAAATTACATTGGCTGTCTCCATAGCTGCCGCTATCTCCGCCGTGGGCTCATCCCCATGGGATGCTCTGGGCGTCATTACTGCCATAGACGTCTCATTGGCCCTGGAAGCCCAGTCAAACAATTCCTTTCCTATCTGAAATTTGTCCGTATCCGTGACAATGAGGATTCGATCCTCTTGTTTTAAATCGGTAATCGGTCCCAGAAGAGACCGGATTCCTAATGGCATTTCTCCCATAGCTCCTCCTACATTCCAAGATATATCCTGCGTATTTCATCGTTATCCTTCAATTCCTCAGGTGCCCCTGATATCACCGTGCTTCCATCCTGTATGACATACGCCCGATCTGCGATTGCAAGGGTTTCGTTGACATTTTGTTCTACAATCAGGACCGATATGCCTGTCTCCCTGATTGTTTTCACAAACTGCAGCACCTCTTTTACCAGTTTTGGCATCAGACCCAGAGACGGTTCGTCCAATATCAACAGGGACGGATTGGACATAAGCCCTCTAGCAATAGCCACCATCTGCTGTTCACCCCCTGACAGAGTTTCTGCCTTTTGTTCGGCACGTTCCCTGACCCTGGGGAACAGTTCATAAACCATATCCAGTGTCTTTTTTATTTCGTCCTGATTTTTTCTTGTATATGCCCCCATGGACAGATTCTCATAAACGGTTAGTTTTCCGAACAGCATCCTGCCTTCCGGCACAAGAGATATTCCCTTTTTTAAGACTTCGTACGCGGGCATGCCCGTGATATCTTCTCCGTTGTATGTTATGGCGCCTTCCCAGGGTTTTAATAATCCGGAAACTGTTTTTAATGTGGTGGTCTTCCCTGCCCCGTTTGAACCCAGGATGGCAACAATCTCCTGATTTCCGGCCTGGAAGGATATATCATTCAGTACCGGCATCATTGCACTGTATCCAAATTTCAAGTTTTTCACTTCCAGCATAATCATTCCCCCAGATAAGCAGCAATCACCTTTTCATCCTTTGTAATCTCCTCCGGTGTCCCTTCCGCAATCCGCTGCCCATACTGCAATACCAGGACCCGCTCACAGATTCCCATTACCACCGGCATCACATGTTCAATCGCCAGGATAGCGATGCCCCTTTTATTTATCCTTTTTACCAAGTCTATGGCTGCCTCACGTTCCGCTCCATTGAGCCCTGCCATGCATTCATCTAAAAGCAAGAGTCTCGGCTTCGTACTGAGCGCCCTTGCAATCTCCAGACGCTTCTTTTGAATGACGCTTAGGGAACCGGCAAGCTGGTCCTTCTTACTTCCCAGCCCTACAAATTCAAGTATCATATCTGCATATTCCTTTGCCTCCATTGTCCCCGGAATATGGAGCATGGCGCCCACCGTAGCGTTATCAAGCACAGTCATGGAATCCATGGACATGGGTATTTGAAACGTCCTGCCAATCCCCTTTTTTGCTCTTTCATATGGCGGCAGACAAGTCACATCCTCTCCATTAAACAGTATGGTCCCGGCTGTGGCCGGGTAAATACCGCTGATAAGATTGAACATGGTTGTCTTTCCGGCCCCATTAGGCCCCACGACCCCATACACCTGTCCTTCTTCTATGTCAAACGTCACATCCGATACTGCGGTTAAACCTCCGAACTTTTTTGTCAGACCTGTTACCTCCAATATACTCATGTACTGCCCCCCTTTTTGCCTGTCATAGTGCGGCCTTTACAAATCTTCCTGACTTTGTCAATCAGATTACCTGATATCTTCAGGACCCCCTGAGGCTGGTACAAAATAGTGAGTATAATTAAAACGCCGTACAGGACCAGGTCAATTCCTGATATGGTGGCTCCGATGGTGGCCCTGGTATATTCTCCCAACGGTACAATAAGCGCAGCGCCTATAACAGGACCATAAATCGTTCCCACACCCCCGATTACAGCCATGATAATCATTTTAGTTGAAAGGGTATTTATAAACACGGTGCTGGGATCAATATAGGTCTGGTACATGGCGTAAAACGAGCCGCACAGAGACGCAATGCATGCACTGATCACCAGGGCAATGGTCTTATATTTTCTGGCATTGATGCCCACGCTTTCCGCCGCTGTCTGATTTGCTTTGATTGTTCTGAAGTAATATCCGATTCTGGAGCTGTTAATATATATCATAATGGATATCACGATCATCAATATGATTCCGAAAAAGTAATAATAGTGCAGCTTTCCCCTGAATTGCAGGGAATACCAGGGGTTCATTTTCATATTGAGAAAATCAATCCCCATCATTCCTTTTGTAAATGGAAGATTTACCGCTATGATACGAACGGTCTCCCCCAGCGCCATGGTGGCAATGGCAAAATATTGCGCGCTCAATTTAAATATGGGAAGGGCCACCAGCAGCGCTAGGAGGGTCGCAAAAAGCATTCCTATCAGCATTCCAATCCATGGAGTAACATTCCAGTAATAGAAGGGAAGTACCGCCCCATACGCTCCCACTCCAAAGAACATGGCCTGGCCGAGGGACACCTGTCCTGTATATCCGCCGAATATATTCCAGGCGGAACCGAGGCATGCCCACATAAGAATCAGAATACCCAGATTCTGCTGAAAACTTTTAGTGAATACATGAGGGTATGCAATTATAATCAGGACAGTGAGTATAAGATGCCAAGGCTTTATATGACTGATAAACAATGCCTCTCTCATTCGTTTTCCAATTTTCATAAGCATCACCACCCAAACAGGCCCTTGGGCCTTTTATAAACCACCAGCAGGAACAGGGCAAACACTGCCAGGTATTTAAGCGCCGCATTGGTATATGTACCCACCACCGTATCCATAATTCCCATCAGAACACCGCCGATTACAGCTCCGGGTATACTTCCCATACCGCCGATACAACAAGCTACAAAGCCAAAGTTGATAAATACCGAACCAACGCTTGGATACACATAGAAGTAGTAGGACAGCGCCACCCCGCCGATTCCGGCAGTAGCCGCGGCAATACCGACACAGCGCATATATGCCTTTTCCGGATTGATACCCACCAGCGCTGCCGCGTCTTTATTTAAGGCTGTTGCCTTAATTGCCCTTCCCAGCTGTGTCCTGTTTAAAATATAATACAGGGTAACTGCTGTGACAAAGCAGATAATAAAGGGAACCAGCTTTGAGTAGGATATGATTAAACCTCCCACAGAGAAAGAACCCGTAAATACCTGGTTCGGCACCGTCTTAAAATCAGAGCCAAAGGCTATCTGGGCAGTATTGACAAGAACAATACTGAGGGCATACGTAAGCAGAAGCTGGCTTAACATAGGTGCGTTCATGACACGCTTTATAAGCACCTTGTAAAAAACGATTCCAAAACAGTACATTACCACCGCCGCAATGGGGAGACAGATAAGCGGGTCCAGCCCGGATTTAACGCTGAAATAATAGGATATGAACATACCAAGCATCAGTATTTCCCCGTGAGCAAAGTTAACAATGTACATGACACCCCAAATAAGCGAAACTCCCATTGCTATCAAGGCAATGATCATCCCCGTAAATGTCCCCTCTAACAGGACCTGCAACAGCAATGTCATAAAATGCACCTGCCTTTCCGCTAATCTCGTTCACTCCAACCCGGCACCGGGATAATGGAATCAGCACTCTTGGCGGAATCCGGATATACAGTCACATATGCCTGATTCTGAATCTGGGTGATGATACCTGTTGCCTGGGTATTCTGATGGCTTTCGTCAAAGGTCACCCCGGTCCACGGCACAATCAGATATTCCTCATTCATATCCGTCGCTTCCAATGCCTTGACTATTGCATCGGCATCCGTACTTCCTGCCCGGTTGATTGCATCCGCGAAGATAAGAAATCCCTGGGCTGCCCGCGCTGTATTCCCCGTCATATCATGATTGGAGAATTTCTTTGCCAGATTGTTGATTTCTGTCAGGTATGGCTTTGTATTAGCCAAATCCATGCTCCAGGCGTTTGCCGTAAAGATGTAATCCACATCCTTGCCGCAGGTATCAAAATATTCCGTGGCAACAAACCCTCCCCTTGCTGTAAAGGTAGCCTTCGGGCTGAAATCCAAATCCTTACATGTGTTTGTATACAGGATAGCCTCTGCGGTCAATGCATATATCAGCACCACATCCGGTTTTGCATCCTTCAGTTTAAGCACCTCCGAGGTAAGTCCTGTGGGATTGCCGGGATATGTGATGGACTGAACGATACTGTAGCCATGTTTCTCAGCCGCTGCTTCGCACAATTCCTTGAAATTCACACCAGCTTCAGCTTCATCCGCTATGATTGCCACATTCTCAAACCCGGCCTTCTCCCTGTAGAGGTCCATATAGTTAAACGTATCTTCCACAAATGTAGCATCTGTAGGACCTGTGCGGAAAAAATATTTCAGCCCGCGTTCCGTAAGAGTGGGAGATGAAGACTCTGCATTGATAAACGGAATACCATACTTTTCAGCCACTGCGCTGGCTGTCTTTGTCACTCCGCTGGCATCACATCCAATTAATCCCGTCACTTTCTCTTCCGTTATCAGACGCTCTGCTTCCGTGGCCCCCACCTCCGGATTTCCCTGGCTGTCCGCTGCAATGATTTCTATTTTTGCATTGCCCAGATTAGGTAGTCCCTGGGTTTTTGCAAAGGGATAATCAATATCATATTCATTGTTGATAAGCTCGGCCATAGCTTTCAGCGTATTGATAGTCTGGTTTCCTGTTTCGGCACTTGTTCCCGTCAGAGGATAGACCGCTCCTATTTTGATGGTTTGGGGCTCCTCCTCCGCCTTTGCCTGAGAAGCCTGTGTTTCCTTATTTTCAGAAGAATTTCCGGCTGTCCCCTGTGGGGCGCATCCGGTAAATGATACCACCATGGCAGCCGCTGTCAGTAAGCTTATGATTCTTTTTTTCATTCCCAGTGTCCTCCTAGCATTTGTGTGTATGTTTCCTATAGTTCCTTAATAAATTCATTCATCAGAGCAAGTCCTTCCGATAATACATCCATTCCCCTTCCGTAAGATAACCTTACAAAATCCCCGTAATCTTCGCCAAAGGCCTGTCCCGGAACCAACGCCACCCCCTTTTTATCCAAAAGCTTTTCTGCAAACTCATTTCCGTCCATTCCTGTTTCAGATACATTTATAAAGAAATAAAATGCCCCCATGGAATCAACATAACTTAGCTTCTGAATCTTATCCAGCTCAGATGCCACAAAATTCCTCCTTTCTTCAAAACTCCCTATCATATATTCCACTGACTCTGCACATTCCTCTGTCTCCATTCCTTCAGCCAGGCCCTCCTGTATAAAACCGGGTATGCAGGTAGTGGCATACTGGTGGACTTTCAGTATGGCAGGGATAAATTTGCGGTGGCAGGCAACAAACCCGACCCTCCATCCGGTCATGGCATATATTTTAGAAAACCCGTTTACCATAATGGTCCTGTCCCTCATTCCATCCAGGGATAACATTGAACAGAATTTCTTATTACCATATGACAGCCGGGAATAAATTTCATCGGCCAGTACAACAAATTCATACTGTTTAGCCAAATCCGCAATCATAGTCAAGCTTTCCTTTGTGAGCACGGTCCCGGTGGGGTTGTTGGGATTTGTCACCACCAGCATCCTTGTCCTCTCTGTGACAGCTGCTTCCAAACGTTCCCGGTTAATCTGGAATCCATCCTTTTCCTCCAACGCCACCTTCACACATTTTGCGCCGGCCATATGGATACAATTTTCATAATTCATGTAGGCAGGGGTGAGGAGGATGACCTCATCGGCTGCATTGACCAGTGAAAATATCACATCAAAAATAGCTTCCGCTGCCCCTGCTGTTACCAATATCTCATCCGCAGGGTCTGCTTCCACCTGATATTCTGTCTTCAGCATGGACGCAATGGCTTGTCTCAGTTTTAGTGTTCCCCTGTTAGGTGCGTAATGGGTCATCTTCTTCCTGACCAGCGCATCCACTGCCGCGGTCACAATGGGATGGGGCGTATCAAAATCAGGTTCCCCGACCTCCATATGAACGATCTTTCTTCCTTCAGCCGCCATCTTATTCGCCTTTTCCAAAACCTTTCTTACTGGTGAAAACTTTACTTCTTTTAAACGCTCTGCCGGTTCACATGCATTCATCATCGTAATAATCCTCCTAAGTCTGTTCGGTTCATAATAAAAGGGCGCAAAAACACATTACCGTTTTTGCGCCTTCGCCGTCTGCTGATTCTATGGCCAGATTCCCCTGATTTTTTTTGCCTCCACAACCCGTTTTACCGCAATCAGATATGCTGCCATGCGAGGGGAAATCTTCCGTCCCGTTGCCGTATCCCAAACGCTCAAAAACGCATTACCCATTATCTCTTCCAATTTCCGGTTAATCTTTTCTTCACTCCACATTACTTCCTGGATATTCTGTACCCATTCAAAATAAGATACGATAACACCGCCCGCATTGGCCAATATATCCGGGATTACCACAATATTTTTCTTGAATAATACTTTATCAGCTTCATTGGTAGTGGGTCCGTTGGCGGCCTCCAGTACAATCCTGGCCTTAACTTCATCCGCATTGTCCTTGTTAATCTGATTCTCCAAAGCCGCCGGAATCAGGATGGTAACATCAAGCCCCAGGAGCTCCTTGTTTGATATATGTACCACTCCATCTGCCCTGTAATCCTTTAAAAGCCGGTTTTCTCCTGAAGTGATGTATTTGCAGATATCCGGAACATCCAGCCCGCCCTGCTTATACAGGCCTCCGCTGACATCGCTGACTGCGATTACTTTTATTCCTGCCTGGTGAAGAAGCCTTGCCGTAGTCTCCCCCACATTTCCAAAACCCTGAACCGCAACCGTGGCTTCGTCCCTGCCTATTCTCAGGACCTTCAGAACATTGAGGGCAGTAAACATAACGCCTCTTCCCGTGGCGTCCTTTCTTCCTAATGCGCCCCCTATCTCCAATGGCTTGCCTGTCACCACCCCCGGTACACAATGGCCCTTCAGCATGCTGTAGGTATCCATCATCCATCCCATCACCTTTGCATTAGTTCCCACATCCGGCGCGGGAATATCCTGGTCCGGTCCTATGATGGGTGATATCATGGCAGTAAACCGTCTTGTAAGGCACCTCAGTTCCCTCTCTGAAAGTTTGGCGGGATCCACCACCACACCGCCTTTTCCTCCCCCATAGGGTATTCCTACAACAGCCGCCTTAAAAGTCATCCAGGCTGCCAGGGCCTTTACCTCATTCTGATTCACACCCTCGTGATAACGTATACCTCCCTTTGCAGGCCCCCTGGATGTTGAGTGCTGTATCCTGAAGCCCTCGAATACACGCACAGAACCATCGTCCATCTCCACAGGGACGGAAACCTTAAGCTCTCTTTCCGGATATTTGATTGCCTCATATTCCTTTGGCGCATATCCCAACAAATCCGCGGCTTGACGCACAATTTCCAATACCTCATTATAAGGATTATAACTGTCTCCCATTTGCATATACCCCTTTTTAATTTATGATGCATAAACCGGTTCATTGCTTTTGCTGCCAGATATTCCTTCCAGTTATTTCCATGGATAAATTGATTTATTTTCTTGTAAATTTCAGCAAAATAATCTATAATCTTTTGATGTAATATAGTTTTTTCATGATTTAATTATATCTTCCTTTATTTATTCGCACAAATACATATTTACGCCACAATCTATAGATACAATCTATAGATTTATTCGAGATATGTGAAATTTGTTTCTATACAATTTCTACAAAAATAAACAGGAGGCGAATTGTGAATCTGAATACACTGTATTACTTTAAGGTATTATCCCAATTGCAGCACTACTCCCAGGCCGCAGAACTCTTATACATATCCCAGCCCAGCTTAAGCCATGCCATATCAGCCCTTGAAAAAGATTTGGGTGTACCCCTGTTTCAAAAAAAAGGACGCAATGTGGAACTCACTAAGTATGGAAAAATATTTAGTTCTTATATTACAAGGGGATTTGATGAAATTGAAAATGGCGAAAAAACCATAAGAAAATTATCCAGAAATGATTCCGGGATGATTGATTTTGCCTTTCTTTATATCCTGGGAGCTAACTTTGTCCCCAGACTGCTTTCAAATTTTTTAAAATTGGAAACCTCTAAAAACATCAGTTTTTCTCTGAAACAAAATAATTCCAGGGTTATTGTGGAAAACCTGAAAAAAGGAAACTACGACCTTGCCCTGTGCACCTTTGTCCCCAACGAGGAAGATATATTGTTTACCCCCGTACTCCATCAGAATCTAATCCTGATTACTGCGCCTGAGCACCCCTTATCTGTAAAAGAGGAGGTTTGTATTGAGGAATTGATTTCATATCCCATCATTGGATATAACTCAAAAGCCAGCGAAACGCAGAATGTGATTTCCAACTTATTCAACACCAGCATCATTAAACCGAATATCATATGTGAGGTGGAGGAGGAGATGTCCATTGCCGGTCTTGTATCCATCAATTATGGAATTGCTATTGTGCCTGACCTGGAATTTTTCACCAACTTCCCTGTCAAGCGAATCCCTATCAAACATGACCGGGCCCATAGGGAAATATATCTGGCGATCAGAAAGAACCGGATATCCGTGCCTTGTATCGATACCTTTTACCAGTTCATTCTGCACTATACCCACAACGCAGATGCAATCGTCTGATTGCATAACTGAGGAAATTCATAGCATAATCAATGACGGTTTACAGAACTTTCTCATTCAGCCCTGTAAACCGTCATTCATCCGTTTAACCATGCTTTGTATAGTTTTCATCAATCAGCCTCTTTATCCCATCCTCCGGGTAAGACAAAAGCTTTCCAAACTCCACGGCAATCCTGTATCTCTCCTGCTCTGTATAAGCGCCGTTTAAAACCAATTGTTTCTGCTGCTGTTTCAGCCCCATATAGCGCTCCAGCACGTCGTCAGTACGGTAAAAGAGGAAATTATACTTACCCTTATTCAACTCCTCCGGAAATAAATCCGTAATGAAAGCCTCATCCTCCGGATAGAGCTTCACCCCGTATTTCCCGCACAGCCTTTCTGCGTCCTTCAGGTAGGAATCCCGCTCCTCCCTGGTATCGCAGGGGTGGCTCATAGCCAGGTTCTTAAGGCCTGCGGACACCATCTCGCAGAAACAGTCCATGACCCCCAAACCATAGGAATATGCGTCAATGACATGTCCGGTCTCCTCCCCATTCACAAACTCATATTCCTCTTTGTCCAGAGACAGGGGAATCCCCGACTTACTTGTCACATTCACACCGCCGTACCAGGTGCTGTCCACCAGAAAGATATCTCCTGTCTGGTATTCCATGGAGAATTCATCATTCTTTTTAATAATTCTGATCATTTGTCCATCCACTGTCATTTTCCCCTATTCTCTTATTTGCCATCTGCAGATTAAAAATATTGGTATCCCTCTATTTTATAGCCACTCCCTGTTCCTGTCAATCCGGCTTGCTTTTCACCCTATCAAATCTCCCCCCGGAGTGATATAATTTAATTATCACATTCAGTCTGAGGTCTCAGCCCCAGCAAGCCCCGGCACGCCGCAATACAACACTATACAAAGGGGGGATGGTTATGGTATTAAGATGTTTTTCGGCTCCGCATGAAAAGGTAAATCTCAGTTTTTATCCCGGCAGTTTTTATCCCGGCAGCTCCCATACCGGCCCGGGAGACCATTGTACATACGGTCAGGAGCCACTGCGCATTTATGAGACAGATTATACAAAGCTCCTGCTGTCCTACCTGGAATCAGAATTCCCGGAATTTGATGTCTGTTGGGATAACCGCATTCCTGCCGGCACCTGGGGTACCATAATACAGAAAATAGAACATGACATGAGCCACATCCATTTTGACGATACTGTTTTTGACTTCTACAGCCGGTTCGTCGGCTGGATTACAGAGACGCTGGAGCAGGAGGATATGATTACAGTGAAAGGGAACCAGTAGGAGAGCGGCTGTCCCCGCCCTCCCTCCCATCCTTCACCGCTAAATTTCTTCAACCGCCGGCAGTATATGGTCCCGTACCAGCAGCCACCTGCTTTTGGCATCCGGCACAAACCCTGATGCCATGGCAACCACCAGATTCCTGTCCGGAACCCAGCAAATCATATTGCCGCCATCTCCCATCGCCGCGTGGACAGCCACGCCCCTGCACTCAAACTGCCACCACATATAGGCATAACGGTTGGAGTTGCGCTTCATTGACTGGCGGACCCAGACTTCAGGTATAATCTGAGTACCGTTCCACATGCCCATATTCAGATACAAAAGGCCAAACCGCGCCATATCCCTGGGCGTCATTGTAAGGCCCCAGCCGCCTGTGGTGATGCCGTCCGGGTCGTGAACCCATCCCCTGACATTCTCACCAAACAGGCTCTCATATGTGTAGGACTCCATGTGATAATCCGGAATCACCGCCATACCTATGGGTTCAAACAGATAACGGTTGGCAAATTCCCTGGCACATGTCCGGGCGGCCCGCTGTACCACTGCGGACAGCAGGTGGGCTCCGCCCGAACTATACTGAAAGTGCTTCTTTCCCCCGCCTGTTTCCCAACGGTTCCTCATCATATCCAGAGTAAATTCCACCCAGTCTGAAGAGGTACACAGCTGATTCAGGGGTTCCCTCCAGTCCTCAAATGCGTAAGGTACTGTCATGTTCAGCAGGTTTTCAATTGTCACATTCCCGCAATTGCTGATGTGTTCTTCCGATACTTGATCTGGAAAATACTCCATCACACGTTGGCTGACAGAGGGTATATATCCCTGGTCTATGGCTATACCAACCAGAGCGGACAGCACGCTTTTGGTTACGGACGCCACATGAACCGGCATATCCGGGCCATAACCATTAAAATATTCCTCGTAAACAATGGAACCGTTCCTGACAACCACTATTCCATTGGTATTTCCGTATTCCGACGTAATGGCAGAATGCAGCCTTCGGGACAAATCCTTGTCCATCCCCTGTTTCCTGGGGTCTTTTACCTGCCACTGGGGGACAGGCCAATTTACTTTTTGCATATAAGCTCCTTGATTTTCATTCGTACACCGGCGTCTGAAAAAAGCATATAATGATTAAAAATGAAAATCAAGCACATTTGTGCAGAACATAAAATCTTTTTTAATTCTCTGCCAATCCTTACAAAACATGATAATGGGGAATGATGTCCTCATAATGCCCATCCTTCATCAAAAATCCTCCCGGTATCACCCCCAGCTGTGTAAACCCAAGCTTTTCATACAGGTGCAGCGCCGAAGCATTGCTCCTGACCACCGCATTAAATTGAAGGATTCCAAATCCCAGCTCTTTTCCCTTTGCCATACAATGCTTCACCAGGGCCTCACCGATATGATGGCCCCGCAAATCAGACCTTACCGCATAGCTGGCATTGCAGATATGACCGCAGCGCCCTACATTGTTGGGATGAAGTATGTACAATCCCACAATACTTCCTGAATCTGCGTCATATGCAATTCCGGTAAAGGACTGTTCTGAAAAGAACTGATTTCCAGTTTCCGCTGTTAATACATCTATCTGCGGAAACGCCACTCCCTCCTCCACAATATAATTCCATATTCTGACTGCCTCCTCTGCGTCAGATTCTGAGTACTGTCTTATCTCGATATCCATACCTTTCAAATCTCCTTTCCTGTGCAACCGGGCAAACCATTTCTCCGGTCACGTCCTTCCCTGTTACTATAATAAATTACCAAAAGAAAATCAAGCCACCCCGCCGTCATACCGTGTCCATGCGCAAAACAGGTGCCGGATATAATACCCGCCACCTGCCTCACTCTTATCAGCCGCCTGAACTTATCTCTTGTCCTTATCTCTTATCCCTCAGCATAACATCATGCGCCCCGCCTTCCACAATACTGGTGGAAGATACCAGGGTAATCTTTGCCTTTTCCTGAAGCTCCGGAATGGTAAGGGCTCCGCAGTTGCACATGGTGGAGCGCACCTTGCTCAGAGTAAGGTTCACATTGTCCTTAAGGCTTCCGGCGTATGGTACAAAGGAATCCACGCCCTCCTCAAAGGACAGCTTCTTATCTCCGCCCATATCATACCGCTGCCAGTTTCTGGCTCTTGCGCTTCCTTCGCCCCAGTATTCCTTCATGTAGCTTCCATTGACATTCACCCTCTTGGTAG
>OGSS01001364.1_pt1 | contig 16051 bp, 8 predicted proteins | sample 1553591 | NCBI WGS metagenome assembly OGSS01 (sample SAMEA2580061, study PRJEB22360) | human gut metagenome | biome: human gut; feature: human-associated habitat; material: faeces | place: Denmark | collected 2008/2010
TGTAGATGTGACAAAACACGCCCCCCCCCCCCCGTTTCTGGCCGCCATAATCGCCGCCATCATTCCTGAAGCGCCAGCACCTATGATCACTACCTGCCTCTTTTTCATAGTCCACCCTCAGCCATTTATTATTTTAAAGTCACAAGACCTTTATCTACCATTTTCTGCAGAGACATCAGCACACCAAGTTTTGCATGTTCCCAGGTAAGTCCACCCTGGAAGTATACTGCATATGGTGGTTTCATCGGACCATCTGCTGAGAGTTCAATAGAAGATCCCTGGACAAATGCTCCTGCTGCCATAATAACCTGACTGTCATATCCCGGCATATCCCACGGTTCCGGATCTACGTAGCTGTCAACCGGCGCTGCCGCCTGAATACCTTTGCAGAAAGCAATTAATCCCTCCGGTGTTCCAAGGCTTACTGCCTGGATAATATCCTGACGTTCCTCTGTAGAATTCGGAATCACAGGGAATCCTAATCTTTCATAAATGTTTGCCGCAAAAACAGCACCTTTTAATGCGCCCTTGGTAACCATTGGTGCAAGGAAAAATCCCTGAAAAAATGAGCGGTTCACTCCAAGAGTTGCACCTACTTCACTTCCAAGTCCCGGACAAGTCATTCTGTAAGAGGCATTCTCCACACATTCTTTGGTACCTGCAATATATCCGCCGATTGGAGCAAGTCCGCCGCCCGGATTTTTGATCAGCGAGCCAACAACCATGTCTGCCCCTACGTCACTTGGTTCGATCGTATCTACGAACTCACCATAACAGTTGTCTACCATGCAGATAACATCCGGTTTGATACTCTTAACAAAAGCAATCAGTTCTCCAATCTGCTTTACAGAGAAAGATGGACGTGTCTGATACCCCTTAGAACGCTGAATTTCAACAAGGCGGGTTTTTTCATTGATTGCCTTGCGAATGCTGTCATAATCAAAAGTTCCATCTTCCAGAAGTTCTACCTGACGATAGCTTACACCATATTCTGCAAGAGAACCTTTAGACGGACGAATACCAATCACTTCTTCCAGTGTATCGTATGGTTTTCCTGCCGGTGCAAGAAGTTCATCACCCGGACGAAGATTACCAAACAGCGCAATTGCCAGTGCATGAGTACCGCATGTGATCTGTGGACGCACCAGACATGCCTCTGTATGGAAAGTATCTGCATAAACTTTCTCAAGTGTCTCACGTCCGATATCATCATATCCGTAACCAGAAGAACTTCCGAAGCATTCTGCGCTTACCTTGTTCTTCTGCATGGCAAGAAGCACCTTCATCTGGTTGTATTCTGCTGTTTTATCAAATTTATCAAATCTTTCTTTCAGGGATTCCTCAATTTCATGACCGAAGTCGTAAACTTCAGAGGAGATTCCAAGCTGTGCATACATTTCTTTCATAATCTGTTTATTCCTCATATATTTTATAGTCTGTAATCTCTTAATCTAATGCTGCAAATAAAAATTTAACTGAATCAATGTTATTTATAAAATCTCTCTTTCACGACAAATTTCCAACATTTTTTCAAGAATCAAATCTTCATTATAGTTAAATTCATCTTTATTCATCCAAATCGTATCTTTTTCTCTGCGAAACCAGGTAAGCTGGCGCTTGGCGAAGTGTCTGGTATCTCTTTTAAGGATTCGTACTGCCTCTTCCAGAGGATATTCCCCATCCAGATATGCAAGGATTTCTTTATAGCCCAGTCCCTGCATAGAAACCATTCCTCTGTGGTAGCCCATACTCTTCAGTTTCTGTACTTCCTCAAGAAGTCCCTCCTCAAGCATTTCATCAATACGGTCATCAATACGTTTATAAAGAAGATCTCTGGGGACATTCAGAACAAAATATGCCAGATTGTATGGCGTCTCGTGTTCTTTCTGCTCCTGGTTATGAGCTGAAATCGGAGAATGATTCTGATGATAAAATTCCAGGGCACGAATCACACGTTTTACATTATTGGCATGAATTTCTTTTGCACTGACAGGATCAACCTCCAGCAGCATCTGATGAAGATATTCATTTCCTTTCTCTGCTGCAAGCTGTTCCAGTTCCTGACGGTATCCGTCTTCCTGCTCTGCCTGAGTAAAATCAATATCTTTGGTAATTGCCTGTATATAAAAACCGGTTCCACCTACCAGAATCGGAATCTTTCCTTTTGCATAAATCTCTTTCATGGCGGCTTTTGCCATCTGCTGAAACTTTACAATATGAAACTCTTCTTCAGGCAGCAGTTCATCTACCAGATAATGCTTCACACCCTGCATTTCTTCCTGACGAATCTTAGCAGAGCCAATATCCATATATTTATATACCTGCATGGAATCTGCGGAAATAATTTCACCGTTTACCGCTTTGGCAAGCGCAATAGAGAGATGAGTTTTTCCTGCTGCCGTCGGTCCGGTAAGAACAATCAATGGCTTTTTCATAGTAACTCCTTATATTAAAATAAAAACAGTATAATCCCTGTTCACTGCATACATAATAACACACATTATACAATACGTTTAAATTTCTTTTCCAGTTCTGTCTTTGTCATGGAAATAATCGTCGGGCGTCCATGTGGACAATGATAAGGATTATCCAAGGTCAGAAGCTCATCAATCAACATATTTGCCTCTTGAACAGACATCTGATGGTTTCCCTTTACTGCGGCCTTACACGCCATCGTTGCAAGTCTGGAAGCAAAGATTCCAAGGGGATCTTTATCTTTCTCAGATGCAAGATTATCCAGCATTTCCAGAAATAATTCTTCCTCATCCAGCCCATAGAGATTGGTCGGTACGGCATTAATGCAATATTCCTTACCTCCAAATGGCTCGATCTCAAAACCAAAATCTTCAAAATATTTTCTGTTTGTTTCAAGCAATGCCTCTTCCTGAAGATTCAAGGATACGATCAGTGGAGGAGAAAGATACTGGGATTCTATCGTCTGCTCACGAAATCTTTTAACAAAACGTTCGTAATAGACCTTCTCATGAGCCGCATGCTGATCTATGATAAAAAATCTGTCTTCAAATTGTACAAGCCAGTACGTATCAAAAATCTGACCGATCAGCTGATGACGGCTTCTGGATTCAGGGGCAAGAAGTTTCTCTTCAAACAATTCCAACTGTTGTGGCTTTTGCTGTTTCTCTACTTCCTGTACTCTTTCAGCACTTTCATCACAAGTTTCTGCATTCTCATTTGAATCCACTACATTTTTATTCACAGAAACAGTTGCTTTCTGTGACATATTTACCTGCATTGCGTCAGGCTGTTTTTCATGTATATTTTTGTCGTTTATTGTTCCTTCGAAAAGCTTCTCCTCTGCTTTTGTAAAAGGATCTTTTGTCTGATAAATCTTTTGCTCACGTACTGCCTGTTCCGCCATAGTGATAGTTCCTCGCGGAAGTGTTGAATAAGAAGAAATCTGTTTTTTATCCATAGCAGTATCTGGTGCAGATACTGTCCTATCATTGCCTTTTATCGACACATTCGAAGTACGATTAACTGTATTCGCTACTTGTGTTCGATACTCCGGCATTTCAGCCCGGCGCCTAGTTTCAAATGGCTCCGGTACATCCCCCGGTTTCACCACAGACGACAGTTTCTTTACCGGTTCTTCTTTTCCAAAAGGTACTGTCTGGATCATTTCTCTTGTAGTAAGAGCCTTGTGGACTGTCTCATAAACTGCATCATAAACTTCCGTTCCTCTTGCAAAACGTACCTCCATCTTGCTTGGATGTACATTTACGTCCAGATCATTTCCCTCCATCTGGATATGAAGAGAAACAAAGGGAAACTTATGCTGCATGAGAAATCCCTTATAGGCATCCTCAATTCCCTTTGCAATGATCCTGTTTTTTACAAAGCGTCCGTTAATATAGTAATTCTCAAAAGTACGGTTGCCTCTGGAAATCTCCGGTTTTCCCACAAAACCCTCAATCTTCATGAAATCATTCTCGTAGGATACTTCAAGAAGTGCTTTGGTAATATCTCTTCCATATATATTATAGATCACATCTTTTATATTGTAATTACCGGATGTGTGAAGCTTCACCTGTTTATTCTGGATATATTTAAAAGAAATCTCAGGATGGGACAATGCCAGCTGTTCCATCAAAGTGCTGACATAATTTCCCTCTGTAGTATCTGATTTCAAGAACTTGCTTCTTGCAGGTGTATTATAAAAAAGGTTTCTCACCAGGAAAGTAGTCCCTTCCGGTGCTCCCATATCCTCTAAAGACTCCTGTACACCTCCATTGATCACATAGCGGACTCCGCTTAATGCAGATGGGGTTTTTGTGATCAGTTCCACCTGCGCAACAGCAGCAATACTGGACAAAGCCTCACCGCGAAATCCAAGAGACGCAATGTGTTCCAGATCCTCAACCTTCTCAATCTTACTGGTGGCATGACGCAAAAATGCCAGGGGTACCTGATCTCTTTCCATACCCCCGCCATTATCTGTGATACGTATCATCTTTTTGCCGCCGTCTGTGATCTCCACTGTTACAGCAGTTGCTCCTGCATCAATTGCATTCTCCACAAGCTCCTTCACAATGGAGGACGGACGTTCCACTACCTCACCGGCAGCGATCTTATCTATGGTCTGCTGGTCTAATACTGCAATTTTTCTCAACTTTTATCACCATCTGTTCTTAATCTTGTTTTGCAGGTTATAAAGTGTGTTCATTGCCTCGATAGGAGTCATGTTTCCCATATCAAGACCCTTGATTTCTTCTATGATGTCATCATCTTTAACGGTATCAAACAGGGACATCTGTGCCATATCCATCTGATCATATACCGGCTTCTTCTTTTTCGTCGTGGTTAAATCCTTTACTGCTGCCGTAATATCCGCATCACTGAGCTCCTCTACCAGTTCCTTCGCACGCTGGATTACAGAATCAGGCACACCTGCCAGCTTGGCAACCTGAATACCATAGCTCTTATCTGCACCACCCTGAACAATTTTACGTAAGAATACGATATCGTCTCCTTTTTCTTTGACTGCGATACAGTAGTTATTCACTCCTGGGATTTTTCCCTCCAACTCGGTAAGCTCATGATAATGAGTTGCAAATAAAGTCTTGGCACCACAGAGCTTGGTGTTGCTGATATGTTCGATTACCGCCCACGCAATGGCAAGTCCATCGAAAGTACTCGTACCACGTCCAATCTCATCAAGGATCAGAAGGCTTCTTGCAGTTGCATTTCTCAAAATATTGGCAACTTCTGTCATCTCCACCATAAATGTACTCTGACCACTTGCCAGGTCATCTGATGCACCTACACGTGTAAAGATTCTATCAACAATTCCGATGTTTGCTTTTTCAGCAGGGACAAAGCTTCCGATCTGTGCCATCAGTACGATCAGGGCAGTCTGTCTCATATATGTAGACTTACCTGCCATATTTGGACCTGTGATAATGGATACCCTTTTTTTATGGTTGTCCAGATATGTATCATTTGCAATAAACATATCGTTCTCAATCATCTGCTCTACAACCGGATGACGGCCATTCTTGATGTCAATCACACCTGTTGTGTTTGTTTTTGGACGCACAAAATGATTTCGTTCTGCAACCAGTGCAAGAGAAGCAAACACATCTAATGCGGCTACTGCCTTGGCTGTTTTCTGAATACGCACAACCTCTTTACCGACAGTATCACGCACATTACAGAATAATTCATATTCCAGCGCATAAAGCTTGTCCTCTGCACCAAGGATTAAATCTTCCAATTCCTTCAATTCCTGTGTAATATAACGTTCTGCATTAGAAAGTGTCTGCTTACGAATATAGTTGTCAGGTACCTGGTCTTTAAATGTATTGGTAACCTCCAGTGAATAACCAAATACACGATTATATTTAATCTTCATTGTCTTGATACCGGTACGCTCACGTTCCCTTGCTTCCAGTTCGGAAAGCCATTTTTTGCCATCTGTTCTGGAACGGCGGAATTTATCTACATCTTCATTATAACCTTCTTTGATAATACCGCCATCCTTCTGTGCAAGAGGCGGATCTTCCACGATGGCACGTTTAATCAGATCTGTTACATCTTCCAGAGAGTCCATATCTTCATAAATTTTCTGAAGCAGGGGAGTCTTAAATTCTTTTAATACCTGTTTTATATATGGAAGCATTTCCAGTGAAGAAGCAAAAGCGATCAGATCCCGCGGATTAGCTGACTTATAACTGATACGGCTGATCAGTCGTTCCAGATCATAGACAGGTCCCAGATATTCCCTGATCTCGTCGCGAAGCATTCCATTTTTATTTAACTCTTCCAACGCCTCAAGACGTTCCTCGATCTCATCTCTGTCGATCAATGGCTGTTCTACATAACTGCGAAGTGTTCTGGCACCCATGGCAGTCTTTGTCTTATCCAGTACCCAGAGAAGAGAACCTCTTTTCTGTTTTTCACGTAATGTTTCTACTAGTTCAAGATTCCTGCGGCTGGAGCTGTCAATCAGCATATACTTTTCTGCTGCATACGGACGGATCGTCGCCATATGGGACAGCGCGGTTTTCTGTGTTTCCTTCAGATAAAGGAAAAGTGCTCCTGCTGCAATGATCCCGCAGTCATAATCACCAACGCCCAGTCCCTCCAGAGAACCTACATGAAAATGTTCTTTTAGTGTGCGGCGGCACAACTCGTCATCGAAATACCAGGAATCCAATGAAAAAACACAAATCCCAAGACGGTTCTGCAAGTCATCTGTATCTATATTAGACATATAAAAAGAATCATTACAGATAATCTCTGCAGGAACAAATTTATTGATCTCATCAAGAAGTTTCTGAGGTTTGTCCACCTCAGTAAGGAAACAGTCACCTGTTGTAATGTCTGCAATAGCGCATCCGAAATGTTCTTCCATAGACACAATAGACATCAGGTAATTATTCTTTGTCTCATCAAGAGCAGCAGCATCCAGTGTGGTTCCTGGGGTTACGATTCTTACAACCTCACGCTTTACCAGTCCTTTGGCTTTTTTAGGATCCTCTACCTGCTCACAGATTGCTACCTTATGTCCTCTCTCGATCAGACGATTAATATAAGTCTCCGCAGCATGATAAGGGACACCACACATGGGTGCCCTCTCCTCTAATCCGCAGTCTTTTCCTGTAAGGGTAATCTCCAGTTCCCTGGTGACAAGCAATGCATCATCAAAAAACATTTCATAAAAATCTCCCAGACGGTAGAATAAAATGCAGTCTTTATATTGTTCCTTTGTCTTGCAGTATTCCTGCATCATCGGACTCATTGCCATTTAATTGTTATCTCCTATCTTCATAACAGCTCACTGCTGTTTTTTATCTCGTATATATTGTATTTTTGACATCTTAAGATTTTAACATGAATAAATAGAAGATGCAAGAACTACATTGTTTCCGATTGATTTTTTACTTTTGCAGATGCTATAATTATAGTATTCTCATATATGGAAATCTATCAGAATAGTCTTTGATTTTTATAAAAATCGTACAATTCTGTAAAAAAGAGAGGGAATCTTATGCGTATCCAGAAACTTCACATTAAAAACTTCCGATACATTCGCAGTCTTGAAATCTGTGATATAGAAAATGCCTTAATACTGGTTGGAAAAAATAACGTGGGAAAAACAGCAGTTCTCAGCGCACTCTGCGCAGTAGGCGGGCAATACGAGATTGCAGAAACTGATTTTAATGAAAAAAAACAAAATATAGAGATTGATATCACTTTTGAAATCACACAGGAAGACCTGGAACTTCTTCACAGACTCCGCAAAGTCAGTTCCTACCGGAGAATGGAAATCTGGATGAGGGAATTTCAGAAAAAGCTCCCATCCTATAAAGGTAATATGCTGACATTTTCCTACATTGCAAATTACAATGGGCGTATCCGATTGTCGGATGGATATCACAAAAACAATCCTGCCATTCGAGAAGTTTTTCCAAAGATATATTATCTGGACAGTCAACGTGATCTGAACGGAATTCAGGATAGTCTCTTATCATTTATGGAAGATGATCTGCTGAATCAGATGCGCGCCGACTGCTGCCTTTTTGACCGTTCCAAGAAATGCAATCACTGTTTTTCCTGTATCGGACTGATAAATCAAAAAATGCCGTCTCAGCTAAATGCTTTTGAGACTGAGAAACTTTTAGAATATAAATTGTACCAACTGAATCTTGACAGTTTTTCTCAGCGAGTCAACGAAAACTTTCATAAAAACGGCGGTACCTCCGGAACCATCTGTTATGAATTGACCTGCAATACAGACAGGATTTTTCAGGTAAATGCATATCTGGAGTCAAAAGAGTCGCACGTGCCGGAACATATTTCTTCTCTGGGAAAAGGAATGCGCAGTATTTATATGCTTTCTCTGCTGGAATCCTATCTGGAGGATGAAGAACGTGTCCCTGGAATGATCCTTATGGAAGATCCGGAGATTTTCCTGCACCCTACCTTACAGAAGAAATCCAGTGAAATTCTGTACAGACTTTCCAGAAAAAGCCAGGTTATTTTTACAACACATTCCCCAAATCTGCTGTTCCAGTTTAACAGCAAGCAGATTCGTCAGATGGTTTTGGATGAGGATGGATATTCAGTGATCCGAAGCCATACAAATCTTTCTGCGATCCTGGATGATCTGGGATTTACTGCCAGTGACCTTCTGAATGTCAGCTTTGTCTTTATTGTGGAAGGTAAACAGGACAAAAGCCGGCTGCCACTGCTTCTGGAAAAATATTATTCTGAAATTTACGATCAGGAAGGAAATTTGTCAAGGATTTCCATTATTTCTACTAACAGCTGCACTAACATAAAAACTTATGCCAATCTTAAATATATCAATCAGACATATCTGCGTGATAATTTCCTGATGATCCGGGATGGGGATGGTAAAGATGCAGAAGAACTGGCTTCTTCCCTGTGCAGGTATTATGAGGCTCGTAACCGTGAGGATATGGACAGACTGCCGCGTGTGACTCGGGAAAATGTTCTGATCCTGAAGTATTATTCCTTTGAGAATTATTTCCTGGATCCGAAGATAATGGAAAAAATCGGAGTGATAAAAAGTGAGGATGATTTCTACGAAATCCTGTTGAAAAAGTGGAATGAATATCTATACAAATTAAAAAGCGGTCAGCATCTCACAGAAATGATCGGCCATGCTCTCAAAAATACTACAGATATCAGAGAACATATGGAAGAAATCCGTATCTGTCTCCGCGGACATAATTTATATGATATCTTTTACGGAAGATTCCGTAAAAACGAAACTGAAATCCTCAAATCCTATATAGAGGAGGCTCCAAGGGATACTTTTAAAGATATTCTGGATGCAATTGACCGTTTTGTTTATTTTGAGAACAGAAAAAAATAATTCATGAAGAGGGATGCCACGCATGGCATCCCCTTTTCATCAGGAAACTGTTATTACTTTTCCCATAAACAGTATTTCGTCATTGCTCCTGTCATAGATCAGGAAGGCAAAAGGACGAGTGAGTTCCACATTTTTGATAACTGGTTCTTTCTCCTCTACAGCTGACATACATTCCATGATAACTGCTGTCACCGCTGCTGCTTTCGTGCCGTTTTCATCCAGTTCCAGTTTTGTTTTCTGCAGTATCGTATCTACATTTACATTTTTGTCTGCAATACCAGAGAAATCAGCGTTGCTGGAAAATATATTATCAAGCCCCAGGCTTGAGAGTATGTCATTTAGGATGGCGGTAGTCTCAAAATCAAGTTTTGGCATCTTACATTGTACTTCGTCATACTCTGGCTGAGATTTCAGAAGTCCACCAATATCCAGATCCTCAAGTGTAAAATCGCCTTCATCGACAGGCAGGATTCCGACAAAACTCAGTCCGTTTGCATACTCCCTGTCAAATGCTGTTGCCTTATCATTTTCATAATACCTGTCTCCGGCACAGGTCATGTATTTTGTCTTTTCATTGTTTCCAAACTTCTCTTCTGTATCAGAAACATTCCAGGGTTCTCCACTCCATCCGGACTCAAAATATAGTAAATTAGTTAAGCACAGTCCGGTAGTATCATTGATCAGATCCGGGGTTATGATTTTCGGGATCAGCCCTTCCGTATTTTTGTCACACCAGGAATTAATGATACCGCATGTTTTCTCGGCAGCGGAAAAATCTACATTTTCCACTTCAGCCCCAAAACCGTTCGTTACTGAATTTTTAAATTCTTCCTGTAATGTCAGATTATTATCCACCCAGACTGCATCTGCAATCTTTAATTTTGACTTATATCCGTAACTCTCATCTTCAGTATTATATTCTTTAATCTTGTTCAGATATTCCTTTGCATAGGATGCAAAATCATCGGTTCCCAGGTAATTACATAGAACTTCTTTTGTCTCTCCTTTTGCACCTGCTGCGATCATGCCCAGCGCAAAATTAAGGCTTGTGGGACTGAACATAATATTTTCCCCATTGACTGCCGCAGAGATTTGGTCTGTCATTTTTACGGAATTCTGTAATGTTACGGCTTTGTCGATACTGGCTCCTTTATTACCGGACACCGTGTCTTCATTGCTGCTTTGGATTTCACTGGCTTTTGCGGAAACGGCATATATGCCGACAGCTGGCAGTGCGACAGTCATAGCTGCCAGTATTCCGATTAAGAGTTGTTTTCTTATCATAAGGCATTTCCTCCTCTGGCATTTTTTTTAGTTTAACATATTTTTCTTTCGGTTCTGTAATCTGTGGAAAATAGAATACCTTCAACATTGCAGGTACATTGGTGTTAGGGGATTCCGTATCAGGAATGACAAAGTAAGCTTATCCCGCTTGATCTCGATAGAAATTACTTTTCCATTTTTTGGATAATTATATCAAAAAGCTCCAACTGTAATTTTTATGCAATGAAAGATTTCCTTTTCAAAGAAGCAAAAATATTGTATCATAGTAATAATCTGGGTTTTTTGCCCGATGTATCTGTCATGTACAGAACAGTAACTTATGATAAAAATTCTGTTGAGAGGAGAATTTATGTTTGAAACGATCATTGACGCAATCAACACATTTCTTTACAGCAAATTGCTGATTGTGATATTAATTGGTTCCGGCATCTATTTTACTATTCGGACCAGATTTCCGCAGGTACGTTTATTCCGAAAAGCCTGTAATGCTGTCATGGAGAAGCCAGAGGGAAAAGAAAGTGTGTCATCCTTTCAGGCACTGATGGTCTCTACGGCATCTCGTGTAGGGACAGGCAACATTGTTGGAGTCTCTTCCGCTATCTGCATCGGTGGTGTAGGCTCCGTGTTCTGGATGTGGATCATTGCCATTCTTGGCAGTGCATCAGCTTTGGCAGAAAGCACACTGGCACAGATATATAAGAAAAAAGGGGAAGATGGCAGGTGTTATGGTGGTCCTGCTTATTATATAGAAGCAGCACTGCATAGCAGAGGATTGGCAGTGGTTTTCTGTATAGCCATGATCCTGACTTATGCATTTGGATTTAATATGCTAGCTTCTTACAATCTTCAGTCTACCTTTGCCGGCCAGCCATTTTACAATGCAGATATCACGCCTTGGATCATTGGAGGAATTCTGGCACTGGTAATGGGATGGTGTCTGCTGGGTGGCGGTAACAGAATTGTAAAAGTAACCTCTACCCTGGTGCCATTTATGGGAATTGCATATATTCTGGTATCCCTGTTGGTCGTAGTATTGAACATCGGACAGCTTCCATCAGTCATGGCACAGATTTTCAAAGAAGCATTTGACTTTAAAGCCATTTTTGCCGGTTTTGCCGGATCGGCCATGATGCAGGGGATCCGAAGAGGTCTGTATTCCAATGAAGCAGGTATTGGTTCTGCACCAAATGCAGCAGCGTCTGCAGTAGTCAGCCATCCGGTCAAGCAGGGACTTGTACAAATGTTGTCTGTGTTTATTGACACATTATTATTGTGTACTGCAACTGCCATGATGTGTCTGGTATCTGGTGTGATACCTGCAAAAGAACTTCAGGGTGCACCATGGGTGCAGGCAGCACTTCACAAGACACTTGGTTCTTTTGGCCCATATTTTATCATGATCGCCATGGTATTATTTGCTTTCACCACATTATTGGGAAATTGTTTCTACTGTGACAATCTGCTGACTTATATTCATAAAAAACAACCGGGCAGGAAATTCATGACAGGATTTCGCATTGTATCAGCACTGGCAGTATTTTTTGGTGCAGGTATGGAAATGACATTACTATGGCATATCTCCGATGTATTGATGGGGGTAATGGCGTTGATCAACATTCCGGTAATCCTGATACTGTCCAATACTGTAGTGAAGGCATTAAAGGATTACGAAATACAGATTCAGCAGAAAAAGAATCCTGTATTTTTCAGTAAGAATATTGACCTGAAACAAAAAACAGATTACTGGAATGAAAAAAACTAACCAATAGTTAATAAAAATCCCAGACGGAAAGACAAAAATGCAATGTAAAAAATTCCCATTGAAATCAGACAAAAGCAGGGCAGAAACAGCATTAAAACTGTTTCTGCCCTGCTTTTATATTCAGATGATATCATGTTTTATTATTTCACTGTAACATCCAAGAAAGAGAACCTATTTCTTTGTCTTGAATTTCTTCATTGTGGAATATGGACTGTAAACTCTGGACTTGTTCTTGGAGGTTCTATTCCAGGAACGTACTGTCACATACCAGTTGCCTTTCTTTACGTTTGTAAAGGTTACAGTTACGGTATTTTTGCCTTCTGTACGTTTCACATATTTCTTAACCGGATATTTCTCACCTGCGGAAGTCTTGTATTTGGTTCCAAGCAGGATCTCATAACCTGTAGCATTTTTGCATTTTGTGTAAGTAACAGTCACAGTGTTTCCTTCTACAGTAATATTCCTGATCTTTGGCTGCTGTGGTGTGACAACAGTGATCTTGATCTTCTTGATCTTTGTCCAGGAACCATAGACCTTATTGCCCTGTGCATCCAGAACCCAGCTTCGGGCTGCCACATACCAGGTACCTTTTGAAAGATATCTGAAAGATGCCTGTGGCTTGCCGGATGAGGAAACTGTTTTGCTGAACTTTCCGGTTTTGAGCATATCTGATTTCTTGCTGATCGCGAAGTCATAACCCTGAGCGCCGGCACATCCTTTGGAAAGTCTGACAGTGAGCTTGTTTCTGTCAATGGAATAGCTGGAAATCTTTGTGTTTGCAGGTCGCAGGTATGCACCGTTTTCATCTGTGATACTTCCGTCTGTGTGAATGACTCTGCCATTGAGAGATTCTGTACCAAATGCTATGAAATAATCCTGTCCTTTGGAAAGAGTAAAGTCAGCATATGGAATACTGCGCTCAAATGCACCGCCTACAGTTACGGTCTGGATGCACTGCAGAACCCCATTCTCAACATCATACCAGAACAGATTTGCCATAAGTCCTGCACAGGAGGCATCTGTTTTTACAGAAAGCACAGCCGGGAAATCAAAAGCTCCGCTTCTTCCAAGATGGAAACCGAAATCATTCTGATTTGTGGAGATCAGGCTGTATAATGCTGCCGGGATATATTCTGCTGTGTTTGTAACAGAAAGATCGGTATCCGCAGGTATTTCTGCTGTAATGGAAGTACCGTTGATCTTCCAGATGAAACCATTCTCCATATCAAGGTTCAGGGAAATATCTTTGCCTTTTATCCCGGATAAAACAGAAGCAGGAAGTGTCCTGGCACCATTCATGATAATGGAGATGGTATCCTTTTCTTTGGAAGCCTTAATCAGATCATTGACAGCATCCCAGCCTTTCTTCTGAAAACTTCCCTCAATGTAAGGTTCCCCGTCACCAAGTTTACCGAGGTTTTTTGTATCCTGATGTTTGCATCGTTTACAGGTGTAAGTTATGATTCCGTCAGTTTCTGTAGTTGGTTCTGTAGTGATAACGCCGTTGTCATAGTCATGACCGTATGCGGAAATGGTATAACCATAGGAAAGTGTTTCATTACAGTCTGTGCAGTAGGTATCTCCGCTATATCCGCTGGAAGTACAGGATGGAGAGGAGTAATAACGTCCGGCGGTGTGTTCGTGCGTGCATTGACTTCTGGTGATTGTGTAAGTAATAGATTCTTTTTCGTAATTCCCCTTATCGTCGCCATTGTAAATTGCGGTAGCTGTAATGGGTTTTCCAACTTGTAATTCCTGATCAGGATTAACATCGTTATCCCATTTCCAGTCAGCCGAAAAAGGATTGGTAATGTCTCTGATCTTTTTACAGGACCATAGAACGGATATAGAAGTTTTATTAAAATCTGCTCCTGGTGCTACAGAAGCTTTTTTTATAGTAAATGTCCATTCTGAACTTACTAATCCTTTATGTTCAAAATAGGATTTACTTTCCCCTATCTCAGCCTTTACGGTATATGTGCCTGCATTTACAGGAGCACCTTGGAGCGGTTCGATTGTATCAATGTTATCTTTGATATTTTCGTATTTACCTTTATAATATTTCAATAAGATTGTTCTGTCATTTTCGTGTGTAGGTTTAAATTTAAACTCTAATGAGGCTTCTTTAGGCTGACCATTGTAAGTAAGATTTACAGGGGACTTAAATATAAAATCATTAACAGCTTGAGCAGCTTTAAATGTGTTGGTAACGGTGTCGAATGAATAATTCCGTGTTCGAGATTCTGAACCATTTTCTGGGTTAAGTGTAATCATATAATTGCTTTTTGTAGAATTGTCTTCGAGCTTGGGCAGCCAAACATACAGATTAGTGTCATCAGGGTCGAGAGAGGAATGGTTTACAGGCTTCCAATCCCATACCCTAGAACCTGTTCCAGTTTTGATTGTTACGTTCGCATTTTCGGGATTTTCAATAGTACAACAATAAACCTCTTTCCCTTCGTTTGTTGGGGAACCGGATACAGAAGAGGCTTTTACCGAGCCGCCATTAATGGTAATATTATTACTGCCAGCGCCTCCCTTGCCGCCACCAATTCCGGCACCATTCGTAGAACTAGCAGTTACAGAACTATTATTAATGGTAATATCACTGCAAGAATTTCCTTCGCCGCCACCAATTCCGGCACCATTCGTAGAACTAGCAGTTACAGAACTACTATTAATGATAATATCACTGCCATCGCCGTAAAGGCCGCCACCAATTCCGGCACCATCCGTAGAACTAGCAGTTACAGAAGCACTATTAATGGTAATATTACTGCCAGCGCCTTGCTTGTTGCCACCAATTCCAGCACCATACTTAGAACTAGCAATTACAGAACAACTATTAATAGTAATATTACTGCCACCAATTCCGGCGCCATCCCCATCGCTACTACCATGAGCATTTAAGATTCCTGCAGTAGGGTCTAAAACCTTGGTTGTTATTATAAGCGAAGCTGTGTTAGCTTTCTGTAAACCGGCATACCATGTATTCTTTGCTATAAGATTATTTGTGCCTGTTAAATAGATAGTGACTGTAGCTTTAACATTAACATTTATTCGCAGTGCCGGACCAGTAGATGTATTGATATTTACTTTATTAAGATAAATGTTGATGTTGTCTTGCTCTGAAGTATTCCCTCCATCAACCACAATTCTATTTCCTGTTTCCCGGCTACATGTGAATTTGTGATCTCCTGCCGACCTTATAGTATAAACTCCGTTTATAACCTTATCGTTATCAGCTAAATCAATTTCTCCAGCTTGTTCATTTTCCGCAGCAGCCATTGCCTCATCGGGGGCATCATTAAATTCAGGAACCTCTTCTGAACTGAATACAGACAGTTCCTCATCTGTCTCTCCTTCCGCTTCCTGCTCTTCATTGGTAAAAATCTCCGGAGTTTCTTCCTCAGACACTACATCCTGATTTCCGGAAGTAAATTCTTCCGCAAATATGGTCTGGGGGGGCATATTTGTAGAACACAGTGCAAGTGCCAGCATCCCGGCCAATAATTTTTTCCTCATACTTTTCACCTTTTCCTTTCTTTATACATGATCTTCTGCGTCTTGACTCTTTTGTCCTTTTTTTCTGAATTTGATACATAATGCGGTAATCACGACTGCCACAGTAAAGGAAATGA
>OGSS01001368.1_pt1 | contig 16019 bp, 9 predicted proteins | sample 1553591 | NCBI WGS metagenome assembly OGSS01 (sample SAMEA2580061, study PRJEB22360) | human gut metagenome | biome: human gut; feature: human-associated habitat; material: faeces | place: Denmark | collected 2008/2010
GTATCATCTGGCAACGCGCATTATCCAGGAGCAGGGCAGAAAAGGACAGGGCAACAGCATTTCCGGAACGGTGAGCGGCTATGAGGGGTATTACAATTACTACAATCAGGGTGCTTATAAAACCGCAACGGCAAGTGCGGTGGTCAACGGCTTAAAATATGCCGCCAAAACCGATGCGGCGACATTAAGACCGTGGAATACCCGTATGAAATCTGTTATCGGCGGTGCGATTTACATAGGAAGCCGTTACATTAACCGTGGACAGAATACGATTTATTATGAAAAATTTGATATGGTAACACCGTATACCCATCAGTATATGACAAATGTCTTAGCACCGAGAAGTGAGTCTTCGACCGCTTCACAGGCATACAGCGATACGACTAAGAAAAATACGGCACTGGTGTTTAAGATTCCGGTTTATAAAAATATGCCGGACAGTGCGTGTGAGCTTCCGACAGGGGAGGGCAGTCCAAACAATGCCTTAACAAGTCTTTCGGTTTCAGGTTATTCGCTGACACCGACGTTTGATATGTTTACAACTGAGTATGGTGTAATTGTGGAAAATGAAATTTCTTCTGTGGATATCGAAGCACAAACAGCAGATTCCGGTGCAAAACTTACAGGAACCGGCAGTCATGCGCTAAAGGTCGGCACGAATGAGATTGAAGTGACGGTTACATCACAAAGCGGCGAAACAAAGACGTATATCATCCGTGTTGTGCGCAAAGAAGCGGCTTCCGGTGATAGTGGAAACAACAGTAACAACGGCGGTACAGATTCCGGAAACAGCGGCGGTGACAGCGGCACGGATAACGGAAACAGTGGCGGCGATTCGGAAAAGGGCGGATATTCGACAGATTTTCTGCTTGAAAACGGCAAGATATCCAGAGTCGGTGTCGGGAGTGCCGCACAGGACGTTTTAAATCACATTTCCTTTACGGGCGGCGCATACGGAAAAGTAACACACAGTGACGGCAGTGCCAATGACGGTATTGTGGGAACTGGCGATGTGCTTACGATTTACGATAAAAACGGCGGGGGAATGGGACGCTACCCGTTTTGGATTTCTTTGTGATTTACGGTGATGTCAACGGCGACGGAGCGGTGACGAGCATGGATTTACTGTATGTGAAGCGCCACATTTTAGGAACAAAGCTGCTGGAAGAACCGTATCTGACGGCGGCAGATGCAAACCGTGGAAATGACGGCATTACATCAATAGACTTGTTATATATTAAAAGACACATTTTGGATATCCGGTACATTGAACAGTAGGATTCAGACAGTAGTGGGAGTTGCCAAAGAAATGTGATTGAGGTGAAAAATGACGGGAAAATGGAAAAAGGCAGCCGCAGTGCTGCTGGCAGTAGTAATTGCAGTTTTGCTGGTACCGCTGCCAACGTATGCAAAAGAAACAGCAAAGATATCCGTAGGCTCAGGCTCTTGTGATATTGGTGATGAAGTGACGATATCGGTCAGTGTCAGCAGTAGTGTGGACATTTATATGTGTGACATCTGGCTCAGTTATGATTCAGGCGTGCTACAGCCGGTTTCCGGCTACAGCGGTGGGGGCGGCGGCAGTGTGCGCCTGCTCTCTACTGACAGTACCTCATTCAGCGTGCGGTTTAAAGCGGTATCGGCAGGAAGTTCTTCGATTTCTGTAAGCACTTCCAATACGATTATCAGTTCGGCAGATGAGGATTATATGGCAGTCAGTGCCGGTTCGGGTTCAGTAACCGTAAAAGCACCGGTCAGTTATTCAACTGATAATACGCTTGCATCGTTAGATATCAGTCCGGGCGTGTTATCTCCGGCATTTTCACCGAATGTCACATCGTATACGACGACAGTCGGTTCAGACTGTTCACAGCTGGTTGTCAGTGCGGTTGCAAATGATGAAAATGCTTCAGTATCTGTCCGCGGAACGCGCATGGACCCCGGCAGTAATACGACAACGATTACGGTAACGGCACAGGACGGCTCTAAAAAGGTCTATACGATTTCAACAACAAAGGACGATTCTGCGGCGGCGACAACCAAAGCGGACGAACAGGAAACGACCAAAGCCGGAGAGCAGGAAACAACGACTGTCAGTTCGGAAGAACCGACACAGAGTGAGGAACAAATCCGCAGTATACAGGTAGCAGGGGTACAGTATGAACTGGCTGATGACTATACGGCAAATCCGCTTCCGTCCGGTTATGATGAAGTGGATTATGAATATAACGGCATTACCGTTAAAGCTGGAAAAGGCGTGAATACGAAGCTTATTCTGATGTATCTGAAAAATACGGACGGCAAAGGCACATCGGGCTTTTATGTGTATGATTCAGTTGCAAAAACATTTTCATTATATATAGAAGCAAGTGAACCGGATATTACTTATGCGGTGCTTCCGATTACGGATTCCATGGAAAAACCGGATGGATATAAAAAGACGACTTATACGATTGGCGGACAGACGGCAGATGTATTAATGTCTGAGGATGGCAGTTACTGTCTGTTCTATGGTGTCAGTTCGCTGGGCGTTACAGGGTGGTTCCGTTATGACTGCAATGACAGTACAATACAGGTATACAGTGTGATGTCCGCTCCGGCGGGAAATCTCACGACACAGACCGAATCACAGGGAGTAAGCGCTGCTTCTGACAAAATGTGGAAAGTAGTGGCACTGGTGCTTTCGGCAGTTGTGGTTCTTTGTATCATTGCGATTGTAATGCTTGCAGTGAAGCTTTCAAAGAGTAAGCGGGCATTTGCAGCGGCGGCAGATGACGGCTATGACAGATATGATGACGATGAATATGATTTTGATTCTTATGAAGAAGATGATGATGAAGATTTATCGGAGGACGTGCTGGCAGATAAAGAAGATGAAATCCAGGAAGACGATGAAGATGAGGTCGTACGTTCGATTTCAGAAGCATTGAAAAAAAATGAGGATGATCTGGAAGTGTTAGACATTCAGGATGTAGATGACGTTGATGATGTGAAACGGACATAACAGAAAAAGGAACAGACTGCTGCAGAAATGCGGTGGTCTGTTCCTTTTTTTGACATTTTTCGGTATAAAGTGTAATTTACTGAATATATTACTGGAATATATATAATACAAATATTAGATTGCCGTCTGCCAGTGTTCTGCCTGCGCCTGATAATCCTCAGCCTGTGCTAAAAAAGCGGCAGAAAGTTCGGCATTTTTATCCTGTTTGGCTTGTGCGGCAAGCGTGCTGTAACATTTTGAAAGACAGGCAAGCGGCGCATCGCCGGACGAGTGGATGTCGATAATGCTCGGTGTTTCGGAAGCTGCGTTTAAATACCAAAGAACAGCTTCTTCATAATCCTTTAATCCGTAAAAATAGTGTCCGAGTTCCATGCAGATTTCCGCACACGGATTCTGTGCCATATCCTTTAAGCAGATTTTAAAGAATTCATTGTATGCGTTTGTCAGGCGGTAAATGCGCGCCAGCACGCAGGCAATGTTTTTGCGGCAGTCTTCGGGACGGTCTTCCTTTGCAAGCACATTTTCAAAAATTTCACGGACACTTAAAAAGTCTTCATCTGTTCCCGAAATAAAAAGTTCCTTGCAGAACATAATCACGACATAATTTTCAAGGCGCACACCGCGGCGGACAGCATCGGCAAACACACCGAAATCCCGTTTGGTATGGCTTTGTTCAGGTAGATGTAAAATCTTAATATCACTGTCAAATACAACCGGCTCTAATCGTACGGTTTCGTGAATCGGAGAAATCCATTCAAACGTACGGAGGCGCTTAAACAGCTTCGGGCGGTATTCTTCTTCAAAGTTATAAACGGTGTTGTGCGATTTGCTGTTGACGTAAATCATCTGTACAATGTCAATTTCCGGAAGAAGCACCTGTTTTAAATTTAAAAACTGGCGGCGGTTTTCCTCGTCTAAGACCTCGTCCGCATCGGCAGAAAAAATGTAGTCGCAGTTTGCTTTTGAAAAGGCAAAATTTCTTGCGGCGGCGAAATCGTTGTTCCATGGATAATCATAAATCAAATCCGTATATCCGGCGGCGATTTCTTTGGTGCGGTCGGTTGAGCCGGTATCTACGATAACAATTTCATCGCAGACCGGACGGTACGAATCCAGACAGCGTTTTAATAACTTTTCTTCATTTTTAACAATCATGCAAAGACTGATTGAAATCATAACGTACTCCTATCTGCCAAACGGCGTATATTCCAAATCTTTTATTACTGTAAGTATGACATTTTTGTGGGAAGACTGTCAACGGGAAGTTTCACAATGGGGAAAAGTATGGTATACTGTTTTTAGTTTAGAATAAGTGGAAAGTGAGGCACAAAAGTATGAAAAAAAGAAAGGCAGCAGTGCTGGCGGCAGCTGCGTTTGCAATTACGGCGGCATTTTTTTTAAACGGCATCCGGAGGGCAGAAGCGGCAGACAATGTTGTAGTGATGTTAGATCCCGGACATGACAGTACACATACAGGGGCGGCAGCATATGGTTTAAAAGAGCAGCAATTAAATTTAAAAATCGGACTGGCGTGCCGTACAGAGCTTGAAAAATACGATGGCATAACCGTTTATATGACACATGATACCATTGCGTGTCCGTTTGAAGGCAGTACAACCAAACAGGACTTAATACAGCGGACAGAATATGCAGGAGAAGTCGGAGCGGACCTTTTTGTAAGTCTGCATAATAATTCGGGCGATGACAGCGGATATGAAATTTATTATCCCAATAATCACTATGTATCAGAATTTAATGATATAGGATATGCGGTATCTGAGCATATTGCGGGTTACCTGAGTGAAATGGGCATATACCGGAATGGATTGTATACAAGAGATAGTGATGGCGAGGAAGATGATGATACCAACTGGTATCCGGATGGAAGCCGCGCGGATTATTACAGTGTCATCAGAAATTCCAAGTACAACGGTGTACCGGGAATTATTGTAGAACATGCTTATCTTTCAGATGCAGGGGATACACATGTATTTTTGTCCAATGACAACATGCTGGTACGTATGGGACAGGCAGATGCCAGCGGAATTGCAGATTATTTCGGACTGCATAAGAAAAATGGTCTATGTACGGATAAATACGGTGACTGGCATTATTACGAAGACGGTGAAGTATCGGATTACACGGGAATGGCGTTAAATGAATATGGCTGGTGGTACTTTGAAAACGGTCAACTGAATCGTGAATATACGGGAATGGCGCACAATGAATACGGCTGGTGGTATTTTGAAAATGGTCTGTTAAATGAGGAATATACCGGTATTGGCGCAAACAGTTACGGTGAATGGTATTATCAGCAGGGCAGAATCGGATATGACTTTAGCGGAAAAGTGAAATTTGATGATACAGAATATACCATTACAGAAGGTTATGTCGTAGAAAAAAGGATTGTAAATGAAACAGAAGCAGATACAGCAGATACAGTACATACAGCAGGAACGCTTCCAGCAGGCGAAGAAAGCAGTACTCTCGGCAAATAGGCATAATAAAGGGATTGGAACACTTTCTGAAAAGACAGTACATAGTGTACTGAAAAAATTTTTTGAGCCGGAAGAAGACAACCATGAAGTTGCGCTTGAGGGTTATTTTGCGGATATTTACAATGAAAACGGGGTTATTGAAATCCAGACAAGAAGCTTTGAGCGGCTTCGTGAAAAGCTGGCAGTCTTTTTGAACCACTATCCGGTAACAATTGTCTATCCGATGCCCTGCAACAAATGGGTGTTCTGGGTTGATGAACAGACAGGGGAGGTGAGTGAACCAAGAAAATCACCGCGCCACTACACGGTATACGATGCTTTTACGGAGCTGTATAAAATCAAACAGTATCTGCATCACCCACAGCTGACGGTCAAACTGGTACTGATGGATATGCAGGAGTATAAGACGTTACAGCAGCGGATTCGTACCAAAAAAGGAATCCGCAGGCACGGCGAAAAAAAGGACAGAATCCCGATAGGCATACGGGAGATAGTGACAATTGAGCAGCTTGAAGACTATATGCAGTTTGTGCCGTATGAACTGGATGGCACGTTTACTTCGGCGGATTTTGCAAAAGCTGCCCATATTCCGGTGGATACGGCAAGGATAACGCTTAATATTTTAAAGGATACGCAGACGGTTACAAGAGTAGGAAAGCAGGGCAGGTCGTATCTTTACGAGGTGAAGGAAAACAATAGATGTATGTAATAAAGGACAACGTAATTAAACTTTCAGTCCGCGGACTGGTTGAATTTATCTGCCGCAGCGGTGATATTGATAACAGAACCGGCGGATTTTCAGATGTGCGTCTGATGCAGGAGGGTACGCGCATGCACAAAAAAATACAAAAAAGCATGGGCGCATCTTACAGGGCGGAAGTTCCGTTAAAAATTGAACTGCCGGAAACGGTGGAGGATATTGATTACATCATACGTCTGGAGGGCAGGGCGGACGGTATTATCAGTGATTTCCACGAAGAAGCGGACGGCAGTAAGACACCGGTTGGAAAGGTTATTATTGATGAGATTAAAACCATGCAGTCCGATGTGGAAAAGTTAGAACAGCCGGTGTCGGTACATGAAGCGCAGGCAAAGGTGTACGGCTATATTTATATGGTACAGAACCATCTTTCCGGTATCGGCGTACAGATGACCTATGCCAATCCTGAAACAGAAAAAATAAAGCGTTTTACAAAAGAATATTCAAAAGAAGAACTGACAGAATGGTTTGAAACGCTGATCAACAGCTTTAAACGGTGGTCAGATTTTGTCTTTTGCGAACGTGAAAAAAGGACGGCATCGATTAAGAAGCTGTCCTTTCCGTTTGAATACCGCAAAGGACAGAAAAAACTGGTAACAGGTGTTTATCACTGCATCGGGGAAGCAAGAAATCTTTTTATTCAGGCATCAACCGGTGTTGGAAAAACCATTTCCACTATTTATCCGGCAGTCTGTGCCATGGGACAGAGTAAGGCAGACAAAATCTTTTATCTGACCTCTAAGACGATTACAAGAACCGTTGCCGAAGAAACCTTTTCAATTCTGCGCAGGCAGGGGCTTTCTATGCGTACGGTGACACTGACGGCAAAAGATAAAATCTGCATTCTGGAGGAAAGAAACTGCAATCCTGTTAAATGCGAGAGGGCAGCAGGACATTTTGACAGGATTAACGATGCGGTCTATGACATGATCACACATGAAATGGTAATTGACCGTGAAAAAGTGATGGAATATGCAAAGAAACATTGTGTCTGTCCGTTTGAGATGTCGCTGGATATTTCATACTGGTGTGACGGCATTATCTGTGATTATAATTATGTTTTTGACCCAAATGTGGCACTCAAGCGCTACTTTGGCGAAGGAAACAGGGGCGAGTATATTTTTCTGGTGGACGAAGCACACAATCTGGTTGACAGGGCAAGGCAGATGTACAGTGCTATTCTTGTAAAAGAGGATTTTCTGACAATAAAAAAATATGTAAAAGATACAGACAGGGCATTGTATAACAGCCTTGAAAAGTGCAATGCCGGATTGTTGGAATATAAAAGAAAATGTGATACAATAGATGTGATTGATTATCTGGGAACTTTTCCTGCGGCACTGGAACGGTGTTATGTAAGATTACAGCATTTTCTGGAACATCATAAAAATCATCCGCAGCAGGAGGAAATTTTGCAGTTTTTCTTTACACTGCGGCATTTTCTGAATATGTATGACTGCATGGATGAAAAATATCTGATTTATACAAAGCATGATGAGAACAATCATTTTTATATGAAATTGTTCTGTGTAGACCCGTCAACGAATCTGTCGGAAAGACTGGCACAGGGAAGAAGTGCCGTGTTTTTTTCGGCGACGCTGCTTCCGGTCAATTATTTTAAAGAAATGCTGACTGCAGATACACAGGATTATGCAGTGTATGCACAGTCTTCGTTTGACAGTAAAAAGCGCAGAATTGTTATCGGAAAAGATGTCAGCAGCAGATATACAAGAAGAAATGCAGGGGAATACCGGAAAGTATGCCGCTACATTGCCGAAACGGTACAGGTGCATCCGGGACGGTATCTCGTATTTTTTCCATCATATGGATATTTGCAGCAGGTAAAAGAAAACTATGAACAGATGTATAAACCGGATGAAATCATCATGGGCGCAGAGGGCGGTACACCAAAGCTTACAGCAGAACAGAATCTAATTGTGCAGCTTCCGTCGATGAAAGAACAGGAAAAAGAAAATTTTCTGTCTTTATTTGAAAATGTGCAGGGAAGCGGAAGCCTTTTAGGATTTTGTGTAATGGGCGGCATATTTTCAGAAGGGATTGACTTAAAAAGAGAAAGTCTTATCGGAACGATTATTGTCGGTACGGGAATTCCGATGATATCAAAGGAAAGAAATCTGTTGCGGGATTACTTTGACGGATGTGGAAAGGATGGTTATGCGTATGCCTATATCTATCCCGGCATGAATAAGGTATTACAGTCGGCAGGGCGCGTTATCCGCACGGAGGAAGACTGTGGAGTGATTATTTTACTCGATGACAGATTCTTGACACCCGGATATGAAAAGCTGTATCCGAGGGAGTGGAATGAGGTTTATCCGGTAACAAAGCACAATTTTAAAAATATATTAGCAGATTTTTGGAAAAATTTAGTGCAATAAAGTTAAATATATTGTATAATAATTAAAAGAATTAATGTAAGCTGTATATACAAGTGTGGCTCGTGAGTGAAAAATCCAACGCAATATTAGGAACGTCTGACAAAATAATTGGCAGTGAGTGGAGAATAGCATATGGAGAATAGTATTAAGAATCAATTAGAAGAAAGCAGAAAAGATGGTACTTTAAAGGAAGCACTTCAGGGGATGGGGTTTAACCGACTGCAGTCCGTAGAGATTGCCAAAGGCTTGAACAATGAAGTGGATATTACAAAATATGCGGATAAAAAGTATGACGCAGCGCAGATGAAGTCTATCCGGCTGGCGCTCGAAGAAGGCATGGATATCACGCCGTTTGCGGATAACCGTTATAATTATATGCAGATGGAGGAAATTAAAGCGGTTATCAGGGAACATATGGATTTAGATGCGGTATGCAATCCGGCATATGATTATTCGGTCATGAAAGAAATCCGTTTATCGGAACGGATGAATTATGATATTACAAAATACGCAAAACGGGGATTCTCAGGGAATGTTCTTAGACAGATCCGCAAGGCAAGGGAAAAAGAGATTGATTTATCGTTCTTTGTCAATGAAGGATTTGATGAATATCAGCTGCGGGAAATCCGTCTTGGTATTGAACACTGTGTAGATATTACAAAATATCTGCTGCATGAATATACGGGGGACCAGATGAAGCAGCTGCGGCTTGGATTACAGGCTGGTCTTGATGTCAGCTGGTATTCGATGGTTGGATTTTCATCCGCCCAGATGGAACAGGTACGGCTGGGACTGGAAGCCGGAATTGATGTTTCAGGCTATGCAGATCCGTTTATCGATGCACTGGAAATGGAAGATATGAGGTTAAAGCTTGAGGGCAAATCCGAAGGCGGCGGGCTGGATGAATTGCAGAGCCAGGAAGTCCTTTTGGGACTGGAAAGCGGTGTGAATGTTAATCTCTATGCAGATGCAGCATATGATTTTAAACAGATGGAGCAGATAAGACTTGGGCTGGAACATGGGATTGATGTGACAAAGCTGCTCAATCCGCTGATACCAAGTGATGTTATGATGAATATGAGGCTTGAGTCAGAAGCATTAAAAAAGTAGGATATTGATGAAATAGGATATGAGGCCTTTTGGGGCAGAATTGAGGTACATATGGGAACACCTGAACTTTTTGATGAAATGGGACAACTTAATAAAAAAGATATTCAGGTCATAATAGCCGATGACAATATGTCTGCGACCCTTTTTTTAAGTGAACCTGCAAAAGAGGAAGACCCCTATACATATGAAGAAGTGATGCGGGCTTTGTCTAATGCCGGAGTAAAGATGGGGTTGGATGATGCCAGGATTCATCATATGGTGGAGGAGCAGATTTATAATACAGCGGTGGTCGTTGCACAGGGGAAGATGGTGCAGGATGGCGCAGACGGTTACTATGAATTTGAATTTGAAACGGATTTGAAGGCAAAACCGTCTGTGCGTGAAGACGGCTCGGTTGACTATTATAATATGAAGCTGTATGAAAAGGTGAGTGAGGGTGATAAGCTTGCACAGTATTATCCGCCGACGAAAGGTGTGTTTGGATTTGATGTAAAGGGGAAACTTTTAGCACCGAAGGCGGGCAAACCAAAATCCAATCTGCGAGGCAAAGGATTTACCGTGTCAGAGGACGGTAATACCTATTATGCAGCCATTGACGGTAAAGTTGAATACTGTAACTATGATTTGCGTATCGTGAATGTATTGGACATCAGTGGTGACGTTGATTTGAATATTGGTAATATTGATTTTAATGGGGATGTCAATATCACCGGAAATGTTATTACCGGTGTAACAATCCGGGCAATGGGCAGCATCTATATCGGTGGCTATGTAGAGGGTGCGGTGATTAAGTCAAATAAAGATATCGTTTTAAATAAAGGCGTCAACGCCAATGGCATCGGACAGATTGAAGCCAAAGGGAATATTTCGGCACGTTTTTTTGAGAATGCGATTGTTTATGCGGAAGGCGATGTCAATGCAGGCTATATTTTAAGCAGTAAGATTATGGCACTTGGCAAAGTCATTGTACAGGGAAGCAGAGGAACGATTCACGGCGGTGATGTAACAGGTGTTATGGGGATTGAAACCTCCAATGCCGGTAATGCATCTTATGCACCGACCAATTTAAGAATCGGAGCAACAAAGAAACTCCGTATGGATTATGCCAATATTATTGTACAGTTAAAGGATATTGATTCCCAGATTGAAATGTATGAGAGTGCATTGAAGAAACTGACGATGGTAAGGGATGTGAAACCTGAGGCATTTGACAGCGTTTCTTATACGAAAATCTGTCAGTCCAAGATTATAAAGAGTGCGGAGAAGGCTAAGTGTGAGCAGGAAAGCAAGCGGCTATACGATTTGATTAAAGAGTCCGGAAAAGCTGTTGTAAAGGTTGATTCCAAAATCTTTCCGGGAGCACGTATTTATATAGAAGCCAAGGTTTATGAACCGGCGGATACACTGGTACATGTTTTAGTCCGAAAGGTCAATGACAGTATCGTTGTAAGGGATTATGAAGAATAGTGGAGGAACAATCCGATGATAGAGGAAGTTGTATCGGTAGATTTGGCAGTTCATGAAAGACTGACGGTGAGAAAAAACAGACTTGCACCGAAACAGCTTACAGGAAATGAAAAGCGAATTTCCATTGTGACGGGTACGCATGGAGATGAACTGGATGGGCAGTATGTCTGCTATGAGATTGTGAAGCAGCTGAATGCTCATCCTGAGAAGTTGAAAGGAATTGTTGATATATATCCAGATGTGAATCCTCTTGGACTTGATACAGGTTCAAGAGGAATCCCTATGTTTGACCTTGATATGAACCGGGTCTTTCCGGGAGATAACAATGGTGCGATTACGGAATATCTGGCTGCCGGGATTATTGATGATATTATTGGAAGCGATATGTGTCTGGATATTCATTCCAGCAATATTTTTGTCAAAGAAATGCCGCAGGTGCGTTTAAATGATGACAACGAGGAGAAGCTTCTGCCGTATGCAAAGCTGCTCAATGCGGATTTTGTCTGGATTTATTCATCTATTACAGTGTTGGAAGCAACACTTGCCTACAGCCTGAATAATATGGGTGTGCCGACTTTAGTGGTTGAAATGGGTGTGGGACACCGTATCAATAATGCATACTGCCATCAGCTGATAGACGGCATTTTTAATATGCTGATTCATATGGGAATATGGGAGGATGAAGCACCGCAGGTGAAACAGCCGATTATTTCTACCGAAGGAGAAGTCAGCATTATCAATGCTGCTCAGACCGGTGTGTTTGTTGCAGCAACAGACCATATGGGAGCAATTGAGATGGGAACGCATATCGGCGATATTATTGAGCCGATAGAAGGAAAGGTGATTCAGAGAATTGAGTCACCGACAAACGGAATTATATTTACCCTGCGGGAAAATCCAGTTGTATACAAAGGTGCGTTAATTGCCCGGGTATATGGAGGAAAAGCATGAAAAAGATTGAGTTATATAGATTAAAAGGCCTCTACCGGGAAGATTTTGTTGTAGAGGGCTACCGGTTCGGCGGAGAGGAGAATTCAGCCTGTATCGTCGGGGCGTTGCGGGGAAATGAAATGCAGCAGCTCTATATCTGTTCACAGCTGATTAAAGTTTTAAAAGAGCTGGAAGCACACGGGGCGATTACACATGGACACGGCATTCTGGTTGTGCCAACGGCAAACAGTTATTCCATGAATGTTGGCAAACGGTTCTGGGCAGTGGATAATATAGATATTAACAGAACCTTTCCGGGCGATCTGCGTGGAGATACCACAAAGCAGATTGCGGGAGAACTGTTTGAAAAGGTAAAAGGATACAGCTACGGTATCCAGTTTGCAAGCTTTTATATGCCGGGGGATTTTATCCCGCATGTGCGCATGATGGAAACCGGTTATCAGAATGCAAGCCTTGCGAATCTGTTCGGGTTACAGTATGTAGTTATCCGAAAACCAAAGCCGATGGATACGGTAACACTAAATTATAACTGGCAGATGAACGGAACAAATGCATTTTCGATTTATACCAACAGCACTGATCTGGTGGATGACCGTTCAGCAAGGCAGGCTGTGTCATCGGTGCTTCGTTTTCTGACCCGCATGGGCATTTTAAAATATAACAACCACAGCGGCTATATTGCCAGTGTGATTAATGAATATGACCTGCTTCCGGTAAAAACATATGATGCCGGATTTTACAGGCATTTGAAAAATCCGGGAGACCCGGTATTTCACGGCGATCTGATTGCACAGGTAATTGATCCGTATGAGGGAGAAGTCAAAAGTGAAATCTATTCCCAGACGGACGGTATCGTATTTTTTGCGCATACGGCACCGATGGTTACGGGAAATGAGGTTGTATATAAGATTATACGAAGAATGCATGAGTAGTTATTGTTTAATTTTGACAGATATGCTACAATGATACTTATTTCAATAATACATTAAAGCGGGGCGCGGTAAAGTTTGCACCCGGCAGAATTTTAGGAGGAAAAGATGAGCGGCGTTAAAAGAGTTTTTGTTGAAAAGAAAAAACCATATGCTGTAAAAGCAAAAGAGCTTCATGATGAGATTGCAGGATATTTGGGAATTAAGACGATTTCACAGGTAAGGGTTTTAATCCGTTATGATATTGAGAATCTTTCAGAGGAAACTTATACACAGGCATTGACAACGGTATTTTCAGAACCACCGGTTGATGATGTATATGAAATGGAATTTCCGGCAGATGCTGATGATTTCGTATTTTCCGTAGAATATCTTCCGGGACAGTTTGACCAGAGAGCAGACTCCGCAGAGCAGTGTGTGCGTTTTTTCAATGAAAATGAAACACCGGTTATCAAAACAGCAGTTACATATGTATTGACGGGTGCGTTAACAGCTGATGAAAAAGAAAAGATTAAGGAACTCTGTATCAATCCGGTAGATTCAAGGGAAGCATCCAGTGAACTGCCAAAGACACTGGTGACAGAATTTAAAGTGCCGGCAGATGTAAAGATTTTTGACGGATTTAATGAAATGTCAGAACCTCAGTTAAAGGAATTATATGATTCTTTAGGACTTGCTATGACTTTTAAGGATTTTGCATTTATCCAGCAGTATTTTGCGGGAGAGGAAAAGAGAAATCCTTCCATGACGGAAATCCGGGTACTCGATACATACTGGTCTGACCACTGCCGTCATACGACATTTGCAACCGAATTAAAGAACGTTACATTTAAAGACGGTTATTACAAAGCACCAATGCAGGCAACTTATGAAAAGTATCTTGCAGACAGAGCCGTAATTTATAAAGACAGAAAAGATAAATTTGTCTGCTTAATGGACCTTGCCCTGATGGCAATGAAGAAGTTAAAGGCAGAAGGAAAGTTACAGGATCAGGAAGAATCTGATGAAATCAATGCGTGCAGTATTGTTGTGCCGGTTGAAATTGACGGAAAAACAGAAGAATGGCTTGTAAACTTCAAAAATGAAACACACAACCACCCGACAGAAATCGAACCGTTCGGTGGTGCGGCAACCTGCCTTGGCGGTGCAATCCGTGACCCGCTTTCAGGACGTACCTATGTTTATCAGGCAATGCGTGTAACCGGTGCAGCAGATCCGACCGTTCCGATTTCACAGACCTTAAAGGGCAAGCTTCCGCAGAGAAAGCTTGTAACAGGAGCTGCACAGGGCTACAGCTCTTACGGTAACCAGATTGGTCTTGCAACTGGTTATGTAAAGGAAATTTATCATCCGGATTATGTGGCAAAGAGAATGGAAATCGGTGCCGTTATGGCAGCAGCGCCAAGAAGTGCCGTAAAGAGAGAAACCTCTGATCCGGGCGATATTATTATCTTACTCGGCGGACGTACAGGACGTGACGGCTGCGGCGGTGCAACCGGTTCTTCAAAGGTGCATACAACAGAATCCATTGAAACCTGCGGTGCAGAAGTACAAAAGGGTAATGCACCGACAGAGCGTAAGATGCAGAGATTATTCAGAAGACCGGAAGTTACAAAGCTGATTAAGAAGTGTAACGACTTTGGTGCGGGCGGTGTATCCGTTGCAATCGGTGAACTTGCAGACGGTTTACGCGTATCCTTAGATAAAGTGCCAAAGAAATATGAAGGTCTTGACGGAACAGAACTTGCAATTTCCGAATCACAGGAGAGAATGGCGGTTGTCATTGATCCGGCAGATGTAGAAGCATTTTTAGCATATGCCGCAGAAGAAAACTTAGAAGCAGTAGAAGTTGCGGTTGTAACAAAAGAGCCTAGACTGGTGCTTGAGTGGAGAGGCAGGGAAATTGTCAACATTTCAAGAGCATTTCTGGATACCAACGGTGCACATCAGGAAACTTCTGTATTGGTTGACATTCCGGAGAAGGAAGACTGTGTCTTAAATGCAGGCAAGGTTGAAGATGTAAGAGGTAAGTGGTTAAAGGTTCTTTCAGACTTAAATGAGTGTTCACAGAAAGGTCTGGTAGAACGTTTCGATGGCTCTATCGGCGCCGGTTCGGTACTCATGCCTTACGGCGGTAAGTATCAGCTGACCGAAACACAGGCAATGGTTGCAAAACTCCCTGTATTAAAGGGTAAGTGCGATACTGTAACGATGATGGCATATGGATTTGATCCATATCTGTCAAAGTGGAGTCCATACCATGGTGCGGTTTATGCAGTTATTGATTCTGTTGCAAAGATTGTGGCAGCAGGCGGTGATTACAGCAAGATCCGTTTTACGTTCCAGGAATACTTCAGAAGAATGACAGAAGATCCACATCGCTGGAGTCAGCCATTTGCAGCGCTTTTAGGTGCTTATGCGGCACAGCTTGGATTTGGACTTCCGTCTATCGGCGGAAAAGACTCCATGTCAGGAAGCTTCAATGAAATTGATGTACCTCCTACATTGGTATCTTTTGCAGTTGATGTGGCAAAACAGAAGGATGTTATCACACCGGAGCTGAAAAATGCCGGAAATAAATTAGTATGGCTTCGTGCACCAAAGGCTTCTTATGATTTACCTGATTTTGAAGCTTTAAAAGAACAGTATGACAAGCTTCATGAAGACATTCAGGCAGGCAGAGTTGTTTCTGCTTATGCTTTGGATCGTCAGGGTATTGCTGCAGCAGTATCAAAGATGGCATTCGGTAACCAGATGGGTGTAAAACTTTGTGATAGCGTAGAAGAATCAGCGGTATTTGGAGCAGGCTTTGGCGATATTATCTGTGAAGTGGCACATGATAAAGTAAATGAACTGAAAATGGATTGTGTTGTAATCGGTGAAGTAACTGATAAAGCAGCA
>OGSS01001375.1_pt1 | contig 15945 bp, 13 predicted proteins | sample 1553591 | NCBI WGS metagenome assembly OGSS01 (sample SAMEA2580061, study PRJEB22360) | human gut metagenome | biome: human gut; feature: human-associated habitat; material: faeces | place: Denmark | collected 2008/2010
TTTTATTGATTTGTTTTCTGCTGTTTACTTATTTTCCGCCGGGATTTTCTATTTTCAGGGAACCAAAAGAGTGACAGAATGATAATGGTATGATGACCGCTGCCAAACCGGCCCATTCATTTTACCGGACCGGCTCATAATCCATGGCAGATTCCTGGTTTGTGGACTCCAGTTTGAATATGACAGGACGCAGTCCGTCATTGCAGCTGCATATGGCAACTCCCGGCTTTCTAATCCAGTCTCCGTAGTAAAACAGTTCATTTCCAGCACCATGAGCCAAGGCAAATACGTACTGATAGATAGCTTTCCATGCCTCATCACAAAGCCCTTCAGGTTTTGCATAATCAGCATAAAATACCTGGCCTTCCTTCATCATGGGACAGGCAGTCAGACCCTCTGCCCCATATTCACGGGCCAGTTCTTTGTCCAGGGTTGTTTTTATAACAGTTATTTTTACTTTCCTCATGTTCTGAACCTCCTTTTGTCACTTTAAGCCGCTTAAATTGACAGTTTATTATGTTTATAAATTTCCAGGAATCATGGTGTGTAAGAAGAAAATCCACCTCTTTTTCCTTGGCCCGTTCTATGATTTCTCCGGTAAGATTTGTGGCATATCCAATGCGCTTAATATCCCTTTCTGCTTCATTAAAAAAGCCCCATTCTTCCGGAAATAAATGCAGTTTTTCAGAATCAAACATGTTTAGCAGCCGCTCTTTCAGGTACTTATATTCCATAATTTTTCTGTTTCTCCTTATGATTTTACTGCCATTTTTTCTTTGTTTTACTCCGATTTATCTCTCTATTTTGCATCAGTTTTTTAGCTGCAACAGAATGATACTTTCCCCATGTCCTGCCTAATTTTTAACTGTATCCCCGCCTCAGGTTTTCATATCCTCCAGCAACTCTTTCAGCATATTTTCCTGATATCCGGCCAGCTGCTTTTCTTTCATACACTCTGCTGTTTTCATCAATATAGGATGACCTATATTTTCGAGCTTTGCTCTTCCAATATCCCCTATTCTTTCTTTTGAGAGGCTTTTATCATAATCCTCCGGCGACATTCTCCATATATGAATACGATCCCCGAATTTCTTCCATAGTCTGTCCGCAATACATATCCCATCCGGATCAATATCTCCATTATAGCAGATGTTTGACCCACTGGCCAAAATATAGGGAATCAGCACCTGTGCCACAGAACGGGGCTGACCGGAAGTACACAGAAGGGTGTAGTCCGAATTTTTCAAATTATGAATCAAATAGCTGAATACCATCTCATTCTCAACTATATACGCCTTCTCCCCCACTGCCTGTACACCGATAATCCCTTTCATATTCTCCATGGTAATAACATAGGGTTCCTTCCGCTCACAGAACGCATCATAGGCCCCATGCCATCCCTGTTTAGTAAGCAGCCGGAGTCCATAACCATGAACCATGGAAGATATATTGTCCGGGACAATCGAAACCTGCATTAACAGCTTCCGCCACTGATGTGCGTCTTCGGGCAATTCCATATTTTCGCAGCAGCAGATTGCATGTACAAAAAGCAGTCCGGCTGTTGTGCTGCGGTCAAAGTAATGGGGATTATCTGTTATCTCAGCAGCCAGCACAGCTAACGGATATTCATTTTCCTTATCCGTCAGCTCTTTTAGCTTCATCACAGCGTTCCCTACATTCCGCACCAGCAGTTCCGCCTGCTTCTCACCTTTTGCGTACTCCCTCATCAACAGCTGATATCCATATTTTTTCTCAGAAATCATTTTCCGCAACCATACAAGCGCCACAGCTTCTCTTCCGGCATTTTCTTCAAAATATCCGCAGCTTCTGTCCAGAAACCTTTTTCTTCTCTCCTGATCTTCTCTCTGCTGCCCCTGAGTGGTAATCAGCGGCTCCCCGAAATATTCCTCCAGCACCGCTTTCATATCCACCGGCGCAAAACGTGTTTTTTGCAGTCCCTGTTCGAATTCCAAGAAAGAAAACCGAATTGTTTCCTCATAAAATACTTTGCCGATTATGCCGCCCACTGCCCGCCGTTCTTCCGCCGAAGTCTGCTTAAGCGTTATTCTTCCCGCAGCTTTTCCATAAGATTTCCATTTTTTTCTAAACTCTTCAAAGCATCTGTGATATGCCCGCTGACTTTTAAAGTAATTTGCACATTCTTTATTATTGCACATCTAATATCTTCTCACGTCCATTCCATGTATAAAGGATCACTGAAACAATCTGCGAATCCTGGGGCCTTGAAAGCTCTGCAATCCGAAGTCCTTTTACCGTCTCAAAACATCCCCATAAAGCCTGAGAATTCAAGATATAATCAAAATCCAGCTTATGCACAAGCTCAAACATACTACTGATATTTTTGTCATCCACACCTGCAAATGCCTCATCCAAAGCAATGATTCGGGGATGGTCCTCCTGCTCCGCTTTTTTATACTGTGCGTTGACTGCTGCAAAAAGAGGAACATACATGGCCATAGCCTTTTCTCCACCGCTGAAACGGTTAAACGCCGCATTGGTCAACAGCTTCCGCTCTCCTTCCCCACGCCGGAAATACATGTGAAATTCAAACCATTTGCGATAATCCAGCGCATCCCTGACAAGATCCATGTAATTGATCATGTCGCCTTTTTCTTCTAGTTTCAGCTTCTCCATGCGGATCCGGCTTCTAAAATGCGCCGCAACCTTCTCTATATCCTCTATGGTCAGAAGCATATGATCTCTGAGCAGAATCTGTTCAAGCTCCGCAGTGTCTAACTCCGTATCATTCTCTGCTTTACAGGGTTTCCAGTCCAGTGAAAAGATCAGGCCCATAGAGGTATCCATCTCACGCATGAGCTGCGACATATCCGAAACCCATTTCCGGCTTTCTGCAATACGGTCCGTGAGCTGCCGGCTGATGGTCTGGGACAAAATATCCTCAAACAGCTCCCTGTCCTTCTTCTGGATCAGCAGCTCCGTCTCATCAATGCCCTGTTTCAGGATGCCGTAAAATTCCTCCAGATATACCCGTTTCCCATTCCATGAGGAAACGACCCGCACCCGCTTTCGTATTGCGCCAGCAGCCTCTGTTTCCAGAGCTGCCTCCACCGGCGTGTCAAAACATTCCTCCAAAGATGTACCGTAATTGACCAGACTTCCGTTATGGCGCTGATATACCTGGTGCAGCGCCTGCAGCAGGTCCGTTGGCTCTCTGTTCTTATCGCTTTCCCGCAATACCGACACCGCTCTCTTAGCACATTCAAAGATTCCCTGGCTTTCTCTGTCAAATACCAGTTTTAGCGCAAGCTCCTCTTCAAAATAATTCCTCAGGCAGGTTTCTGCTATAATTTTCTGGCGCAGGCTTTCCTTTCGTTTTGGCTCATCTTCCAGAATCACCCGCAGCCTTTCCCCCAGAATAACCAAATCTTCTTTTAAAGCATCACACTCGGTTCCAATTTCTTCCAGTTCTTTCTTCAGCTGCTTTAAGCGGTCAGCCTTTTTTGCAATTTCCGGGCGGTTTAGGTACTCCTCAAACTGCCGAATCTGAATCTCGCTCTCTTTTTCTTTCGCACTCCAGCTGCGTTTCTCTGCAAAAGCATCATCCATCAGCTGTTCACTCTGAACGGTCCTGTCCTTCTCTGTACTGAGATTCTCCTGAGCCGTCCGAAGCTGCAGCATTGCCTGCCTGAGCTCCTGCCAGATGCGGCTATATTCTTCCAGCGCATCATTGGCTTCCTCATAGGCTTCTTCTGTTCTGCCATAGGGAAATGGCTTGCACTTTTGCAGCATTGTCTGGTATTGCTGGTTCTTTTTAAATATCAGCTGCCGCTCCTGCGCCTCTTTCTTCCCACATTCCTCACATGTCCTTTGCAGCTTGTATTCACATTCCCTTTCCTGGTCTAAGGCAGCGTTAATCTCTGAAAAGCCAGGAAGCTTCTGATATTCTTCCTGCAGCTTTTCCAAATGCTCCTGCACCGCTGCAATCTCCTTTTCCAAGCTTACAATTATTTCTGTAATTTCAGAAATCCGGCCTTCCAGCTCGCGGATTTTCTGTTCCCTCCGTCTTTTTCTCGCCAGAACTCCCACAAACTCAGCACTGCCGGTTTTGCCTGCTTTACCAGCCAGAATCCCCTGTTTAAAACTCCCGTCTTTCCCAAGGTAAATTCCCTGTCCATCCTCTTTATCTTCATAAATATTGCTGAGAATCCTCTGAACGGTCTCTTTCAGAGCAGGTTCCAGCTCTTCGCTGACAGTCAGCCCCAAAAAGCCGGAACCCCCATTCCCTTTCACATACAAAACCGTATCCAAAAAACCGGGACACCGCTTTCTGATATTCTCAAAATCATCCGCAGATACTACAAGTGCATCTAAAATTCCCATTTTCTGGAGCTGAGCCTCCAGCCTTGCACAGTACGTCTCATCCAGATTTTTAGAAAATTCCACAGTTTTATAAAAAGGTACTGCTTTGATACCAGCCCTCTTAAGCGCCTGTCTTGAACGCTCTGTACTCTCGTCCCTCTCGGGCTCCACTTCCCCTGAATTCCGCAGGCATGTAAGCTTTTCTTTTTCCTGATCCAGTTCTTCCTCCTGGATTTTCTTCTGATATTCCAGACTGCTTTTCAGATCCATCAGTCCCTGGCGCTGGCGCTCATAATCGGTGCGCAAAAGCGCCTGTACTGTTTCTGCATCTGCTGCCGACCGATACTCCCGGATTTTCTCCTCCAGTATTGGAAGAATCCCGCTGTCAGGACTCCACTGAGAAGATTTTTTCACTGCTGCATAGATATCCGTGATCCACTGATCCACACAGCGGACAACCTCTTCCTGTGCCGCCTTAAAGTTCTGTTTAGCCTCTGCTTTTTCAGTATAAAGTTTCTCCAGCTGCGCCGCAAGTTCATCATACTGTCTGGACAGCTCCTCATACTCACGTATTTCCCTTTTGCATTCAGCCAGCAGTTTTTTCAGCGAATCAAGGCTTTTTACAATTTCACCGCTTTTCTCATGTTCGCCTCTGTCTATCATCTGGAGAGCCGCCTCGTGCTGATCCCACTGAATAATCTCCTGCTGCTCTCCCAGTTCCAACCTGGCTTCCCCAATCTCCTGCTGTATTTGTTCCAGGCAGGCCATGATCTCCTTCACCCTGCGTTCTCCCCGCCAGATCATTTCCTGATAATCCCGGATCTTACTCTCCCAATCGGCAACCTTCCCGGCAGCTTCTTCTTTCTCTCCCCTGGCCTGCTCCAACTTGCGGTCGATTCCCTCCAAATCCGCATCCAGAAGTCCAGCCCGCTCAATTCCTTTTAGCTTTTTTTGCTCCTCTAAGTCAGCCAGACGGCGGCTCTTGCTGTTTCTGGCCTCCTCTGTCTCCTGGCGCTTCTGTTCCTGTATGTCAAGCTGGCACTGTTCTGTCTCTATCTTCTGCTTCATTGCAATATAAGCCTGTGCTTTTTTCGCAAGCATATATTGATTATACCGGGTATATTCATTCCGTATGATTTTAACATCGTCAAAGGCCCGCTTCAAAATCTCCAGGCTTTCCTGAATCTCATCCATTTTTTCCATGGCATCCACCATAGCGCGCAGATCTTCATCTGTCAGCGTCTGCAAAGAATCATTCAAGATCTCATATACCTTGGTGGGTTTAAATTCCTTGGAAAGTTTGGGTGCGCGGACCTTCACAAGCAATTTAATAAACTGCTCATACTGCTCCGCTTTCCGGAATCCAAAAATATACTGATTGACCGCTTTTTTATATTCACTCTGGCTCGTTGTAAAAAAATTGTCATCTCCAAGCTCTGTTTTCATTTCCCTTCTGTCATAAGGGATTTTGCTTGAACCAATCTCCTTGTACAGCTTCAGATCATAGCCAATCCTTCGCCCGTCCAAAATAACAAAACCCCAAAAGTCCATGGGTTTTCCTCTTTTTGCCCTCTGTCCAATGGCAATGGTGCGGTATTCTTCCGACCTCTCTTTTTTGAATTCCAAAAATAAATATCCTGTGGATTCATCCTTCCCTTCTTCCCCCAGGAAATAATATTCCATTCTCCGGTCGCTGGACCCAAAGGGATCCAACCGGCTCGGCGTGCGGTCACCGTCCAATATAAAGGGAATGAAGCTCTGGGTTGTAATGGATTTGCCAGACGCATTTTGACCACGCAGGAGAAGCTTTCCATCCACAAATTTAAACTCTTCTTCATCATATAACCAGAAATTCACGAACCCTATACGGTTCATTTTAAAGCGGTCATTCACTCCCCGGTACCTCCCTTAAAATCCTCCGGATAAACTCCTGCTGTCCTTCCCACAGACGGAAATATGGCAATCTGCATTCCGTCATTTCGAATCATCAGCCAGGTTTTCATATAGTTTAACACATGCTCCACAAGCAGATCCTCATCCATTTCCCGATATTCTTTGCTCCACCCGCTGCTCCACTCTCTGCGGCAGGACAAAATCACGTCTGAAATGCGTTCCCTTGTCATGTAAATACATTCATTTTCCTGCTTTTCTAAATTCCCCTCTGAAACCTCTTTTTGTATCCTCCCACAGACCAGAAGAACAATCTCCGGAAGCATGGCGTCTCTTGGGTGAACAGAACCATAGCAGTCGTCCCCGTCCAATGAGATACATGCCAGATTTTTGTATAGATCCAGATTTCCTCCCATGTTATCATTGATATATTTTGCAACCCACTGACGCTGATTTTTTAAATACAGCGAATCTGCATCCTCACTGTTCTCCCAGTACATAGACGGACACACCGCCAACTGCCTATACACACGGTTGATGCGCAATGCGCCCCTGTTTTCCTGAAATTCTTCAAAATCTGTCTTTTCAAAATCCTCCCAGGATTCAAATATAGAGATGCCAGTTGGAAAGCTGGTTGCAAAATACTTTGAATATCCGGTATTTTCATACAAAACTTCCTGTCCTGCCTCCGAGCCAAAGGCCTCGCTGCGTCCCTCATATACCCGGAGCATCTGTAGTTTCTCCATATATTGCAGAACACGAACCAGGGATTTTCTCTGTGTAAAAGAAGTCCAATCTATGGATACATACGATTTCAGCTGCGCTTCAACATAATCAATCAGCTCTGACAAAAGAAACTGCTCCTGTTCCTCTTTGTCCTCCAGATACATCAGCACTACACACAAAATACAGTAGTCCCTGATCTCCATAAATTCCCCGATTCCCATAAACGCTTCCGCATGAGCCGGTCTTTTCTCTAGTTTTAACAAATTTTCCGTATGAACAAGCTTCCAGCCCAGCTGCTCCCTGATAAACCGCTGAAAATTCGGAATATCCCTCTTCACTTTGTAATACGTTTCCTTATCTGTATCCTTACAGATCCAGAAATTCTCTAACAGTGTTCTGAATTCATTCATAATGTTGTAAACTCCAATACAAACGCGGGCATAACCAGATCTCCATCCTCGCACCTTAACACACATTTTCCCTTCGTCTGTGTCAAACGATATTCCTGACCATATTCCGTCCTTCCTGTTTTCCGGGAATTCATATTGGCCTGGGTGATCCACTGCAAAAATGTAATCCTTGTCTCCTCTGAAATAACTTCTTCTATTTCTGAAAATGTGATCTTGTTATCCTTGATGTAATACATAACAATCTCTTTCTGCCGTTTGATCTTCTGCAGATACTTCTCCCTCTGCATGTATTTCTCCAATGACTTATCTGTAAATCCTCTCCGGTCTTTTTTCTCCCGATAAGCTCTTGTATGAGGTTTCAGCAAAAAATCAGCAGGCCCGTCCTTATAAATACTGTCATTGATACCCTCCCCCTCGCGGGGTTCCAATGTCTTAAAATGCTGTATTTTCTGTACTCCAAAAACATGAGCCGATAGCTTCTGAGCCTCTTCCAAATCCTCACATTTCAAAAACAGTTCCAAAAACTTGCGGTAATCATCCTTCCTGCTGATTCCGCCATTCTGGAGCTGAACGATCAGCGCTGCATTCTGAATAATACTTCTTATTACATCATTCGTGATTTTCAAAACCTTTTTGCACTCACACTCATTTCCCTGTGAATCTATAAACCAGTTTTTCAGAGAATTCCATTTTCCCATCACATTTTCACGTATGCCTGGCTCTCCATTTCCATGAAGCTGCAAAACCGCATGTGGAATATCCAATTCACTCTGTATCACTTTTGACAGAATAAATTCTTCAATCACCGGCATATTATCCGACAAAATTTGCTCGATCCGCTTGGAATGACGCTGCAATTCCTGCACAAATTCATTCAAATACTTAATAAACTTGTCCTTATGTACTACAAATTCCACTGACTTCATGAGCTGTTCCGTTTTTCCGGAGTAGAAATCCCGCAGATAATCCTGATAATTCTGGTTAAGCCTTTTAAAATCCTCCTGGAGCAGCCCCCACCACTCATTAACCTCCTTTAGACTGCTATCTTTTATTTCTTCTGCCTTTTGCAGGCTTTTTTCCAACCGAACAAAAAAATTCGTGGATAAATTGCTGGATTCCAAAAAAAGATTTTCAAGACGCACGGTGAGACGTTCAATCTCAACCGCATACTCTGACATGGTATAGCGATACTGTTTATTCTTGTAATCCGCTATGGTATAAACCCTTCCAGGGTCCTGGATCGGAGTAAGATTTTTCCACTTGACCAAAGCTTCCAGATCTGTCATCAGCTGTTCCATGGTATATCCTGTAAACGTCTCATCCTGTTTAAGCAGCTGGAAAATATCTTCTTTGTATAGCTGGAAATGCATCTTTTCATATTCACGGTAAAAACACCGCATAATTTTACGGTATACCGGTGCATTGGGAACGGATAAATAAGATGTCTCACTAATTGGTTCAAAGTATTCCATTTCTATGAATTACCTCCGAATATGTGTTTACAGGAAATTCTAACCATTCTGTAAACCGGCAGAAATAATAACTGCAACAACTGAAGCCCAGCTTAGTCCACCTTCTGGAAATATTTTTATGCGTCAGGATATCATATTGGTAATTATACTCCAATAATTTTTACTAATAATTCATAATCTTAAGCATACCATAATCTCTAAAAATAACAACTATAGAAACACAGTGTTTTTACCAAAACCGCTGTATTTTGTGGTTAAACCCTTTTATTTTCCTTTCAATCCACAATTCCGCATCATTATTGCCGACTCGACATGTCTCGAATGTGTAATAATGATGTCCCGCAAGTAGAATCCCCCCTTGGCGTAAGCATTCTCTTTCTTGTTCAAGTAGAATATTGGCTTCTTTTTTTACCTATAAATCATTTTGCATCATATTTTTTAGAGTGTATCATAAATACTAAATTTTTGAAATGTCTGCAGCGACTCTCAAAAATGATTTGCTGATTATAGAACACTGCCAACAATAAGACTCTTAAACCTGGAAAGTTCATGCGTCTTATTGTTGGCAGTGATGTTCTACATAAACCTGTTTTTAATTGTGCCACAGCTTGTGGCACAATTACTCCAGCTCCCTTTCGATTTCTTCGATAGATGGAAGACTGCTACGCAATTCTTCAGGTAGTGCCTTAGCAATCTGATTCTTCCATTCTGCCACACCAATAGGGTTCTGATAGCCCGCAAGAGAATACTCTACTACGGTTTCATTCTTGCCCTTTACCAGTAATAGACCAATAGTAGGCTTGTCATCCGGATGACGCAGAATATCATTTACCACATTTTGATACATATTAAGCTGACTGATAAATCCTGGTTCAAAGTCGCAAGCTTTCAGCTCGATTACTACATAACACCGCAGCTTCAGGTGATAAAACAAAAGGTCAATATAAAAGTCATCACCGCCAACTTCCAAATGCACCTGTCTGCCCACAAATGCAAACCCCTGTCCCAATTCCAAAAGAAAACTCTGAATATGTTCTGTTAACTGCCGCTCAATCTCCACCTCACGTCGAGGCATATCAGTACCAAGAAAATCAAACAGGTAAGGATCTTTGAACACTTGATTGACCATATCGGAATCCGCTGGTGGAAGTGCCACTGGAAAATTATTTGTGCTTCTTCCCGAACGCTCCATAAGGCCGCCCTGTATTTGCAATTCCAACACATTACTACTCCAGCCATTTTCTACAGTTTTATATGCATACCAGATACGGCTTTCCTCAGTATCCAGTTTATCTAACAACATTCGATTTGTTCTCCACGGAATTTGTGCCACAACCTGTTGCACAATTTGAAAATCAGGCCAGCACTCGGCGAACTTACGCATATATTTAATATTTCTGGGAGAAAAACCTGACATTTCAGGAAATGCATCCTTTAAGTCCTTGGCCATACGGTCAATTACTTTTGCGCCCCACCCCTCTTCCTCCTGTTTTTCAAAATAGCTCTGCCAATATTCCAGTAAAGGCAAATCATACTGGAATTTGCATTCAATACAACAGAAATCCTCTGTTTCTGAATTTCTGCTTTCACTTCTTCTATAAAGTTCAAATAAACATCACTCATCTCGGAAAGATTTGGAGCAACTGGAAACAATACTCCATCTTTATTCTTTCCCAGTTGATTTCGATTATCCAACTCTCCTCACCTCGCAATCTACTTAATTGTCCTTATAAATTATTGAAATAAATTCATTGAATTTTCTTCTATTTGCGAAATAACGTCATTACCCCGAATCAGTGATATTTCTCTATGAGTCTGCCATTTAATATCAATTAATTTCAAACAATCTTCGTCAAAGAAAATACTACTGTCTCCTCTAACTTTAGCGCCACCGTTATCAAAATATAATTCTTTCGATACAGCTTCTATTTGAACACAACATCGTACCAACAAGTCTGCGATATGAGGCGAACATGATTCAAGTTGTGTTTTGCAAGCCTGCGCAACTACCCCATTATTTCCATTTACCAGCACTTCATCTGTGAAAAAATGTATTTTGATACTTCAATTACTTCTTTTCTCGAGATTCAAATATGTTTGCCAAAAAATATCCGATTTTTTCATTCTTCATTCTACCTGAAATGTAGCTTAAACTCAACTTTTCGCTTATTCCACTTTTCTTCGCCCTAATCGGTCATTCTTTACCGGAATATACCAAATTTTAGAATCCACAAACTCACCTCTTTTCTTGAAACAGCCAACTCATATATCCAATTTTATTCGAATGATAACTAGGCTATATTCTCACTATAAAACAGCAAAAATACCATATGTTGTACGTCGCATCCTTAATTATCACTATATATGTGAGACATCAAACAGACCGTCTCCACATGTGTTGAGTGAATAATAATGATGGCAGAAGTGTATAATTACCCCTTGGCGGAAGTCATATCTTCAATTTCCTTTTTTCGTTCATTATAGACTTCTAAACCAACTCTATCAAACCAATCTCCCCAATAAGAATTTAGAAGTTCAATCAACTTATCAAAATTTATTATTTCAATACGTTGATCATAATTATATAATGTCTCAGGAATGTGACCTGTACAAAAAATAATTCCCTTATGTACTTTATCATTTAACACAGTATAAGCAAACGCACGGTTTCTATTCCTAATTCCGATTTATATTTTTTACACTCTATATAAATATATTCATCACCAAATAAATTTTTTTCGATGCAATAACATCTTTGCCTCCATCACGGGTTGCTTTAGTCCATACAGTCTCATATCCTATTTTTTTGTATAAAGTGCAAATAAGTTGTTCAAATTCATGAGGTTTTAGCGCTTCAAAAATCTCTTTTGGATATTTCACATCAATAAATCTTTTTTTAATGATTTCTATAGCCTGGTAATATCCATCTATCATATCATCTGGCATTGATTGAATTGATGTTATAAAAAAATCTTGGATTATCTCTATTAATTTAATTGGATAGACTGGCAAATAAACTAATCCCCAAGTCAAACCTTCCCATGCATCATTCCCAATCAACATCCTATAGAAACGCTCATCTGAATCAATACTATAGTTTAATCCAGACTTTGCAACATAAGTTCTTTAAACCATTTTTCTCCATCTTTATTCTCCTGCTCTGGGTAAAAACAACACGTCAAAGCTGCTCTCAGTTACATTGTTATGACGCTTTGATAACTTATAGCGACATACTATTCAAAAATATTTGCTTTTTCTTGCACTACATAGTTATATAAAATCTTTTCATTTCCGACATAATTCGACACAAACCTCACAATGTGGTGAGTGGATAATAATGATGTCTGAAAGGCGTGGCTCACCCTTGGCGGAGTTCCCTTATCTAATTTTATTAATTCGTGAATAATGTCACCTTTTCAACTCCTATCCGTTTTATGTTCCAATATTTTTATCGAATCCAAATAATCCCTCTCCACATCACTGAGGGTTCTGGTTTTATATTTTCTGTATTCACTCGTTGCTTTATCAACTGCTTGTTTATGAGTAACACTTCCGTTTCCTTGAAGTAACTGTTCGCCACTCATTGTAAGTATACGATCCAAATGCGCTGCCCAATCGCTCATAGTCATTACCTGTTCCCGCTCTGCCTGGCGTTCCGCAAAATCAAGATACCCTGAAACAAGTTGTCCCATCGCCCGAAGTTCTTTTTCATTCAGATAGTTTTTGGCAATGACAACCTCCTTTAATGTTGGCTGGTTTCCTGCAAATGTCATAAGTCCCATAAACTCTTTTTCAGCATCCGCTCTGGTATAAATAACTTCTGCTGCAGTTTGTCCATGAATCGCATAGTGAATCTTATTCTGAACCTTTTTAAAGAACTGAATGGATATTTCAGCTTTCGGATCATAATCAATACTTGTAGCATAAATTTCTAAGACTTGCCTGTAAAATACCTTCTCAGAAGCACGTATATCTCTAATACGTTCGAGTAATTCTTTAAAGTAGCCTCCACCACCCAAATTCTTCAGCCGCTCATCGTCCAGCGCAAAACCTTTTCTCATATATTCCTTTAAAATGCCTGTTGCCCATATTCTAAATTGTGTGCCGCGCTTTGACTTCACACGATAACCGACCGAAATAATCACGTCAAGATTATAATAATCTACATCATAAACTTTTCCATCAGCAGCAGTATAGGCAAATTTTGCCCATACTGATTCTTTGGACAATTCTCCTTCTTTAAAAACATTTCTCACATGCTTGCCTATTACGCTTCTATCTCTTTGAAACAACTCCGCCATCTGATCAATTGACAGCCAGACCGTATCTCCATCAAAAGTTGTATCTATCTTTGCCAAACCATCTTCTGTTGTGTAGATAATTATATTTGATTTCCTATTAATATCATCTTGACTATTCACCCAGTTCACCTCCTCACCTTTGCTATGCCTTTACTTTTTTAATGTATCGGTTCTTTGTTATATGCATTTCCTTAATAGCCTTAACTGTATATTTATTTTTACCTTATTATAGTGAGCAATTTACCTCATTACATATCTTTCCCCTTCTTTTTGAACTATCGCAAAATCTGCGGCAGTTGCGGTCTGATCCAGTAATTCCTCTTTCAAAGCATTATTAATATGTTTTCCAATCGTTTTTACATCTCGCTCAAATAATTCGGCCATCTGATTTCGGTTTAACCATACGGCGTCCTATTCCGGTGTAATGGGTACCTCTAATGAAACATTGCTTTTTTATCCATTCTAGCCCCATATCCTAATTATTTTGCATTACTTTTTTTCTGCAACAGGACAATACTTTCCACATGTGCTGAGTGGATGATAATGATGCCGACAAGATACAGCACCTCCTTGGCGGAGGGATAATTCCAGCCATATCACAGATTTTTTCGTTCCACTCTCTGTCCTTCCGTAAACGCTCCAGCGTTTACCTTACAACTATACCTCTCCACAATCATTAATACAATATGCAAAATCAACCTTGTTTAACCGCTCTAGGGGCAGCCTATTTCCGGACTAAATAAGCCGAGGGATTTTCAGTTAAGTAAACCTCTCAGCTATGTAAAAATTATTGTTTTGTTAATCTTTCTTCATTTTCGAACATTTCATAAAATATACTAATTCCATTCCGTATATAATCAGATAGTTCTTTCTTTTTATCCAAACCAACTAAATATATTACGAAGTTTTTTTTCTCCTCCAATGATTTTGCTATTGTATCACTACTTAAGTTTAGCATTAACGGCAAATTCTGATTAAACGTTTTTGTCGGATCATATCTATTTTTATTCGCAAATAATTGGGTAATGATATCAATTACAGTTACTACATTGTTTTCCTCAAATCCAAGTAACTGTACAATATCTATTTTTTCTTCATCATATTTCTTCAATTTGGCGTGAAGTGAATCAACTTCACGTTTCAAGATATTGATAGATAAAACCATTGTTGACATTATCATTTCAATCCTACTTACAAAAACTTTCCACAATTTAACAGTCATATCTTGTGGTTGAATAGTAACAAAAGCAGCTTTCTTATTATCATCAAGAGAGTATACACCAAAAGAAGTTTCCGACTTACTTCCATCAACATGATATAAATAAAGTTTAAAAAACAATATGTTTTGAGTTAAAGAACAAACATCCGGAGATTTGCAAATTTTCACTCTATATGAAATTGTTTTCCATAAGTCAAAAATTACATATCTATACCCATCAATATCATCATATTGAAAAAAAGCATTTGTTCCTACTTCTGAAAGCTGGTCAATCGCAGCATAGTAGTTTCCATCAATTATAATATCAACTGGACAAACTTCACTTTTGCCCAATATATAATTCACTATTTCACTATTTTCATTTATGAGTTCTTCTATATGGTTCACATAACAGTACCATTCATAAGCCATTTTAGCAACGCTATGAACTGCATAAAATCCAAGAAAACTATCAGAAGAAACCGTTTTATGAATCGTAACATCACTTATATTAACGGTAGAAATATCTTGTCCCTTACTTATTTCCTCTATCTTTGGCATAGGTGCCATTATAACTTTTTTTCCGTCAGCATCAAAACCAGACACAACATTTTTAGGAGCATATAGTGCTTCCCTTGTACTAATTTTCACATTATGCATCTCTGTTCCATCTACTGATATATCTGCCATATACTGAATAGGCTTTCCGTCACGTGTAGAAAATCCCAAGTGATTCCTAAAAAAGTCTAAGTCACCAACAAATTTTTTTTCGTAATTATCGTTAGTTAACGCATTATGCGTTTTACATACAAAAGATTTAGTTAACTTTGCACCTGTAATTGCATATGTGATTATATCAGATGAGGTAAGTTCTGTTTCTGAATTACAATAAATACATTTCATGATAATATCTCCGTTCTATTTATTTCACTTCATTCCAAAAATCTTCCCATATATTTTCTATTGCAATTTTATCACACGTTAGAAATTTTTTCTATCTCTCCAATTTAATAAAGTGATGTCAAAAACGAATTCATTTCACTTGACTCATCTTATACTTTTTTGTAAACTGTAAATGTACATTAAGTTAGCAACAGGTCTTGGTTCGATTCCAAGTATCGCCACCATAATAGGATTACTGTTTAATTCTATCGTTTCAGGTCTAATCTATGATACATTTAAATTTGTGTTGATGGAGGGAACAGATACTATGAAAGAAATCTTATTTTTAGGTCTAGGTGGTTGCGGCGATATAGTGTAAAGGTAGCACGTAGTTAATAAGCACTACCCTAGACCTCCAATTATTCTGAGAACTCCATGCGGAGTTCTCTTTTATATTTTCTTATGAAATTAGCGACATCAGCACTCACGCCGACACCGCCTTTTTCAGTCAGTTCGCTATAAAATCCCTGCCTTTTTTGCCCCATTTTCTCCTCGGTTTTCCGCCGAAACCGCTATATCTTGTGGTTTATTCCTCTATTTTTTCTTCAAACCACAATTTCGCATCATTATTACCGACTCGACATGCACCGTCCCCGGAAACATATCACAGCACCTCCCTCTCTCCACCACATACCCCCCATCTGCCAAATACCTCAAATCCCTGG
>OGSS01001377.1_pt1 | contig 15936 bp, 12 predicted proteins | sample 1553591 | NCBI WGS metagenome assembly OGSS01 (sample SAMEA2580061, study PRJEB22360) | human gut metagenome | biome: human gut; feature: human-associated habitat; material: faeces | place: Denmark | collected 2008/2010
CTCCTTTAGTTTTGTTTTAGGTGTGGAAGGTCTCGAACACACCGGTCGTTTGTTGTGAAATCCCTGGAAGTACCGGGTTTTCACGGCCTTATTGCTGTTAATGGGATTGCAGGTGACAGGTGTCTGCGCTGTTTTTACAATCCCGCCAACTGATAAAGTATAACATCAGGCGCCATGATTTTCAAGACTTATTTAAGAGTAACCTGCTTTGTGTTTTATCTTGTATTTCACTATGGTTTTTCACAGGAGAAGCACACAGCCGAATGATTATGTGCTTTATTCTATAAATCCTTCATATTACTAAATCCTCCATCCTTTCCACACCAACAATTTTGACAAAAAGGGGGATGATTTTGACCATTTGGAAAAGTCTCCACACAACCTCTGCTTTTTTTACTATAATTAAGGGAAGAAAAATCCATCCGGAGAGGATATCCATATGAAAAAGACGTTTCAGAGCATTGGTTATAAGCTGCTGTCCACCCTGGTCATCGCCACCACGTTTCCCATGCTGGTTTACTGCTTTTTCTTTTCGTACGATATGAGGAAATCTGCAGAGAACAGCTATATCGAACAGACTCAGCACACATGGCAGATTGTTTCCAGCAACATAGAACATTCCCTGTCTACCAGCATCGACGTTGCAAATAAAGGAATCTATCTGAACGGTACATTGCAGGATCTTCTGTTTTCCAGGGACGGCAATGCCTTTTCCTATGCAGAGTCCGCCAATTCCTCCCTGCTGTTCTCCTATATGACCAACATCTATTCCATGACCCCGGAAGCGACCCAGATTCAGTTTTCCACCTATAAGGCGGGCAAAAGCTTCCTGCTGACTACAAAAAACCTGCAAAAATACCTGAGGAACAACAGCCTTGAAAAGAACAGTCCATCACCGGTTCCCGCTTTCCAGGCTTATATCATGCCACCCCACCGCCAAACCAGTTATGGTCACCAGTTAAATCACATATCCCTGTCCCAGGAGGAGGAATACGCAGACACTCCCGGAACAGGTGAGCTGGTATTCACGGTCTGCCTGCCCATATACCATCTTCCAAGTCCTATGACTCCTATTGGCCAGCTGCGGATTGACATATCCATGGAATTTTTCCAAAAAGTGTGCAACTTTTTATATGACCAGTCCGAACAGTTTTTTATTGTTGACTCGGATTACCATGTTATCTTTGCCTCGGATCCATCCGCTATCGGAACCATGACATCTGAACCATGGATACAGAGCCTGATCGGACAGGCTGCAGATGATGATGACCTGTTTGTCAGCAAAACATCCGGTGATGCCCTGAGAATCTGCCAGAAACTCCCAGGTGATTCTTACCATTGGTATATGTTAAAATCCATACCAAAGCACACTATCTATCAAAGTTCCAACAATCAGCTGGCAACCCTGCTTTTAACATTCAGTATCTGTCTGTTAATTACCATACTGATTAACGGTTATTCCATCCTGCACTACACAAATCCACTCAAAAAGGCCACCACCTTCTTGAATCACATAAACACCCACACCCAGAATCTGAATTCCAGATTGTCTGAATATGTAACATATAAGTCAGAAGATGAGATAGGTATTCTTTTCCGTTCCCTGGAAGAAATGATGGATACAATCAATAACTTTGTCATACGGCAGTATGAACTGGAAATCATCAACCGCACCACTGAGCTTAAGATGCTGGAGGCCCAGATAAACCCGCATTTCATATACAACACCCTTCAGTGCCTGGCCACCAAGTCCCTGGAGCATCACGACCAGGAACAGTATGACTACATTTCCTCCTTCGGACAGCTGATGCAGTACTCCATGGACACCAAGCATACCCTTGTGACCATAAATGAAGAGCTGTCCCATATTGACCGCTATATAAAACTCCAGAAAATGCGGTTTACCAACCATCTGTCTGTATTTTTTGAAGTAGAGGAAACAGTAAGGAAAATCATTGTGCCAAAAATGATTCTGCAGCCATTGATTGAGAATTCCTTCAAACATGGCAACTTATTCAAGCGAGATAAAGGAACCATCCTGGTTCAGGCCCATCTGAAGGAGGACCGACTGCTCCATGTATATATCGTGGACAATGGATGTACGCCTTCCCCTGAGAAGCTGGCCAAAATCAATAAATTACTGATAAAGCTCAAGCAGGAGTACACCCACAAGCTGCTTACCCCCAACCGCCTGTCCTCAATTGACGGTTCCCGCGAAAAGCCTGCCTGTCAGGATGCCGACCTCAGTATTAAGAATGCCGCGGAAAACCTGTATGCAACCAACAATATCGGACTGACCAATGTGCTGCTGCGCCTGCTGTTGAACTTCGGGCAGGAGTGCTCCATGGAATTATACGCCAATGAACTGGGCGGCACCACTGTTCATCTTATCATTTCACACAAGACATTATGGAACCAAAAACCAACTGATACATGACATACAAATGAGGGTATAACATGAAAGTATTGATTTCTGATGACGAACACCATGTAATTCAGGCCATACGCCTCCTGGTCCCCTGGGAAGAATTTGGCATTGACCAAATTTATACTGCCTCAAACGGCATGGAGGCGTTAGATATCATAACCCGGGAGGTTCCCGAAATCGTGATTACCGATATCGTGATGGAAGATAAAAACGGCATTGATATCATGGATTTCATTGCAACACGTCACCCTTCCATCAAGGTTATTGCCGTATCCGGCCACAATGACTTTGAATATGTGCGCACCATGCTGACAAAAGGCTGTATGGATTATCTTTTAAAACCATTGGAATCAGCCACCTTAATATCCACTGTGGGCAAGGCCGTCCAAAGCTGGAAGGATGAGCACGAAACCAATCTGAGACACCGCCATCTGCAGGAAAAGGTGCACTCCCTTTCAGCCTTTTATTCAGGTGTTCTCCTTTATAAAATGTTGGATTCAAGATGCGTGGAAACAGCCTACGAGGAACTATTGCAGGCCGATGCGTCCTTTTCATCGGTCGACACATGTAAAATCATATATTACGATACCAGCTACTTTCCAATGCAAAATGCAGGATTTGCCCGTCTTCTTAAGGATTTTGAATCGCAGGTACGCCGCAGCCTTGGGGGACAGCACGGTTTTATCCTATCCAATCCGGATCACCCTGGAGAAATCATGTTCTTTCTGCTGGGAGCCGGAGACATGACCGCCACATCCATTATAAAGGCTGCCCAGTCCTTTTTTATGAACACAGCCTACCCCTTCCATCTGGGTATCAGCCGGGAACATCCCTTTCCCGGCAGATTCTCTGATTCCTATACCCAGGCTAAAAATGCGTTCTTTTGTTTTTACGGGGACATTGCGTCTTCCTCCACGGCAATGGCCGCCCTGCCCTCCATGGAAAAACTCCGCTTTTGTCCGGAAACAGAACAACTGCATCAGCTGGAGGACCAAATTTTTTCCTCCCTTCTCATCGGAGACAGGAGGGAGATTGAAGGCAGTGCCGCGGACTGGCTGGCACAGATTCTTCCCGAAAGGGAAATTCCCCTCTATCTGATTCACTATGTGCTTGAAACATTCCATGGACTGCTAAAGCAGTGGGCTTCTAAAATCAGGAAGAAGAACCCAGCCTTTACTTATATGCCGGCGGAAAATCCTCTGGTATATGAGGAACTTATGGGGGAGAATTATCTGTTTTCCAGGGAAGCCCTGAGGCAGGCCATGTTTTCCTCCCTGTACTGTATTTGCGATGAACTAAAGGAAAGCCGTTCCACCAGTGATATCATGCTCCAGATTGCCCAATACATGGAACTCAATTACACAAAACCTTTTATCCAGTCCGAATATGCCAAGCTATTTTATATCAACAAGGACTATATGAGCCGTAAATTCACCAGCACCTTCCATGTCAATATGCTTACGTACCTGAACCAGATACGGATACGCCACGCCAGGGAGCTTCTAAGTGACTTTTCCCTTAAGATTCAGGATATTGCCTATGCCGTAGGATTTAAGGATGAGAAATATTTCGCAAAGCAGTTTAAGAAACTGACCAATACAACCCCCGGCGATTACAGGGCTGCATTGAGGAAAGAAAAAAGGCAGGGATACTGATACCGCTTCATATCCCTGCCTTCACATATATTAATTTTCCGGTTTCGCGAACTTCTTTTCGTCTGTAAAATGCTCGAACCATACATAGTAGACTTCCTTGCCAGGCTCTGACACCAAATCATGGTCAGCGCCAGCCGGAATAAAACTCCAGTCGCCGGCCTTATGGTTTACATTTTCCATGTTGTTCTGATCTTTATAACCAACGCTCATGGTAAAATCAGAATTGCCAACACAGTAATTCCACTGGTGTACGGCAGGATGTCCCTTCTCTACAGTTCCCTCTCCGTCTGCCCTGGTGGTTCCCATCAAAACGCGGCCAAACCATTTGGGACACAGCACCATTCTGGCTTCTGTATTGGGTCCCTTGCAGTCCTGGACATATGGCACGCATTGGCTGTGCAGCCTGAAATACGGAAGTCCAATGTGCCAGGCGTGAAATCCTTCCCAATCCCACTGGTTGAACTCAATCACATTAATGACAAACTCCATCTCCTCTTCTGCCCTGATTTCATATGTATCCTTATCAAAATCAGGTACATAAAAAGCCAGCTCCGTAATGGCGTGCTCCCCCTCCTTGTCTTTCAGCACCCCCTTGCCCTGGCCAAACAAAATAACCACACCCTTGTCCTTATAAAGTTCCGGAGAAACCTTACAGCCAGCTTTCAGAAAGCACTTGTAGCTTCTGATTCCGCCGTCATAAACCCCCGGAAGAAGCTCAGTCCTTGAAAAACCATTGTCATCAAAATGTTTTTCCACCTGGTCCGCCTTTACAACATAGTAATTTTTCCCATATTCATTTTTCATGACAAGAAACCCTCCTTAATAATCTTTTATGTAAATTCTAATATTTGCCGTCAAATTCTTCCCCTTTTGCGAGAGCTATACAGAAATCCTTTTCCCTGGTATAGTGTTCGTACCATACATAGTAGACTTCCTTCCCCGGCTCTGCCACCAAAGCATGGTCCGGTCCAGCCGGGATAAAGCTCCAGTCTCCTGTCCTGTGATTTACGGCAGGGCAGTCATCCACTGTAAGGCTGAAATCAGAATTGCCCACGCAGTAATTCCACTGATGCACCTTGGGGTGTCCTTTTTCCGTGGTCCCCTCTCCCTCAGCCCTGACAACCCCCACCATGATTCGGCCCAGCATCTTAGGGCTTAAGATATGCCAGGAGGTGGTATGGGGTCCCTTGCAGTCCTGATCATATTTCACCGCGTCGCTGACCTGCAGGAAAAAAGGCAGACGGACATGGCTTGCTTCAAACAGTTCCTTGTCCCATTGGTTCATCTCCACTATGCTTAAGATAAATTCCATGTCCTGGATGGCATGAATGGTGTATGGCTCCTTGTCAAAGTCAGGTGCGTAGAATGATAATTCTGAAATGTTATGCATATCATTTTTAGAATAGATGTAGCCTGTACCTTTGCCGAACATAAGAAGAACTGTGTCCTCTTTACAGAGATCCGGAGAGACCTCACAGCCCGCCTTCAGAAAACATTTATAATTTCGGATTCCCCCTTCATAGGTGCCTGCCAGAAGTTCGCTCATGGCAAATCCGCTGTCATTGTAAGCCTGCGGGATATCCCCGGCTTTTACCAGATAATACTTTTCCATCTTCTTACCCTCCTTAGAAGTTTTCCGGAAGAGGCTTCACTATGAAATCCTTTTCCTTGGTAAAATGTTCAAACCATACATAGTAAACCTCCTTGCCCGGTTCCGCCATCAGAGAATGGTCCAGACCGGCCGGTACATAGCTCCATTCACCAGACCTGTGCGGTCTGGTTTCCCCGTCTACGGTAAGCTCAAAGTCAGAATCTCCAACACAGTAATTCCACTGTTCCACAGCGGGATGTCCCTTCTCAGCAGTCCCCTCACCAACAGCGCGCACTGCCCCCACCATGATTCGGCCCAGCTGCTGACCGGTCAGCACGAACCATGACGTTGTATGAGGACCTTTACAGTCCTGATCGTATTTAATGCACTTACTCACTGTACGGAAAAAGGGGAGACGGACGTGGGAGGCATTGTAAACCTTCCAGTCCCATTGATTCATATCCACAACGCACATCATAAACTCCATATCCCCGGTTGCATGGACAGCGTAAGGAGTCCTATTAAATTCCGGCACATAAAAACACAGTTCTTCAATGGAATACGCCCCTTTCTGGTCCGTTATATATCCTGTTCCTTTTCCGAAAAAAAACAGTACCAGCTTATCCTCATACATTTCAGGCTCAACCTGACAGCCTGCCTTCAGAAAACACTTGTAATTCCTGATTCCGCCTTCATAAGTACCCGGAAGCGCTTCTTTTTTCGCAAAGCCACTGTCATCATATTCAGATACCAAATCCTCTTTTTGCGCAATATAAATTGCCATTATCTTATCCTCCTTGTATCATCTGTCCGATTTTCTATCTTTATATGTAGGTTCCAAAGTATTGAGCACCGATGCCCTGGTTGAACCCAGGATGCAGATACCTGCCGTAAGAAGATAGCATGCACCTGTATATCCGAATATGCCCGCAACTTCCAGTATCATCCACTGCCTCATGCTGTCCGGCATCACAAAGCAGTCCCTGTAAACCGCGGAGAGACCGGCTGACAGGAAACGGAAAAAGTATCAGGCTCTCCATGGGGTAACCATCCTGTAATAAGATTTTTCCACAGGAGAGCCCTCTTTCAAATACAATTGATTCCTTTACTTATTTGCTGCGTAGTTTGTCCATATTTCCTGGTATTGTTTGAAGAACTGAGGGCGGTCAATCTGCTTGCCCACATACAGAGACCATACCTCGCCAATACTGTCTTTTACCTCGTCCGGACACCATGGGGTCATGGTTTCATGGGTAAGGCCATCCTGCATCAGTGTAAACACATCCTGCCCCAGGCAGGCCAGGTTTTCAGATACCGGGACAGTTGAAAGCCCTGGTATGTTGCCCATGACATCCTGATGCCAGTATGCAGTGTAATCACTCTTTACCAGGTAATCCAAAAACTTCTTAGCCTCATCCAGCTGCGGGCTGTCCTTGTACACGGCCGCACAGATAGAGGCTGTCTGAAGTTTGTTTTTGGAAGCATCATCTGTAATCGGTACCCTTCCCTGTACCACATGATCTGCCAGGTCAGGATTCACATCCATGATATTTGGGATTTCCCAAGAACCCTCATCGTCAATCATGGCTGCTTCCTCCAGGAAAAAGGCGTTCCTTCCGGTCCATTTATCTGTAGCAATGGCATCGTCGTTTCCATACTGGAGAACCAGGTCATAGTAATCCAGCATGGCATTCAGTTCCGGGTCCTCTGCCAAATTCATATCCTTACCGGATTTCAGTTCTTCAAAGTATCCTAACGGATCCTCTTTGGCAGTAATCCAGGTGGAGCCCAGATGGTTTGTCAGGGACAGGGATGTCTCCGCATAGTGATGGATAAAGGGCTGGATTCCTGCCGCCTTCAGGTCCTTACACAATTTTTCCAATTCAGATATGGTTTCCGGAGGCTTCTCCCATCCCACCTGGTTTAAGTATTTCATGTTGTAGAGAATACCCCAGCCCTCCATTACCATGGGCATCACCTGAATTGTCTTTCCATCAACAGAACACATAGCCACCTGTTCGGCAGACAGGTCCTTTGCTGATTCCAGATCACTTAGATCCGCAAGATACTCATGCCAGTTTCCAATCTGTTCTCCGAAACCACATCCAAAAATATCTGGCATGGTCCCTGCCGACAGATATCCCTTCAGCAAGTCCCAATATGTGGATGAACTGGGAAATTCATATTCAATAGTGCCAATCTGCGGATTATCCTTCTTGTAGTCCTCAATGACAGAGTCAAAATTATCAGTCCACTGTCCCAGTGCCAGCATAATGCTAAGGTTTACAGAGCCCGGTTCCTTCTCAGATGTCCCGCTTTCCCCTGCAGCGGCCGTATCCCCTGCGGCTTTTGTTTCCTCCGCTTTTGTCTCTGATGCTTTGGTGTCGGTTGAAGAACTTCCGGAACCACATCCTGCAAGTGCAGAGGCCGCCAGTGCCGCTGCCAGTACTAATGCCAAACATTTCTTCATAGTCATTTCCTCCTTTGTAATGTAGTGTTGATAAATATGGTGCTTATTTTGTAACAGCTTTTGCTGGTACGTTTCCTCTAACCCTTTACTGCTCCTGCGGACGCTCCCTCCAGCACCTGCTTCTGCGCAATAACAAAGAATATAAACAAGGGCAGGATTGCCAGTGTCAGTGCGGCCAGAGCCACATCCCATGCAAAGAACGCCTCATTAAACAACGCCTGCATGGAAATCTGTATGGTCCGCAGTGTTTTTTTTGACAGCATAAGCTGTGTCATCAGGTAGTCATTCCAGAACCAAAGCGTATTAATGGTTGCAAAAGTAAAGACGGAAGCCTTAATCAACGGAAATACAATGGTCCAGTACATCCTGAGAGGCGAGCACCCATCTATCAGCGCAGACTCCTCAATCTCTATGGGTACACTCTTCACTGCCCCGGATGTGATAAATGTACTGATTGGCACGGTCAGAGCCCAGAAGCATACGCTCAGCCCAAAGAGACTGTTGGTCAGATGCATCTTACTGGTAATTTTCGCAAAGGGAATCATCAGTGCCTGAAAGGGAATGGACATAAATGCAATCAGCATAAAAAATACAAATCTGGTTCCCCTGTTCTGATGCCTGGTAATCCAATAACCGCACATACTGGAAAATACTACTCCGCCGAAATTGGATAGCACGGAAATGATGACGGTATTTTTTAGTGAATTAGCAAAATTGAGCCTTCTCCATGCCTCAGAATAATTCCTCGTAGTAAACTCATGAGGCAGGGAAAATATATGTTTCGCAATCTCAGCATACGGTTTAAATGAGTTGGAGATAATGATATAAAATGGTACCAGCACAATTGCCAGGCAGAGCATCAGACCGCCAACCGTAATATATTTCAGAAACGTCTTTTTTGCTTTCATTACAGTTCCACCTCCTTGCTGGATGTGATAGCCACCTGAATCAGGCTGACGCCGGCAATCACAAGTACCAACAGCAATGCCTTGGCGCTGCCATAACCCATCAGGTTAGACGAAAATGCGGTCTGGTACACATTCATGGTAACTGCCTCTGACAGCCGGAACGGGTTTCCATTTGTCAGTGAAATGTTCAGGTCGTACACTTTCAGCGAATTCACCATACTGAGAAACAGACACTGAGTGACAGAGGGCATTAAAAGCGGCAGGATAATATAGCGGAGTACATGACTGGATTTTGCACCGTCGATGGTGGCTGCCTCCACGTAATCAGAGGAAATGGAAGTAAGTCCCGCCACATAAATAATCATCATATAACCGGCCATGCTCCAGGTCATGACAATTACCATCGCCCAGAAGGAAGAGGCTTCCGTCTGGAACCAGCTCTGGGAGAACCAGCCGATTCCAGTGGCCTCTCCTATTACCGGAAACAGTTCCGTGATAATAAATCTCCACAGGAATCCCAGAACCACGCCTCCCACGATGCGCGGTATATAAAAGCCTGCCCTCATTACATTTCTGAAGGGAATGGCTTTCGACAGTCCATAGGCCCATATAAATCCCAGAACATTGGAAAATATCAGGACGCAGAATGCAAATTTAATGGTAAACCACATAGCATGCCAATATTTAGGATCATTGGTAAGAACATCAATATAATTCTTCAGTCCCACAAACTGATAGTTGGCATGAATACCGTCCCAATTTGTAAAGGAATACCATATTTCATAGAAAAAAGGAATCAGACCAATCACCACGAACAGCAGTACCGCAGGTCCCATAAAAACGACATAATTTATAATTCTTCTTATTGTTTTCTCTTTCTTAGCCGTCAAATGCACAATGCTCCCCTCCCAGTTCTCGTTTTGTATATGTAATTTTTACAACTTTATAGTATAATTTTACCTTATTATATACATATTGCACACCAACATTTTTGACATCCGAGTGGTCATTTTTGACTTTCTGGCTTTGAAACCGAAAACCATAATTTCCTATTTTAGTTGTCCCAGCATCACCCTCAGATTCTCCAGACTCTTCCTGGCGGAAATTTCTTCGGAAGGAAGGCAGTTGGTCTCCAGTGCCAGAGTGCCCTCATATCCAATATCCTTTAACGCCTGAAGTGTCTCCAAAAAAAGGTAATGGCCATGTCCCGGATACCATCTGTCATTATCCGCAATATGGACATGGCCTACATATCCTTTTGCCCCCAGAATGGACTGTCTTATGTCTGCTTCCTCAATATTCATATGTACGGTATCCAGATGAAGAAGAATTCGTTTATAATCATGGTTTCTCAGATACTCCACTCCATCAGCTATCCGGATCAGATGCTCCCGTTCATAGCGGTTTGTCAGCTCAAAGCCCAGCTGCACGTCATATGACTCTGCCAGTTGATCCAACTGGTACAGGCTTTCCTCAAGATTCCAAAAGAATTCCTCCCGGCAGGTACAATCCTGCATTCTCCCTGTAATCAGGCCGATTATAACCAGCCCATGATCCGGCTGTGCCGTAATCATATGCTGGCGCAGATGCTGTATAGCTGCCTGGCGGACGGATGAATCACTGTCCACCAGATTATAATGCCGCCTTCCATAAATGGCTCCCGTGCCAATGGACGTCAGCCGCATACTGTAAGCCTTTAAAAGTTCCCACAGCTGGTCCCTTAATATACATGCAGAATCCTCAATATGCATTTCCACCCCATTGTAACCGCATGCCGCCATCCGGGGAATGATTTCCCAGTACGGCCCATGATAGACCAAAAAGGTCCCTTTTCCATCCGCTGTTCCTGTAGTAGCAATCCTCATGAGATTCCTCCTCCTCTGCTGTTTTCCATGCACTTCCTGAATTGAACCGGATAGACAAATCCTATTAAAATCAAGGAAACCGCCCATGCAGCAAAGCTGGTAAAATAAATGCCGGAGCTTCCAATGAGCATTGGCAGAAAACTTGCGGCCAGAATTCTCATAACCAGCTGCAAAACAGCTGCCAATAAAGGAATCCTTACATTTCCCAGGGCCTGAACCGTCTGCCTCAGAGCATACATGGGATACATGAGCAGTAAACCGGCACTGTACACCTTCAGGTTTCCCATTGCATATACAACAGCCTCATCTGTAACATAAAAGGACAGAATGTATCTTCCAAAAAGCAGCAGGACAATAGCTATTACCACTGCTGTGACTTCAGATAATCCGCATACCTGTTTGACCACGGTACGTATCCGCTCAAACTGCCTTGCCCCCACATTCTGGCTGACAAAGGAAGCGCTTGCAGAGGCAAGAGCAATGGCTCCCGTCTCCACCACACTGAATATCTTTCCGGCAGCGCTTATACCTGCTGCAAATACGGTTCCATACTGGTTGATATGGGACTGTACAAAGGTCCCTCCCACCGCGATGACAATGCTCTGGGCCATCATGGGAATACATATGCCTATATACTCTTTCAGCAGCAGGCCATCCGGCCTGAGATATTTCCTTCTGATATGGAACACCGGATAACGGCTTATCTTCACCAGGCAGATCAACGCTGCCAGAACCTGGGATGCCGTGGTGGCAATAGCAGCCCCTCTTACTCCCATTCCAAACCCTGCAACCAGGATAACATCCATGACAACGTTGACCAACGCAGAAACCGTAATTGCTAAAAACGAGGTATAGCTGTCCCCCAGAGCCCTTAACAGGGATGACAGTGTATTATATACCAGCAAAAATACGGTTCCTATATAAAGTATCCTCAGATAGGACAATGCATCGTCAAATACTTCCGGCGGCGTATTCTGGATACGCAGCAGGGTCCCGGCAGACCCCAGCAGCCCAGGTACCATAACCAGTCCCAATAGAAAGGAGGCAAAATAAACATTACCAATCGCTTTCTTCAGATTCGTTTCATTTTTTGCGCCAAACCTGACCGCTGTCAGAAGGCAGGAAGCCTGTCCAAAATTAGTCAGTACACTGACCTGGAACCACACAGGCCATGAACAGACTCCCAGCACAGCCAGTCCCCTGTTCCCACTGAAAATCCCCAGAACCATGGCATCTGTCAGCGAAAAAAGCTGTTGGATGACAGCCGCAGCCACCAGCGGCAGCGCAAAACGGATGATTACTTTAAGCGAATCCCCTCTTGTCATGTCTGTTATATGGCCTTGTTGTTTTTCTGTTTTCATAGCAGTCCCCGGCAATCTATTATTTTCTTCAAATTCATTGTATCACTGCCAAATATCAGAAAACACGGATGATTTTGACTTGATGGTGGAGGATTTTTACCAGTACGGAAAAATGAATTAACCTTGAACTGCACTCCTATGGCATGCTATTATTTAAACAGCACACACAAGAGGTAAAACCATGAAACCAATATTCAAAAGCAGCCTAATCAAAGACGTTGTTATCAGCTATGTCTGTATGATTGTCTTCCCCGTCATGATTATCTTAGGCATGGTGTTTTTGTTGGCGGGAAGATACATCTACCGCGCCGCTACGGAGTCCGTGACCGTGACCCAGCAGGCAGTGCTGGAATTATACAAAGAAGAGACCCGCGGCTCGGCCCTGGCCCTGTCTCGGGTGGTCAATATGAACGGGGGCACCACCATACAGGATGCGTCAGGTTATGATACACAAAGACAGGAACAGGCCATGGAGCAGCTATATACCATGTATCAGATGCTGGCCGCACCTGAGTATAAAATTCTGGACATCCATATTTACCGCAAAGACGGCACTGCCATCATACCCAAGGGCGAGATGCGCTACACCGTGGACGAGCTTCGCCAAAAGGAATGGTATCAGGCAGCCCTCAGACAGCCCGGCCTGGTCCATACCTCGCTGGTGGAAGAGGACTATTTTTACCGCATCCGTTCCTCCCGGGAAATTCTTGAGGTATCAGCCTATGCTCCCAGAGAGGATACGCAAGCGGAGTGTATTGTGCTGTACCGTGTTTCAAAGATACCGGATTCCATAAAAAACTATAACAAAAACGGAAGGATGGGAACCCTGTGCCTCATCAACAGCCTGGGAAGCATTGTGGCTGATCCCAGCCAAAAGACACAGCTTCCGTCTGCTGTCACCCAAAAAATCCGGCAAAATGCAGCAGACCAGAATGCCACAGGCGGCCCTGCAGCATCCAGTCCTCCTGCTTCCAATAACCATTTTTCCGGCAGCAGCCAGCAGCAGATTTCATATCACGGCATACGCTATATGATTCTGCCATTGCCTGAACCCGGATATTATCTGGTCAGCGCGGTCAACGAGACTTCTCTGTTCGGGCAGTTTACCCTGTTCTCACTCATCAGCATGGCGGTTATCCTGTGTGTGGCGCTGATGTTCATTTTCTACTTCAAATGGTATATGAACCGGCTGCTGATTCCGCTGGGCCATCTGACGGATGGCATGAGGCAGGTAGAGCGCCACAACCTGGACACCCGGGTGGAGATGTGCAGACAGCAGGACATCGCCCGGATGATCTCCACCTTTAACAATATGGTGGAACAGATTAAGAGGCTGATTCATGACAAGGAACAGGCGGAAAAGGAAAAGTACCAGGAGGAACTCCATACCCTCCAGTCCCAGATGAATCCCCATTTTCTCATGAACACGCTGAATACATTAAAATTCATGGCTATCTCCGCCCATTATACCGGTATGCAGGATATGGTGGTGTCTCTGGAGAATATCCTTGCAGCGGTATTAAACCGGGACGGAGGCTTCTACACGGTCAGGGATGAACAGTCTGTACTGGAGAGCTATATCTATATCATGCAGTTCCGCTACATGGACAGCTTTGAGGTGGACATAAATTTAAGTCCCGGGATTCTGGACTGCAAAGTTCCCAAGCTGATTCTGCAGCCCATTGTTGAGAACTGCATCACCCATGGTTTTGACAATCTGGGCGACCGCCTGGGAAGGATAACCGTCACTGGAACCATCCAGGAAGGAAATCTTGTCTTTGAGATTACAGATAACGGTAAGGGAATGGATCAGGACACCATCCAACGAATCCTTGGAAATACAGAAATTACCGGATACCCGGAAAGCCCGGAATCATCCCCGCAGCCCCCAATAAGCGGCCCCCCGGAACACCCCCGCCGCCGTACCATCGGCGTGAGCAACACGGACAGGCGGCTGAAGCTTAATTTCGGCCCCCTGTACGGTGTCTCTATTGACTCAAAGCCAGGAGTCTATACCAGGGTCACGCTGACCCTGCCTGTCATAACAAATGCAACCGAGGACGAATACAGCAAAGGATGAGGGCCATGTACACAGTATTGATAGCTGATGATGAAGCAATTGTAAGGATGATGCTGAGTTCCATGATTGACTGGGATGAGATGGAGCTCAAGCTGGCTGGCTGCGTTTCCAACGGCCGGGAGGCCCTGGCCTACCTGGAACAGCATCCGGTGGATATCCTGATCACGGATATCCAGATGCCGGTCATAGACGGCCTGGAGCTGATACGACGGGTAAAGGAATTCCATACCCAGCCGGAAATTCTGGTTCTCAGCGCATATAATGATTTTCCCTATGTGCGCCAGGCCTTTAAACTGGGTATCTACGATTACTGCCTGAAACGTGAAATCCATGAGGAGATGCTGAAACGGCATCTGTGCAACATGAAGCAGCTCCTGTCCCAAAAAGGCAGGCCCCAGACCGCGGGCGCCGGACATGCGAAAGACCGGAAACAGCTGCTGTCCCAGCTTTTGTGCGGGGAGCTTGAGCCGGAGGCGGCAGGGCTTCCTGAGCGTTATTATATAGTTTATTTCTCAATCCAGAGATTTCAGGAAATCAGGAAAAATTTCGGAAGCGATTTTGACAAAAATTTCCATACCTCACTGCTTAACCTGGCCGGACAGATTTCACAAATTGCAAACCACGGCGTTATCGTGCCGGACCATGTGACCAATCTGGTCATGGTCTATGAGACAGGCTTCCAGGACAACCAGGACCAGGCCCTGGAAGGCCTTCTGCGGGTTTGCCGGCGTCTGCTCAATGCATGGAAGAACTACATGAACGTGGATGCATCCGCGGCAGTGAGCAGCCTGGCCCTTGGTCCCTCCGACTTTGAGGAAAAGCTGGCCCAGGCCACCATGAACCTGACCATGAAATACGTCATGAAATCCCAGAACCTGTTTTCCTCCCTTGACTATTCCCGTTTTTCTCCCCTGGAGGCAATGGACCGGGAGGATGAATTCCGGGAAGTCATCCAGGCCCTGAAATCCAATAACACGGTAAGCTTTGAGTCCGCACGTTCCCTGCTTCTGGCGCGCATACAGGAATCCCCTGTCCGGCAGGCAGGCCTTCTGGCCCTCTATCTGGCCTACCATATCGCTGCCTCCCTGGTCCACCAGCTGGAGGACACAGACTATGTATACAGTACCAATCTTCTGGAGGAAATATCCGGTCTGAGAACCAGCCAGGAAGTGTGCATATGGACCGTAAATTTTCTCAGCGATATGAAACGCTACGTACAGTTCCACTATCAGTTTGATTTCCCGGACGAGATATCCCGGGCCATTAATTATATTGACAGCCATTATTATAAACCGGACCTGACCCTCTATGAAGTGGCATCGGAGGCAGGTTTCAGTGAAAAGTATTTCAGCACGCTTTTCAGCCGGAAAATGGGTATGCCCTTCTCCAGCTATATGAAACATCTCCGCATACACCACGCCAAGACCATGTTAAAAGAAACCAGCATGAAGCTTAAGGAAATAAGCGAGGCAGTGGGCTATAACAGCGTGGAATACTTTGTGCGGGTATTTTCCGCCCAGGAAGGGGTGAGTCCATCCTCCTACCGGAAACAGAGCCGTACCATTGTACAGTGAATCG
>OGSS01001378.1_pt1 | contig 15932 bp, 10 predicted proteins | sample 1553591 | NCBI WGS metagenome assembly OGSS01 (sample SAMEA2580061, study PRJEB22360) | human gut metagenome | biome: human gut; feature: human-associated habitat; material: faeces | place: Denmark | collected 2008/2010
CGCCACCGCGCGGGCGCTGGCCACGTCGAACTGCTCGCGCCAGATCTTGCGGGCGGCCTCCTCGGCGCGTTCCTTCGCAAACTCGACGCCGGTCAGACCCAGCTCGGCACAGGCGTAGCGTAAAAAGTCCACGCGCTTGCCCGTCGGCTCCATCAGCGTCAGCTCCAGGTCAGGCTTGTAGATTTTTGCCACAATGCCCGGGAACCCCGCACCGGTGCCGACGTCCACCAGCCTGCCGCTGACCTCGGGCTGCGCCGCAAACAGCAGGCTGTCCGCAAAGTGGCGGTCCTCGATGCCCTCGGGGCTGGTGATAGCGGTCAGGTTGACCTTTTCGTTATAGCTGACCAGCAGCTCGGCGTACCTGTCCAGCAGGTCCAGCTGTGCGCCGGTCAAGGGGATGTTCCACGTGGAACATTTAGCGGCTAATCTCGTTTTGTCTATCATACACTTTTCCTTATCACTGCATGTAGGCTGGTGGGGGGGGGCGGCCGCGCCCCCCCCCCCGCCACCTTGTCATATGTTCCTTTTACGGGCAACTGTCTTTACGCCCCGGGCCGGACATGTCCGGCCCCTACAGAGCGGCATTACTTATTCCTCAGCAGCACAATACTCAGCTGCGCCAGGTCGCTGGGCGATACACCCGGTATCCGCCCGGCCTGCGCCAGCGTGCGCGGCCTTATCTTCGTCAGCTTCTCGCGGGATTCCAGCGTCATCGTCTCAATCGGCGCATAGTCAAAGTCGTCGGGGATCTTCACATTCTCGTGCCGCTGAATATCCCGTATGATCCGCTCCTCCCGTGCAATGTACCCGGCATAGCGGATCTCCGTCTCGATGCGCTGCGCCATGGCGGGGGTCACGCCCTCGCCGCGGCCAATGACCTTCGCGATCAGATCATAGCTGATGTAGGGCCGCCGCATCAGCTCGATGGCCGAACCGCCGATCTCGCCCAGCTCCGCGCCCTCGGGGGCGGCGGCGCGCAGGTCGGCCAATTTGATGCTCGTCGTCTCCAGCCGGTGCAACTCGGCCTGCTTGACCTCACGGTCACGGCAGAACAGTGCCCAGCGGTCATCGTCCACCAGCCCGTACTCGCGGCCAATTGGGGTCAGCCGCTCGTCGGCGTTGTCCTGGCGCAGGCTCAGGCGGTACTCGCTGCGGCTCGTCATCATGCGGTAGGGGTCCATGACACCCTTCGTGACAAGGTCATCCACCAGCGTGCCAAGGTAGCTTGTGTGCCGCGCCAGCACAAGTTCTTCCCTGCCCAGCGCGTGGCGGGCGGCGTTCAGACCCGCCAGCAAGCCCTGCGCAGCGGCCTCCTCATAGCCGGATGTGCCGTTGAACTGCCCCGCGCCGAAAAGTCCGTCGAGGTCGAGAAATTCGAGCGACGGCTTGAGTGCGAGCGGATCCACACAGTCATATTCAATAGCATACGCTGTTCTCATAACCTCAACGTGCTCAAGTCCCTTTATCGTTCTCAAAAATTTCAGCTGTACCGCCTCGGGGAGTGACGAGGACATTCCCTGCAAATATAATTCCTCCGTGTCGAGTCCGCACGGCTCAACAAAAAGCTGATGGCGTTTTTTATCGGGGAAGTGCATAATTTTGTCTTCAAAACTCGGGCAGTAGCGCGGCCCCACGCCGTGAATTTTTCCGCTGTAAAGCGGCGAATACTGTATGTTATCGAGAATAACCTTTTTTGTTTCGTCATTTGTATACGCTATATAGCAAGCCGCCTTGTTTACGGGCGGAGTGTCGGTGTCAAACGAAAACGGAGTTGTTGTTTCGTCGCCCTCCTGCTTTTCAAGCACCGAAAAATCCACGCTGCGTCGATTTACACGCGACGGAGTGCCCGTTTTAAACCGTCTGAGCGGAATTTTCATATTATAAAGTGCCTTTGAAAGCTCATTTGCCGGGAACATTCCGTCGGGGCCGCTCTCGTAGGAGACGTCGCCTATGTAAACTCTGCCGCCCAAAAATGTTCCTGTCGCAAGAACAACACACTTTGCACTGTAAATTGCCTCAAGTCGCGTCTTTAATCTCCAAAGGCCGTCCTTGCCGCGTGACAAATCAACTATTTCCGCCTGCTTAACGTCAAGGTTTTCCTGAAGCTCCAATACGTGCTTCATATATTTTGAATACTCCCTGCGGTCAATCTGCGCGCGCAGCGAATGAACAGCCGGTCCTTTTCCGCGGTTGAGCATACGCGACTGTATCTCGTTTTTGTCGGCAGCTTTTCCCATTTCGCCGCCGAGAGCATCTATTTCTCTTACAAGATGGCCCTTTGAAGTGCCGCCTATCGACGGATTGCACGGCATATTGCCTATCCAATCAAGGTTAATGGTAAAAACTATTGTTTTTGAGCCGAGCCGAGCCGAGGCAAGACCTGCCTCGATACCGGCGTGACCGGCGCCTATAACGGCAACATCATATTCTTTTGCAAAATATTCCATAATTTATCTCCGTCACTTGCCTACACAGAATTGCGAAAAAATCTCGTTTACCACGCTTTCGGTGGCTTTTTCGCCTGTCAAAACCATAAGATTTTCTATTGCGGAGTCTATGCAGACTTGAATTGCGTCTCTTGTGACGCCTGTTTTCTCGGCATTTTCCGCCTCACAGAGTGCCGAATAAGCCTTTTCGCAGCAGGACAGCTGTCTTTCGTTCATCAAAAGAGCCGCGGTCGTGTCGAAATTTGCCGTTCCGAGTATTTTTTCGATTGTTTCACGAAGTAAATCGAGTCCCGAATTATCCTTTGCGGATATATAAACTACATTTTCGAAGTTGCGTTTTATTTCATCTTCGTCGATTTTCGGCTCCAAATCCGTCTTGTTTATAACGGCGAGACAGCTTTTGCCGGAGCACAAATCGAAAATTTCCCTATCTTCGTCGGAGAGCGCACAGGACGAGTCAAACACGGCAATGATAAGCTTTGCAGCGGCGATTTTTCTTTTGGCTCGCTCAACGCCTATGCTCTCAACGGTGTCATCTGTTTCGCGTAGACCTGCCGTATCCGCGAGACGAAGCGTGACATTGCCTATCGTAACGGTTTCCTCAACTATGTCGCGCGTTGTGCCGGCAACCGACGTTACTATGGATTTTTCGGTTCCCGTAAGCATATTCATAAGAGTTGATTTGCCGACGTTCGGTCTGCCGACTATCGCCGTTTCGGTTCCCTCGGTTATCGCCTGACCTGCGTCAAAACGGTTTAAAAGTTCTTTAAGAGCTGCTTTTGACGAGGTAACTGCATCTAAAATGCTCTCGTCTGTGAGGTCCTCGATTTCGTCGTCGGGGTAATCCACCCACGCCGCAAGAGCCGCATTTATCTTTAAAAGGACATCGGTAATCTTGTGTATTTCTTTGTAAAGGGCACCCTCAAGTGCCGAAAAAGCGGCTTCGCCCGCCTCCTTGCCGTGAGCCGAAATAATACCCATAACGGCCTCTGCTTTTGTGAGGTCGGTCTTTCCGTTTAAGAACGCACGCTTTGTAAATTCTCCCGGCTCCGCAGGAACCGCGCCGTTTTTGAGTGCCGCTCTTAAAACCTGCTTTGTTATGTAAAGGCCGCCGTGGCAGGAAATCTCCACAACGTCCTCGCCCGTATAGCTTTTCGGTGCTCTGAATACGAGCGCAACGGCCTCGTCAATGGGTTTTCCGTCAAAAAATACCCTTCCGAACGCCGCTTTGTAGCCGCTCAGTTTTTTTAATTCGATACCTTGTACGGTTTTGAAGATGCTATCGGCTACATTCAGGGCGTTTTCGCCCGAAATTCTGACTATTCCTATGCCTCCTGCGGCAAGACCTGTTGAAATAGCCGCGATTGTACTCATAAAATCACCACTTTTATCTGTTTGGCTTTGTATTTTCTGCGAACCGGCAAAAAATCCTGCCCGCCGCGCCGCCTTTAAAATCAATAAATTCTCAGAGCTCGGCTTTGATATTTTAAAAAGCAAAAGCACCGAAACATGCTGTCCGCATATCCGGTGCTCTTAAAATCTGATTATTTGTTTCGTTAACGAAGTTTTCGACAAAAATGCGGTTCAAATGTCTAAAACTCTTTCGATAATGAAGAAAACTCAGAATTATTCCTCTGTATTTTTCTTAATTTCGATTTTTCCGTAAACCGAAACGCCTGCAGCGTCGTTCTTCTGTTCGCGGTCCGGAGCAACCTGCGGAACATAGGGCTCGCGCTTGGGTCTGCGGTCATTTCTTCCGCCGCGGCCTCTGCGATAATTTCTGTCGCCGTAGCTGCCCTTGCCGCCGTTTTCGGGAGCAATTACAACTCTGCGGTCAAGGTCCTGCCCTACCGAGAACGAGGTTGCACCCTCAACCTCCTGAACGGCAGTATGAATAATTCTGCGCTCATAGGGGTTCATCGGCTCAAGGGTTATATTTCTGCCTGTACGAACGGCTCTTGCAGCGTCCTTTTTGGCAAGAGAAACAAGAGCACCCTTGCGCTTTTCACGGTAATTGCCGATGTTTATGGAAACGCGCTTATAGCCCGAAACACCGCGGTTTGCAACCATTCTTGCAAGGTACTGTATAGCGTCGAGAGTCTCGCCGCGTCTGCCTATTACTATGCCGTAATCATCGCCGCAGTCAAGCTCAAAAACAATTTCCTCGTCGTCTGCAAAGGTTTTAACGCTGCATTCGGGAAGTCCGAGACCCTTGACGATTTCCGCTATATAAGAAGCGGTTTTTTCGTACTCGTTTGTCTCCTTCAAAGAAGCTTTTTTCTCCTCTTCGGTCTTTTCTTCTTTTTCGACCTTACGGGTGTTTTCCTTTTTGGCTTCCTTTTTTCTGTCTTCGACCTTTTTGGGAGCCGAAGCGGGTTTTTTGTACGTATTCTTTTCGGAAACGGGTTTTTCCTTTTTCTCGGGAACGTCAACCCAAACCTTTACCTCGGCAGGCTTTCCGCCGAAAATACCGAAGGTCTTTTTCTGCGGCATCTGTAAAACTTCTATATTATATACGTCGTCCTCTGTAAGACCGAGCTCCAAAAGGGCGGCGGCCTTAGCGTCCTCTATGGTGGACGCGGATTTTACCGATTCTTTAATCATTTATATACACCATTCTTTTTTAAGATTTCATCTCGGCTATTTTTTTGATATTAGCCTCTTTTGAGCGTCGCTCAACGGTTTCCTCAACCATCAGCTTTGCGAGAACCTTCTGCGGACTGTGGGTTATATTGAGAACCACCATCTGCGCAAAGGAAACAACGGTAGACATAATTACATATATGCCGACAACAGTCGGGAAGAGGAATGCAAAGTAAATCTGCATGGCAGGTGTGAAAAGCATCATGCAGCCCATTGTCGGATTTTTTGACATTTCCGGGTTTAATTTTTTCTGACGAAGAAGGGAATAAACGCTCATGGCAAGCGACAAAACGCCGGTTATAATCGGTATTGCCCAATAAACGTCAAATACCCTGAAATTCGGAGTGTGCGAAAGGTCAAGTCCGAAAACGGTAAATCTCTGTAAGAATAAATCAACCTTTGATATCATCTCGGGAGTAAGACCCGCAACGGAATTACGAATGTCGCTCCAATGCTGAAGAGCATAAAGCTCTATTCTGAACGAAGCACCCTTTGCCTCCGTCTCGGTGAGCAAGGGCATAACGGCTTCCTTAATTGAAGAGAGCACATCGCCTCTGATATTCAGAACCATTGAGAAGGGGTGATAGTTGACCTGGAAAAGACCGGTCATAACTATAAGCTGTATAATCATCGGCATACAGCCGCCGCCCATGGCGCTAAAGCCCTCGCGGCTGTACAGGTTTTGTGTTTCCTCCTGAATTTTCTGCTGATTGCCCTCGTATTTTTTCTGAATACGTCTGAGCTTCGGCTGAAGCCTTGCCTGCTTAGCCTGAGCCTTTTGCTGCTTTACGGAAGAGGGAAGAAGGCACAGCTTTACTATGATCATAAGGCAAACTATCGAGAGAAGATAGTTGTCCGTCATGGCATAGAACAGGGAAATCACAAAGCCGAAAGGAATTCCGAGAATTTCATATATTTTACTTGTGTTCATTAAATTCCTCCGAAGGGAGTAAAAGCTTAATCAAACTTAGCCCTTTTTCTTATTTCGTTTTTCGGGAACAGGGTCAAGTCCTCCCGGAAACAGAGGATTGCACCTTAAAAGACGCCATACTGCGAGTAAACCGCCGCGAATGATACCGAATCTCTCAATAGCCGTAACGGCATATTGCGAACAGGTCGGGTAATATCTGCATCTCGGCGGAAAAAGCGGGGAGATCTTACGCTGATAAAATCTTATCATTTTAATTGCAAGCTCTTTCATTTCTTTATGGCTCCCGCTTTTAGGAGTTGTTCTGTCAAGACTTTTTGAATATCGGTACTTTTCAGGTATTTTGTTTTGCCTCGCGCAACAAAAACAAAATCCCAATTTCCGCAAATACTTTCTTCAACAGCCGAATACGCCGCTCTGATTATCCTCTTTGAGCGATTTCTCTGTACGGCGTTGCCGGTCTTTTTGCTTACGGTTATACCTATACGACAAATTCCCGCACGGTTTTTTAATAAATAAATAACCAGTGCAGGATCCGTATAAACCTTTCCTCTGCCGTAGAGGCGGAGGAAATCACAGTTACGATTTAGTGTTACCGTATTTTTCAAAATGCTTACCTTTTAATAAGATAACTGCTTTCTGCCCTTAGCGCGGCGTCTTGCAAGCACTTTTCTGCCGTTTTTGGTGGCCATTCTTTTTCTGAAACCGTGTTCCATCTTGCGATGGCGTTTCTTAGGCTGATAAGTTCTAAGCATTATTTTTTCGCTCCTTTACTCTGAAATAATCTGCGAGAAGTTATTATATACTAAAATCCGGCTTGTTGTCAACTTTTTTTTAATATTTACGCTTCTTCAAAAGCCCTATATATATATATATATTTATAATTACTCCATTTATTTTAAGAAAATATTGAAAAAATATTAAAAATGTGCTAATATACATATTGTGCAAATTATTGCCTGTAAGCACCGTAATTTAATTTTGCGGTTTTTATGTGTTAATACTTTAAAAGCACCTAAAATGTTAAAATAATCCGATTGTACCGCTGTAACGGTAAATTTGATATTTTTTTATTTTGTTTTCGGAGTGTGAAAATATGGACTCGTTTTCCGAGATATGGTCCGCAGCGTGCGATTATATGAAAGAAGCACTTAATGTCAGCGACGTTGCCTTTAATTTGTGGATATCTCCGCTTGTTCCGGAGAGCTTTGACGGGCAGACAGCAAAATTTACCTGCCCCACATCATATAAAATACAGATAATCACAACGAGATACGACGGCGTTATAAAAGAAGCTTTGACGGCTGTTATGGGTTTTGACGACATAGAGGTTATTTACCTTTTTAAGCCGCAGGAAACCGATGACGAAAAGGAGCAGAGTGAAGAAAAAAATCACCTGTCCTCGCGTGACAGCACAAGCACGTTTGAAAATTTCATAGTCGGCTCAACAAACAAATTTGCATATGCAACCGCCTTAAATGCCGCAGAGCATCCGGGCGAGGAATACAATCCCCTTTTTATTTACGGCAAGAGCGGACTCGGCAAAACCCATCTTTTAAAGGCAATTAAAAACCGTATGCTCGAAAAAAATCCGTCGGCAAACGTTTTATATACAACGAGTGAAAATTTTACAAACGACCTGATTTATTATCTCGGAAAAAAGAATATGGGCGAATTTCACGACAAATACAGAAATGTCGATGCCCTTTTAATAGACGATATTCAGTTCATAGCAAATAAAAAGAGTACCGAGGAGGAATTTTTCCATACCTTTAATGCTCTTACCGAGGTAAATAAGCAAATTGTTTTGACGTCCGATAATCCGCCGGACGAAATACCCACTCTTCAAGACAGACTCAAAACGCGTTTTAACTGGGGTATGATGGCGGATATAACTCCGCCGGATCTCGAAACGAGAATGGCTATCGTAAAAAGCAAGGCAGACAGCCGCGGTCTTGAGCTTCCGAATAACATAGTGGAATTTATAGCCGAGCAGGTAAAATACAATGTTCGTCAGCTTGAGGGTGCGGTAAATAAAATCAACGCTCTAACAAGGCTTGCCGGAAAAGAACCCTCCATAGATATAGCCCGTGACGCCATAAAAGAGGTGCTTAACTTCAATCAGCCCATTTCCGTCACCATAAACAATATCATAAACAATGTCGGAAACACTTTCGGAATATCGCCCGAAAACATAATGTCCGACAAGCGCGATAAAAATATCAAAGACGCAAGGCAGGTTTCAATGTACATAATCCGCGAAATTACCGGAATGAAGCTTGTGGATATAGGAAACGTATTTAACGGCAAAACGCACTCAACCGTAAACCACTCAATTGAGGTTATCGAAGACAGAATGAACGAAAATCCTGTGTTTAAAAAAACGGTTGAAGATATCATTAAAAATATGCAGGAGTTTTAAACAAGTTTTGATTTTAAACATACGGGTTTTGAACAGTTAATTTTTGTCTGTTGATTGAACATTTTTTCAACACGAAAATAACAACCGAGAAAACGTGATTTTTTCTTGTGTATAAACAGCTTCGAGAGTTTTAAACATTTCGTCGCGCACTAATAATGATACTATTTATATATTTTATTTATTTTATTTTGAAAGGAAATCCTTTATGAAATTTGAATGCAATACACATATCCTCTCCGATATATGTTCAAATGTTCAGAGAGCAGTTTCTCAAAAAACATCAATACCGTCTCTTGAGGGAATTATGATAAAAGCCGAGGGAAACACGGTTACTCTCACGGGATATGACCTCGAGGTAGGAATGATAACGTCGGCCGACGCCGATGTAAAAGAAAACGGCAGTATTATATTAAACGCAAAAATTCTCTGCGACATTTTGAGAAATCTTCCCGAGGACAGAGTTTCTTTTGAAGCCGACGAGAGACTTTCATGTAAAATAAAGAGCGGTGAGGCCGAATTTACTCTTGTGGGAACAAGCTCCGCCGAATATCCGGAACTTCCATCGGTCAACGGAGGCTTCCCCGTTGTTATCGACAGCGAGATATTAAAGGATATGATAAGAAAAACAATTTTTGCGACAGCCGAAAACGACGCAAAAATAGTACATACGGGCGTCAGATTCGAGATAAGCGAAAACAATATAAGACTTGTTGCGGTTGACGGCTTCCGTCTTGCGATAAGAAACGAAAAAATAGACTATTCCGGCGAAGAAAAGATATTTGTTGTTCCGAAAAAAACGCTTAACGAGGTTTTAAAGCTCTCCGCGGGCGAGGACGGAAAAATATCAATGAGCATAGGCAAAAGGCACATAACATTTAAAATAGGCGATTATGATATTGTTTCACGTCTTTTGGACGGAGAATTTTTAAACTACAAGGCTGCTATTTCCGGAAATTCCACGGGAACGGTAAAGGTAAGCGTCAGAAATCTTATAAACAGTATCGAGAGAACGTCTCTCATTATAACCGACAGAGCAAAAAGCCCAATCAGATGCATTTTTGACAAGGATATGATTAAAATTTCGAGTGTTACCGTTCTCGGCTCGGCAAACGACAGAGTTCCCGCCGAAATGACCGGCGAAAAGCTTGAGATGGGCTTTAATAACAAATTTTTACTTGACGCGCTCAGAGTTTGTGATACCGATGAAGTAATAATAAAGCTTTCAAGCCCCGTTCATCCCATAATTATAGTTCCGACGGACGGCGACAGCTTCCTCTTCTTAATTTTACCGGTAAGGCTTAAAACAGAATGAAAAAAGTAATTAAATTAAAGGCAAAAATTGCCGAAAAAGAAGTAAAACAGATATTTATAGATACCGACTTTATCCGCCTTGACGCGGCACTTAAGCTTTGTGACGCGGTGGGCTCGGGAGGTATCGCAAAAATGATAATTCAGGACGGCGAGGTCAGAGTTAACGGCGAGGTCTGCGTTCAGAGAGGCAAAAAGCTTCACGGCGGAGACGAATTCGGCTTTGACGGAAAATATTATGAGGTCGTAAAAAAATGACGGTAAAAGAGCTTTCGGTCGCGGATTACAGAAATATTGAAAAAATAAATATTACCCCCTCCGAGAGCGTAAACGTCATTTACGGAGAAAACGCTCAGGGAAAAACCAATTTGCTTGAGAGTATATGGCTCTTTACGGGCTGCAAGAGCTTCCGTTCAAAAAGAGACAGGGAGCTTGTGAGGTTTGATGCGTCATACGCAAAAAACGAGATGACCTTTTTCGCAAAGGGACGCGAGCAGTCTGCGGTTATTTTTATAGACAAAAAGCGTACCGCCATGAAAAACGGCGTAACGCTGCGTTCCCCTGCGGAGCTTATAGGCGAGTTTTACGCGGTTATATTTTCTCCGTCTCATCTGTCACTCGTAAAGGACGGGCCGGTTTTCAGAAGAAAATTTCTTGATACGGCTCTGTGCGAGATAAAGCCGTATTACGCCAAGGCACTCGCAAAATACACGCACACACTTTTTCAGAGAAATGCGCTTTTAAAGGACATTCAGTTTCACAGCGAGCTTTACGATACACTTGACGCCTGGGACGATAAGCTTTCGTCTTACGGTGCGGCGGTAATATCGGAGCGAATTAAATACACGGCTCTCTTGAGTGAATTTTCCGCAAAAATATACGACGGACTGTCGGGCGGCAAAGAAAAAATGAGCGTTGAATATACCGACAACGCAAAGGTATATTTGGACGATCCGTATGAAATAAAGGATTTTCTCTTAAACAGACTCAGAGAGACGCGGCGCGACGATATTTACAACAAGATAACGTCGATAGGTCCTCACAGAGATGACCTTGACATTAAAATAGACGGCCTGTCGGCACGCAGCTTCGGCTCACAGGGGCAGCAGCGCTCTTCGGCACTGTCTTTAAAGCTCAGCGAATCGGAAATCATAAAGGAAATAACGGGCGATGAGCCGGTAATACTTCTTGACGACGTGATGAGCGAGCTTGATTTAACAAGGCAGGATTATATTTTGAACAACATAAGCGGAAGGCAGGTTTTTATAACCTGTTGCGACCCGAATACCGTTTTGCGGCTGTGCGAGGGCAAAACCTTCCACATAAAAAACGGCGGAGTGATATAATGTATATTTTGATAAGTCAGGACAAGGCAATTACAACGGACGGAATACTCGGCATATTTGACCTTGACAACACTACCGTGAGCAAAGCTTCGCGCGAATATATAAATTACGCGGAAAAAAGCGGAGAGTGCGAAACGGTGTCGTTCGATTTGCCGAAATCCTTTATAGTAAAGGTAACGGGCGGCAAAAGAAAAGTATATATATCACCGTTTTCAACAAGCACTGTTTTCAAAAGATTAAAGCAAGATTAAAAATTTAAGTAAATTTTATTCGGATTATGTATAACTGACGGAGGTTTTGTATGTTCAGCGAAAACAACGAAAACATAAACGAGGAAAAGAACGACGAGGTAATGGATACCGTCGTTACCGAGGAATACGGCGCGGAGCAGATTCAGGTATTAAAGGGTCTTGAGGCCGTAAGAAAAAGACCCGGTATGTACATAGGCTCGACGGGACCGAGAGGTCTTCACCACCTTGTATATGAGATTGTCGATAACTCAATAGACGAGGCTCTTGCGGGCTACTGCACTCATATCGAGGTTGAAATACTCCCCGGAAACGTGATTACCGTCAGAGATAACGGACGAGGAATCCCCGTTGACATCAACGAGGAGGAGGGTCTGCCTGCCGTAACGGTGGTTTTAACGGTTCTCCACGCCGGCGGTAAATTCGGCGGCAGCGGTTACAAGGTTTCGGGCGGTCTGCACGGCGTCGGTTCATCGGTAGTTAACGCTCTTTCCGAGTGGTTTGAAATCGAGGTAAGCAGGCAGGGTCACATATATCATCAGCGTTTTGAGCGCGGCGACGTAAAGAGCGACCTTGAAATAATCGGCGACACAAACGAGACGGGTACATTTATTAAATTTAAGGCCGACCCCGAAATATTCACCGAAACTACGGAATATGATTTTGAGACACTTCAAAAGAGACTCAGAGAGCAGGCGTTTTTAAATGCCGGACTTTCAATCTCGCTTACGGACAAGCGTGATGAGGACAACATATTAAGCGAGGTATACTGCTATGAGGGCGGTATTCGCAGCTTTGTGGATTACATCAACAAAAGCCGCGGGCTTACACCTCTTCACGAAGATATAATGCATTTCTCGGTTGTTGACGGCGACCGCAGCGCGGAAGTCGCAATGTCTTACAACGACGGCTACAACGAGATAATATTAAGCTTTGCAAACGATGTCCGCACAATAGACGGCGGTACTCACGAAATGGGCTTTAAAACGGCTCTTACGAGAGTGTTCAACGACTACGGCAAAAAGTTTAATCTCATAAAGGACAGCGACAAAAAGCTCTCCGGCGACGACGTAAGAGAGGGTCTTACCGCGGTCATAAGCGTAAAGCTTACCGAGGCACAGTTTGAGGGTCAGACCAAGGGCAAGCTCGGAAACACCGAGATAACCGGTCTTGTTTCAAAAATGCTCTATGATAAGCTTATGACCTATCTCGAAGAAAATCCCTCCACGGCAAGAACCATACTTAATAAGTCGCTCGACGCTTCAAGGGCGCGCGAGGCGGCAAGAAAGGCGAGGGACAATGCGCGCAGAAAATCTGCGCTTGAGAGCAACTCTCTCCCCGGCAAGCTTGCCGACTGCACCGATAAAAATCCCGAAAATACCGAGCTTTACATCGTCGAGGGAGATTCCGCAGGCGGCTCCGCAAAGGGAGGAAGAGACAGAAACACCCAGGCAATTCTCCCTCTTTGGGGCAAGATGCTCAATGTTGAAAAGGCGAGAGTTGACAAGGTAATAGGCAACGAAAAATTAACTCCCGTAATTTTGGCTCTCGGCACCGGCATAGGCGATGATTTCGACATCACAAAGCTGCGTTATCACAAGATAGTTTTAATGGCGGATGCCGATGTTGACGGCGCGCACATCAGAACTCTTCTTTTGACCTTCTTTTTCAGATATATGCGTCCGCTTATAGAGCACGGCTATGTCTATATAGCTCAGCCGCCGCTCTTTAAGGTGTCAAAGGGCAAAAAGCACTTCTACGCTTTCTCCGACGAGGAGCGCGACGAAAAAATAGCGGAGCTCGGCGGCAGCTGCGACGTTCAGAGATATAAGGGTCTCGGTGAGATGGATTCGCAGCAGCTTTGGGAGACCACAATGGACCCGAAATACAGGACTATGCTCAGGGTAAATCTTGAGGACGCCATGGAGGCGGACGAGACCTTCTCCGTTTTAATGGGCGACAAGGTTGAGCCGAGACGTGAATTCATTGAGAAAAACGCGAAATTCGTTCAGAATCTTGATATATAAAAGAGGTAGAATATGAGCACAAACAAAGATACCGGGCATCATTCGGAATACGTGCCGCTTGAGGACCAGAAAATCATAAATGTCGAGATAAACAAGGAAATGAGAAAATCCTTCCTCGACTACTCAATGTCGGTAATAGTGTCACGTGCGCTCCCCGATGTACGCGACGGCTTAAAGCCCGTTCACAGAAGAATTTTATATACTATGTATGAAAACGGTCTGTATCCCGAAAAGGCATACAGAAAGTGCGCCGACACGGTAGGCTCCGTGCTCGGTCGCTATCATCCGCACGGCGACGCGTCGGTATACGACGCCATGGTTCGTCTCGCACAGGATTTCTCAATGAGGTATCCTCTTGTTGACGGTCACGGAAACTTCGGTTCGGTGGACGGCGACCCGCCTGCCGCTTACCGTTATACAGAGTCGAGAATGAGCAAAATTTCCATGGAAATGCTCACAAATCTCGACAAGGACACCGTGGATATGATGCGAAACTACGACGATCGCTTGAATGAGCCGGTGGTTTTGCCGTCACGCTTCCCGAACCTTCTTGTAAACGGCTCTACGGGTATCGCCGTAGGTATGGCAACAAATATTCCGCCGCACAATATGCGCGAGGTAATAGACGGCATTTGCTGTCTTATAGACAATCCAGACGCCACGCTTGAGGATATTATGGAGCACATAAAGGGCCCCGATTTTCCGACGGCCGGCATCATAATGGGCAGAGCCGGCATACGTGCCGCTTATGCAACGGGCAGAGGCAAGGTAACGCTCAGAGCGCGCGCAGAAATTGTCGAAAACGAAAAGAACGGCAGATTTAAAATTGTCGTTACGGAGCTGCCGTATCAGGTAAACAAAGCACGACTTATCGAGAGCATCGCGGAGCTTGTCAAGGATAAGAGAATAGAGGGCATTTCCGACATCAACGACTATTCCTCCGACCGCGCGGGCATGAGAATGGAAATAGACCTTAAAAGGGACGCAAATCCGCAGGTCATTTTAAATCAGCTCTATTCGTATACTCAGCTTCAGATTTCCTACGGTATAATTCAGCTTGCCATAGTTGACGGTGAGCCGAAAATCCTCACGTTAAAGCAGATTCTCGAAAAGTATATAGATTTCCAGAAGGAAGTCATCATAAGAAGAACCAAATTCGACCTCAAAAAAGCACTCGAAAGAGAGCATATTTTGGAGGGTCTTGCGCGCGCAATCGATATAGTTGACGAGATTATAGCAACAATTCGCGCTTGTAAGGGCGGTCAGGCAGAGGCAAAGGCCGCAATTATGGAGAAGTTCGATTTCGACGACGTTCAGGCGGCCGCCATTGTCGCTTTCAGACTCGGACAGCTCGCAGGACTCGAAATTCAGAAGATCCACAACGAGATGGAGGAGCTTCAGTCAAAAATTAACTATTTCAATGAGATACTCTCCTCCGATGAAAAGGTGCTCTCGATTGTAAAGGACGAATTGTCGGCAATCGGCAACAAATTCGGCGATGACAGAAGAACCGAAATCGTAAATGTCAGCGGCGAGGTCGATATAGAGGACCTTATCCCCAATGAAAATTGTGTGTTTACTCTTACCACTCTCGGTTATATCAAGCGTCAGAGCGTCGATACATATCAGACGCAGCACCGCGGCGGCAGAGGCGTAAAGGGTATGACAAGGCGCGAGGAGGACGTTGCCGAGACTATGTTCACCTGCTCCACGCACGACTATATAATGTTTTTTACGTCGGAGGGCAAGGTTTACAGGCTGAAGGGCTACGAAATCCCCGAGGGAAGCCGTAATTCAAAGGGAATGAACATTGTCAACATTCTTCCTCTCGGCGCGGATGAAAAGGTCACCGCCATGATAAGAGTTCCCGAGTTCGGTACGGAAAAACTCTATCTCTGCATGCTCACCAAAAACGGCGTTATCAAGCGTACCGAGCTTGACGCATATAAGAACGTCCGCAAAAACGGTATATTCGCGATAAATCTCGACGAGGGCGACGAATTGAGATTTGTAAAGCTCACCGACGGCGAAAAGCAGATACTCATAGCTACAAGGAAGGGTATGTGCATAAGCTTTAACGAAAATGACGCGCGCTGCATAGGCAGAACCGCAAGAGGCGTTAAGGCTATAACTCTCTCCGAGGGAGACGAGATTGCCGGTATGTGCGTTCCCGAGGAAAACAAAAAGGTACTCACCGTTTCCGAAACCGGCTTCGGCAGACGCTCCGAATTTGACAATTACCGTGTTCAGTCGCGCGGCGGCAAGGGTCTTATCAACTATCACACCGAGACTTACGGTGATGTTGCGGCGGTTGCCATGGTCGGCGAGGACGAGGACGTAATTATGATTTCGTCCGACGGTATCATAATAAGAATCCCGGCTAAGGATATCAGCGTTTTTGCACGTCCGTCAAAGGGCGTCCGCGTTATGAAGACAAACGAGGGTGAAAAGGTTGCCACGCTTTCAATAACCGAGCATGAAACCGAGGATGAAAGCTCCGAGTCCGACGCGGAGAACGACGGCGAAGTTCCCGTGACGAACGAAAATGCCGAGGGCGAAAAGG
>OGSS01001387.1_pt1 | contig 15802 bp, 2 predicted proteins | sample 1553591 | NCBI WGS metagenome assembly OGSS01 (sample SAMEA2580061, study PRJEB22360) | human gut metagenome | biome: human gut; feature: human-associated habitat; material: faeces | place: Denmark | collected 2008/2010
ATGCCGATGACATGTATATGGTGACCGGCGATGAGGAGATTATCTTCTTATATGTAAATAATGGGGAAGATACAATCAGCTGCTCTACCAACATCACCAGGATGGAGGATGGAGTAGAGAAGGTCAAAAAAACCAAGAGGATTACTGTAAAGAGCTTCGAGGCGGCATATGGCGATGAAGAAATTAATTACATTTCCAAGCCGGCAGAAGAGACGACAGCTCCTGCACCGGAAGATGTTAATGGACCAGCTGCTGAGGAAACCACAGTTCCTGATACCACAGCACCAACGGATGAAGGAACCGTAGATGGCACAACGACAGTTGCTCCGGATGAAAATGAGTCAACGGATGCTCCGACAGAGGAACAGACCACGGCACCGGAAGAAGGCAGTACGGCTCCAGAGGGTGAAACTGAGGCGTCTACAGAAGCAGCTACCACAGAGGAAGCAACGACAGAAGAAGCCACAGTTCCGGAAATAAATGAGGAAAAAACTCAGGAAGCCACAGAAGCAGAAACAAAAGAAACAGAAGCTCCTGAGCCGGAAGCAGCAGTTGAGCCGGAAGAGGCAGCTGGTGAACCAGTGGCATCCATCATTCGCCATTATGCACCGGTAGTTGCTGATAATGAGGAAGGCAACGCTGAGGAAGCTCCTAAAGCTGATGAGGCAAAGGAGCCTGAGGCTGAACCGGAAGAAAAGACAGAACCTGTTAAGGAAACAGAGGCTCCGACAGAGAAAGAAACAGAGCCGGAAACCCCGGCAGAGACTGAAAGTACCAAGGAAGCGCAGGAAGGAAATACAGAAGAACCTGTAACAACTGCACCGGATGAAACATCTGCCGAGGCAGGGGAGAGCACGGACCCAAGTGAAACAACCACAGAGGGAACTACCGCTGCTCCGTCAGAAGGTGATGAGACTACAGCCCCTGAGGCAACCACAGAGGCGGCAGAGACACCAGCTGAAACACAAGAGGTCCAGGTAGGAACTCCTTCTGAAGTTACAAAACCAGAAGTTAAGCCGGAAGAGACAGTTAATAAGGCAGTGACAACTGATTTGGTTGGTATAGGATACTGCAGCACTGCTAAGGTGTATACCACTACGATTAACCAGCTGAAGGCTTTGGATGATTTTGAGGGTTATAAGGTTACTTATTCCATTAATCCGGGAGCCAGCGCGCGTATTGTGGATGGCGCCAGGGGTGTGGAAGAAGGTAATGATTTAACATTTGGTGTTGTAAATCAGATTGGTTATGAGACAGAAAGTGTAGTTGCCAATGGAGTCATTTTAATAGCTGACTCAATTGAAGACGGGGGGGATGGTACCCAGATAGCATGGTATACTGTTTCTGGAATTACGGAAGAACAGGATATCCAGGTAAATATGAATGAAATAGCACCCCATCCGGCATATTACGATTTTAAAGTTATTAAGGGTATTAGAATCGAAGTGTCAGCAGGCCAAGGTGTATTACCCGAAGATACTATACTGGATGTTAGGGAAGTGACTAATACATCACAGTTGCGTAAAGCTGCACAGGATGATGTTGACCCATCGATGGAGTCCGCGAAAGTTGTTGACGTCATTGCGTATGATATTAAGTTACTGACTCCGGATGGTAATAATGTATATTTTGACGGTGAGACTGTTAATGTTAGGTTTTCAGGTACTAGAATAGAAGAGAATTCTAAAGATGCTGATTTGATTCAGATTTCATATGTAGAAAACGATGGAGTCTCAACAAAAGAGGCGGTAGAAAATGCAAATGCAAATGAGCTTGCGGTAACCACAGTAGAGGAAAAAGATGTATCCGGTACTGCGACAGAAGATGTATCATTTGATGCACAGCACTTTACGGTCGTTGAGATTCGAATGATAGAAACCAGGGAAGCAAATGAGCATGTAGTTAAATTCTTTTCTAGCGAAGATGAATCAGAGCCATTTGTGGTTCAGTATGTAAAAGACGGTGAACCTACAACTGCTCCTATTGTTCCTGATAAAGAAGGGTACACATTTGCAGGATGGGTTGATGGGAATGGAATTCCAGCTAATTTTGATTCTATTACATCAGATTGTGTTTTTTATCCTTTATATACACAGTTGGAATCAACGATTACTTTGAGAGTTGATTATGTATATGAAGATGGTTCAAGAGCTGCTCAGCCGTTCATTGCCAATATATTAAAAGGTCAGAATGCTGATTATCAGGTAACAAGTCCTGTTCTTGATGGCTTTAGCGTAGAATCAGGAAAGGAATCAGTCGCCTTTAATGGTATATATGAAGAGAGCCAGGCTGTTACTGTCACATATTATGGTGAGGAACGTAGCTATAAGGTAGAACACTGGCTTCAGAATCCGAATGACGATGGATATACCTTAAAGGATACGGAAGATTTGACTGGTCATGCAGGTACTCGTACTGAGGCAGTGGCTAGAGATTATGAGGGTTTTACTGTACAAAGCTTTAATAATGTAACAATTGGAAATACTGGAGATATTACAGTACGTATTAATTATAATCGCAATTATTACTTATTAGAGTATCACACAGATGGTGGAACGTATATTGCACCTAAGAGATTACGCTTTGGGGCGGAAATTCCAGCAGTGGATAGTCCTACTAAATTAGGGTATGATTTTAATGGGTGGGATAAGAATTTAACCGCTATGCCTAATCAGGATATTGTTATTACTGCTAAGTGGAACTCCAAAAAGCGGGCTGATTATACTGTTATATACTGGCAGGAGAAAGTCCCGGATAAAGATGGTAAAGTTAATGGGTATGATTTTAAAGAATCCGTAGTAATTAAAAATGCGTATGTTGGTAATGATGCAACATATACTACAAAAACATACGAAGGGTTTAAACTTAATAAGGATTTAAGTAATGCACCCGTTAAAATTACGGCTGATGGAAAAGCAGTAAAGAATGTATATTATGATAGGGAAACGTATTATGTTCGTTTTTATGATAGGTGGGGAAAGAATGAATATACAGATTTAAAAATCACAGCAAAATTTGGCCAGGATATCTCAGATAAGTGGAATGATGATGTTCATTCTAAATACTTATGGAAAAATCCAGATAAAAGTTCTCCCTTAAATCCGAGTTATTATTCATTACAGTTTAATATGCCGGCACATGATTTAAAAGCGTATAATGCAGGCGAGAAGGATAATGATTACAATATAATTTATTATGTAGAAGGACTTGATGGAAAAAGAAAAGTAGAAAAAGTTTACAAAATTAGCGGATTTGGTGGTCTGGATAGTAGTGATAAGGCAGAAATTCTTGGCTTTACTTGGAATGACTGGAGGGTATATCCAGGTGATTTCTGGGGCATAGGTAACGACTCTGGAACATATTATAAAAATAGTGCATGGTTGTATTATACTAGGGATACAAAAGAGATACAATTTTTTAATGCTACAGGAGTAAAAGAAGCCTATGTGAAGTTTGAGGCTAATATTTCTCAAGCGGAACCAAAAGGTACTATTGGAAGACCAACAGGAGTGGATTCAGATTATATATTCGATGGTTGGTACACCTCACCAAGTTTTGAAAAGGCCGTTGATTGGAAAAATGATACTATGCCTGCATATAACTTAAAGTTTTATGCTAAATGGAAAGCTCCGGAGTATACGGTTTCTTTTGAAACAAATGGAGCAGGCGTTATTTCTCCACAAACAGTGACTAAGTATGAAATAATAAGTTTACCCGATAATCCAATAAAGGCGGGGGATGAATTCTTAGGTTGGTATATTGACGATGCATGTACAATGCCGTTCATTAAAAACCAGCAAATCACTTCTGACATGACATTATATGCAAAGTGGAGTAGTAGTGAAGAGTTTAGCTACACAGTTCGCTATGTGGACGAAAATGGAGAACTTATAAGTAATCCAGTAAGCGAAGATGGCACGCCTATTACCAATCCACAAGAGCCAATGATTGTCAGCAAAGACGCAACTATAGTAGTCGATGCACCAGCTATTGCTGGTTATACCGCAAAAGTTCCGTCTATGAATGTATTGATTGATGAAAATGGGAAGCAGATTGATGTGGAGTATGCCCGGCATAGAGAATGGCAATATACAGTAAAGTATGTTGACGAAGCAACCGGGGATGACATCATAAGCCCCATCCCATACGTAACAACAGACAATGTGGTGATGGTTTCATATTTGCCAATAGATAATTATATTTTGACAGGAGAAGCACAGATACAGGTGAGTCCTGACAGTACTATTGCTACTTTCAGATATAAGAAAGACCAGTCAACTTATAGAGTAATCCACAGGCTGTTAGATGCAAATGGGAATAAGGTACGTGATGTAGTTGATGAAATTAAAACAGCTAAAATTGGTACCTATGTAACTGAACCAGCAAATGATTATACTAATAACGAACCCTCTCAGAATTATATTTGTATATCTAATGATGTTAGAGAACGTAGCGGTGTAGTCAATCGAAAAGGTACTCTTACAATTATAATTCGTTATGCATTGGATGCAAATGGTCCAGATGAGAAACCGGATGTAGTGCCTGATATGTATGAATATCCAATTATCTATAATGGAAATGGCGCTACAGAAGGAAGTACTGTTGATAATGGAATTTATCCAGTGAATACGGATGTATTTGTGAAAGTAAATGGATTTATTAAAGCAAATTCCACCTTTGTTAATTGGAATACCGTGGCTGATGGAAATGGGAATGACTATGCTATAGGTAGTACCATAAAGATGGAAAAAGGTGGTCTTGAATTATTTGCTCAATGGAAACTGGATGAATATGGATACAGCGTGCATTACTTCTACGAAGGAGTAGAGGATGAGGACGAAGCTGAAACGGGTAGCGGTCTGTATGGAAGCCGGGTAACAACCTATGAGGGCAAGCCGAGAACGAAATATGCGCTTGACCGTGTGGAGAACCTGCCGCTGACCATCGGAGCGGAAGTAACAGAGAATGTCATCAAGGTGTACTATGCGAAGGATGACAATGAGGACGGAACACCGGATAAGTACCAGACAATATTCCGATATGTTAGCGCTGATATTACCAAGGGAACTGTCAGTGTATCAGAAGAAGTCCATACCTTTAGAGATGAAAATGGTAACTACACTGAAAAGACAGCAATAAGCCCCAATGGAGCAACTGCTGATCCGACAGATGGCAATGCATTCGATTACTGGACAGACAACGATACAAAAGATTCAACAATCGACATGAGCATTCTGAAATTGAAGACATATTTAGAAGACACAACCTTCACCGCATACTTTGATACAGACGAGAAGGGAAGTGGCCCAGACGGAGATAAACCCGATGGAGTACCTGATAAGTATGAAACAATCTTCGTATACAAGAGTGCAGACGTAACAAAAGGTACTGTAGATGCAGATCCTCTTAAGGCAGAAGTACATGTATTTATGGATGAGGATGGCCACTACACAGAGAAGACACCGATTAGACCCAAGGGCTCAATCGCAACACCTCTGGATGGTTTTGCATTTGACTACTGGAACGATAGTGAAGTAAATGACTACACACCAGACATGTCAAAGATGAAGTCAAATACCTATTTGGTAGATACCACTTTTACAGCATACTTTGATGTTGATGAAATCGGTACAGAAGAACCAAACGCACCAGATGGAGTACCTGATAAGTACCAAATTGTGTTCCAGTATGTATCAGAAGACGCAAATCGTGGAACAGTATCAGGAACAGTAACTGAAGTCAAGACCATCTATGAAATCGTTACAGGAGAAGATGGCAATGACCATAGGGAACTGAGGCCTGTAAGACCGAGCGCTAGCGTAACAGTATCCAGCATTGGAAATTATACTTTCAATAACTGGACAGATGGAAGCAGGAGCTATGCCAATGCAGACGAAATCAAAGCTGCAGAGTTCACACAGAGCACCACGTTTACCGCACAATTCAGATATAACGGCGGTGGCGGAGGAGGCGGTGGCGGTACCAGCGGCGGCGACACCGAAGGCAATGGACGCTACACTCCATCAACCAGTGGCCCAGGCACCACAACCATCACCCCAGAAGATGTGCCGTTAGCACCTCTTCCAGAATCACCAGTAGATGTAACCTTAATCGACGACGGTGAAGTGCCATTAGCACCACTGCCAAAGACAGGTCAGACATCTATGAGAACCACATTGACCATGATGTTATCAGGAATCTTCGTTGCGGTAACAGCATTGAGCAAAAAACGTAAAGAAGAGGATTCATAACAGTCCATTAAGGTCAATGTAAAAGAAAATAGCAGTACAACAAGAACCCCTGGTCAATGTGGCCAGGGGTTCTTTTATAGCCCAAATTATAGCCAACCAAATAAACATTAAGAAAATTCCCATTACCTGGTCAACCTAACGCTTCCTATAACGTCCCATTTGATATGATTAATACCATAGGACTAAGTATGAAGAGGAGAAAACGGTATGAAGGAAAAAGGAAGATCAAGAGCACTGCATAGAAAACCGTATGGTTTATGCAAAAGATTCCTTGCTGCCATGATAGCTGCGGTCATGATTACCACTAATATTGGTACGGACCTTACCACAGCATATGCAGCGGAATCTTCCGACAGCGTAATCTTCGAGATGAGCGGTTCTGTACTGGTTACCGCCATTGAAGAAGCAATTGCTGCGGGAAATCCCCTTCAGGAGGGGGATATTGACTTTACCAACGGCAAGACAGAACAGTTTGAAGCATTATTTTATGGTGAAGGAAATGTATATGAGATTTATCCGGAATACGACGGAGGGGACATGGACGCGGAGCTGCGTGTATTTGTCCGGCTTCCGGAGGAATCGGATGACATGTATATGGTCACCGGAGATGAGGAAATTATATTCCTGTATGTGAATAATGGAGAAGGTTCCATCAGTTGTTCCACGTCCATCACCAGAATGGAGGATGGAAAAGAGAAGGTAAAGAGAACAAAGAAGCTTACTGTAAAGAGTTACGAGGCGGCATTTGGGGATGAGGAAGTAAACATCATATCCAGGCCGGCAGAGACAGTGCCGACAGAGACAGTGCCGGCGGAGACAGAACCGCCAGAAACAGCACCAACGGAGACAGAACCGACAGAAACAACACCGGCAGAATCAACACCTGAGGGAACAGTGCCGGCAGAGACGGAACCGTCTGAAGATGTTCCAACAGAAGCGGTTCCATCAGAATCTGACCCATTGGAAACAGCTTCGTCAGAAACCAACCCGGCAGAGACAGAACCGGCAGAACCAACCTTGCCAGATACCACAGACCAGACCTCTCAGAGTCAGGAGACACAGACTCCGGCAGGCGAGGAAGGGAAGGAGGAAACAGAATCTCCCCGGGCTGAGAATACAGATAAGTCTGAAGAGGTATCTAGCCATACAAATGAAGAAGTAGAACAGAAGGACGACGCAGACAAGAAACAGGCTGATTCTGAGAAACAGGATGACAGACCTGTTGCATCCATTAACCGCCATCATGCGCCTGTTGTCGCGGAAAAGGCAGGTGATGAGGCAGCAGTCCTTCCGGAAAAGCATGATTCAAACGTAAAGATTGAGGAAGGTACAAAAGAGGCTGCTGAAAATCAGGGCAGCAGTGAAAATATACTATCTGGAGGGGCAGATAAATCCGGAGAGGCAGATAAATCTAAGGAGACAAACGCATCAATCGAGGCGGAAACTTCCGGCAGTCCGGCTCCGTCCGATAATCAGAATCCATCCGATAACCAGGAACCATCTGATAACCAGGAATCATCCGGTAACCAGGAGACATCTGATAACCAGAATCCATCTGATAACCAGAAACCATCCAGTAATCAGGAACCATCCGGAACCCCAGAATCATCCGCCGAGGCGGAACAGCCCAGCCAACCAGCCCAGCCCAGCAGCCCAGAGCCATCCGGCGAATCTGGTGATAGCACGGAGACTGGAGGAGAAAACCCGGAAGAGTCCTCCCCGTCCGAGACAACGGGCTCTGCCATAACCGACGAAACGCCCGTAATTTCAATAGAAACAGAGCCATCCCAGACACCGGAGGAAACAGAGGCAGAAGACGCCCATAAAGTGAAAGCGGCCACCTCAGACGACCTGGTGGGAATCGGGTACTGCAGCACGGCCAGGGTGTATACCACCACTGTCAACACGTTAAAAGCATTGAATGATTTCGAGGGATATAAGGTAACATATGCAGTATATTCACAGGGAACAGCCCGTATTGTAGACGGCCCCCGCGGTGTGGAGGAAGGCGGAAGCCTTACATTTGGCGTTAAGACCCAGGTTGGTTATGATATACAGTCAGTATCGGCCAATGGGGAAATCTTAGAGGAAGCAGACTATGAGGATTCAACCGCCCAGGAGGAAGCAAACCTGGAGGCGGAAAACCCAGAGGCTTTATCCGAAAATATCACCTGGTTCACCATAGAGGATGTGACGGAGGAACAGGAGATTGAGGTTTATACCACTGAAACAGACGAACATCCGGAATTTTCTGATACCATTGTGGTGGATGACGGTATGATCATAAGCCTCTATGCCCCTGAAGGCGTATTGCCGAAGGGCGTGACCGCTTCCGCGGAAAGGGTGGATGCTGCTCTTGAGGATTCCATCCGGGAAAATGCACAGGAAGCTGCTTCAGAAGAGGGAAAAAATGTTGCATCAGTGGCTGCCTATGATATAAATTTATGGCTTGGAAACCAGAAGCTGGACGCGGGAATCTGGAACCAGGAAGGCGCTGTGACAGTGACATTTTCCGGTATTCCTGTGGAGGAAGCCAGCCAGACTGCGGAAGAAATGTCCATTGTTCATGTGGAGGCAGAAGCTGCGGATGTGAAGGCTTTAGAGGAGGTCCGGGACGCAGTGGATGTGTCCGCTGGCAGAACGGTGGATGCATTAAGCTTTGAGGCGGAGCATTTTTCCATCTATGCGGTAATAAGTAAAGAAAATATAACCTGGACTACGGTGGAAGTAAGTAAGGACCAGCCTTTTCAGGTAAAAGCAAACGGAAGACTTGGCGGCTCATGGTTTGTATCAGACCCAAGGATTGTCTCCGTCCAAAACGTGAAGGATATTAAGGAGAATGGAAAATGGTATTCTGTTGCGGATGTTAAAGCACTGAAAGACGGCAAAAAGGCCAGGATATGGTATGGTAACAGATTAATCAATGAATATTTCAATATCATTATCAATGACGCAGCCAACCAGTTCCATTTTAAATTCAGCAGGGACTCCTCTGACATATCATTATGGTACAGCATCAACGGCGGAGAACTCAAAGAAATGGAGAGGGGCCAGAACCTTCAGACAGCCAAAACAGACATCGTGTCCTTCTATGTAAAGCCGGCCACCGGCTATGTGACACCCACCAAATTCGAGCACAGAAACGGAAAGTCCGAGACAGAGCTGGCTAAGGCACAGTTTGGTGAAGGTATCTATGTGGATATTGCAGATGCGCCCTCATCCATCTCCATTGATAATACAAGCAGAGATTTTTCGGATGCAAATGCGCAGGCGGCTTCCATTGGCTGCACCAACCAGTTCCATTACTCTTACAGGGATAATGCATACCAGTACAGGGAATTTAAAATCCAGGCAACGCCTGCGAAGATTAGGGTAAGGTACAACGGCAATGGAGCGGAAGGAAAGGAGCCGGTTGATAATAATATCTACAGTCATCCCGCCATCAAAAATGGAAACAGCTATATTGTTATCAAGGGTTCAGGAAACCTGAGAAATCCCCATTTTGATTTTGCCGGATGGGAACTGGCTGAGACAGAGGTGAATCAGGCCGGCAGCAGGATATATCAGCAGGGTGACACGCTGTTTGTAGGTGATGTCTGGAAGGATATAAATATAAATCCGGTTACCTATGTCCTCACAGCCAAATGGAATCCTAAACTGTATACGCTTACCACTGCTTCAGACGCAAATTCTGCCATTGACCAGGGCACGCAGTATACTTATGATGCAGCTGCTCTTATTAAGGTGAATTTTACGGCCATGCAGGGATACCGAATATCCGGCGTCGCGGTGGATGGCGTGAATCTCACAGGAAAGGCATTGGATGAGGCTGTGCAGAACGGCTGGGTAGAAGTGGACTGCAAACAGAGCCATCATGTATCGGTTGTTTCTGTCAGGACGGAATATAATCTTATAACCAGGGCTGAGAATGCTGAAATTACTAAGGGTACAAAATATTCCTACAGCGATACAGATACATTGGATGTTAAATTTAAGGCAGACAGAGGATATACGGTTACCAGCATTACGGTGGATGGAAAAGCCTATACGGCGGATGAAATCCAGGCCGTATTGGCGGAGGCGGACCAGCGGGGGTACAGCTATATAACACTGGACCGCAAGCAGGACCATACCGTGTTGGTTAAGGCTGATAAGACACGCTATACACTGACAGCCAGGGCAGATGAAAATTCCTGGATTAATCCTCAGACAAAGAGCTACGAGTACAAAGAGTTCGGCATATATAAGGTTGAATTCGGGGCAAAGAAAGGTTACCAGATACAGAATATCATTGTAGATGGTAAAGAATTAAGCGGGTTTGAAAAGACAGCAGCCATAGCGGCCGGAGCGTACCTGTTTGATTTCAAGAGCAGCCATACCATCGAAGTGACCACCAGGATAGACAGTTATCATTTGACCACATATTCAGACCATAACAGCTGGATTACCCCATCTATGGACTTCACCTACCATGAAACGGAGAAACTTAAGGTGGAATTCGGCGCAAAGGAAGGTTACTCCATATCCGGCATATGGGTTGATTTACGCCCATACAGAGGAGATGAACTAAAGGAGGCGGTTTCCAGGGGGTATGTAGAACTGGAGCGGGACAGGGACCATGCGGTAACTGTTACAAGTAAGATTAATGAATATAAGCTGACCGTTGGGGCTGATGAAAACAGCCGGATTACAGAACCAAAACAGGCGGTTACCACCTTTACCTATGATGCGGACAAATGCCTGGTGGTTAAGTTCAAGGCTAATACAGGCTACAGAATCACCAAGGTGATAGTGGATGATGTTTCCCTGGAAGGAGCAGAGCTTCTCAAGGCACTGGCCTTTGATTCCGTTACAGTGGACCGCAAGGGCGACCACAGCGTATTTGTTGAGACCAGTCCCATGGAATATGTCCTTACCACCGGCGCGGACCTGCATAGCCGGATTACATATCCTCAGGACAGGATTTATACATACAGCTACGACCCCGAAGCGGTGATAGAGGTCACCTTTGAGGCAAAGGAGGGTTATGGCATATCAGGAATATTTGTAGATTCACGTCCGCTGAAGGGACAGGAATTACAGAATGCCATTGAAGCGGGCAGCGTAAGTGTTGACAGGAAGGAATGCCATTCCGTCTTTGTGACATCGGAGGCCAAGCGGTTTACCCTGATTACGGATTCGGATGCTCACTCCAGCATCAGCCCGGGCGCAAGGTATGGATATGACGCAATCCTGCCCATGCTGGTAAGGTTCAGCGCGGATTCCGGTTACACCATAAGCAGCATCACAGTGGACGGACAGGAACTTCAGGGAGCAGAGTTTGAAAGGGCTGCTGCGCTGGGATATGTGTCCCTGTCACGCACCCGGGACCATGAAGTGACGGTCGCCAGCCGGATTCGCCAGGATTTGGAGTACACGGTGAATTACTTCTTTGAAAATGACCAGGGATCGTTCCGTATTGACAGGCAGTATGAGCATGCGCAGCATGTGACAAACGCTGAGTATGATTCAGACATTGTGTTTGATAAGACGCCGTCCCTGGATAAGGACGGACGCCATTATGCCCTGGATCACATTGACGGGGATGGAAAGAAAGTATCACTTATTCCTCTGGCCAACGTGGTGAATGTCTACTATGGCATTGATGAAACAGGAGGCACGAATCCGGATGACAATGGGAAGCCTACCAGCCCGGACGGCATACCGGACCGGTATCAGGTTACTTTTACCTACAGGGCCGGTGATAACGGCGCCATGACAGGAACTGTCATGGAAGTGGTAACACGGAGGGATTCCACCGGAGAGCTGAGCCTGTACGCCCCTGTAAGGCCGGCTGCGGATGGCGTGGAATACCTTGCGGATGCCGGATTTACCTTTAATAATTGGAAATCCGACCAGCCCGGCTACAAAACGCTGATACCAAATTATGTGTTTGATGATACAGATGACATAGCTGCACACAAGTTCTACTGTGACACCGTATTTACAGCTAATTTCCTTGACAACGAGAACATTCGTTACAATGTGGAATTCCATATGCAGTCCCAGGGCCGTTACCCGTTACAGCCCACATACACGGAGACAAGAAATGACGTTCCTCTCCATGGGATGGCCAGAGTAACGGAACAGGATTTGGCGGATAAGGTCGAGAGTGAGTGCACCTATGTACTGGATACAGGCAGAAGGAACATCACAGAAGCTAAGGTAAAGGAGGATGGTTCCACTACATTAAAACTTTACTTCAGGCAGCAGTTTACCGTGACATATAAGCCGGGCAGCCAAGGTGCATTTGCAGAGCAGTCAAAGGGCGATTATCAATACGGCGACAGGCTGGAGCGCTTCATCGGTGAAAAGACGCCAATGGATGCAACAATGCGGTTTGCAGGCTGGATGGATATGGAAGGAAATATCCTGCAGGAAAGCCAGCTTCCGAAAACAGTTACAAAGAATATGATATATACAGCTGTATTTGAGGAAAATACAGTCAAGAGCGGTTTCTTTGTGAGAAAAGATAAGATTGCAAGGCCGGACGGCAATGTGCCGGATCCCTCTTACAACTATGCGCTGTTCGGGGAAGGCTTCCTTCATGCGAATCCGGTGATGGTACCGGCGCCGGAAGGGGAACTGGACCAGAGCAATGAGGCGGTTACCGAACGGATTGCGCAGTGGCCGAAAAACGACACATTTACCATGGACGGCAAGACCTATTCCATAGATGATATCATATGGTACAGGATCCAGTATGAGCAAGGCGATCCGTATGAATGGCATGTGGACGGAGAGTTAAAGCACAGCATAGCAGTAGTCTTTGATTTAAAGGGCGGAACACTGAATGATTCAGCTGACCCGCTGGTGACTTACAGCCTGCAGAAATATGGGGTGATTACAGACAACCTGATTCCTTCTCTGGAGGGAAGGGGATTCAGCGGCTGGAAGGTTGTGGAATCCGCAGACGCCAAATTTGAAACAGGCCGGTTATACCAGGCGTCGGATATCAATAACCACGAGTTTACCGGCAGTGTTGCCTTTGAAGCAGTCTGGGATATCAATATGTATACCGTAAACGTGGAGATGGCAGACAAGACTGCTCCCGCAAATGTACTGGACCGCATACTTCTGGAACAGGTACCCTTTGGGTCGGATCCGGAAGCGGACGGCAGGCTGAATGGACTGATTCCTGATTCAATCGACGGGCCGGACGGAAACCATTATATTTATACCGGAATGATGAGCAAGTCCTATGAACCTGTTTTGGGTGTAAGGGAAAATGGAACCATAACCCTTTATTACATGGTGGACAACGACGGACCGGACCATAAGCCGGATGGAATTCCCGATGCCTATGAGATTCAGTTTGTGTTTGAATCCTCCAATGAACAGCAGGGACGTATCAGGAATAACCGTACAGGCTCGTATGGAACCGTTACGGAGTGGAAGAGCCTGGTAGAGCTTGACGAGGAAGGACGCATTGTCATTGGAGCGGACGGAGAACCTGTATTCCTGGAGGATGGAGCGAGTCCTGACGGGGCAGTTACGGCTGAGGCCAATTCCGGCTATACGCTTTCCGGATGGAATGCGCTCATGGACGGTGTGAATACAGCGTTTACTGATTTAAATGAAATCCGGACAAATAAGTATCAGCAGGATGTTGTGTTTGCAGCCCAGTGGTCCGCGGAAGGCGGTAATACTTCGGACGGCGGCGGGTCCGGCGGTTCGGGAGGAAGCAGCGGAAGCGGCGGTTCGGGAGGATCCGGCAGACGGTATGTATCCACAGCGGGAGGCCCCGGAGTGGTCACCCTGGAGGATGCCCAGGTTCCGCTGGCTGAGGTCCCGGAGACCGGCATGGAGGTTATAGACGATGGTGAGATACCGTTAGCTCCTCTTCCAAAAACTGGAAATGTCATGGACAGAATGAGCCTGACGTTCCTGCTTTCCGGAATCGTACTTACTTTGTCGGTGTTTGACAGAAAAAGACATATTAAATAAAGTATAATGTGAAGGGACACAGCAGTATGGAGAGATTCTGTACTGCTGTGTTTTTATGAAATTTTAATATTTTTTTCGCAATCCCACGTGGTGGAAATGCCTTGGGATTTGGGATATAATAACATGATATGAGAGAGAACAGCAGCACATTGGAGGTATAGTAAAGATGCAAAATCAAATGAAGTCCCGTACACCGGAATCCCGGGCCCCGAAGTCCCAGACAATGAAAGCAGCCGTCTACAGGGGAAATGGCGTCATAACCCTGGAAGAACGTCCTGTTCCCGTACTCATGGATCCCAGGGACGCCATCGTAAAGGTAACCCTTACCACCATCTGTTCCAGCGATATCCATATTAAGCACGGCGCTGTCCCCAGGGCTGTGCCGGGAACCGTATTGGGCCATGAGTTCGTAGGAATAGTTGAGCAGACCGGGGAGGCGGTAAAAAGGTTTAAACCGGGAGATCGTGTGGCTGTGAATGTAGAAACATTCTGCGGCGAGTGTTATTTCTGTAAACGTGGGTTTGTCAACAACTGCACCCATGAACACGGCGGATGGGCGCTGGGATGCAGGATTGACGGCGGTCAGGCCGGGTATGTCAGGGTGCCCTTTGCTGACAATGGCCTTACCTGGATACCCGATGAAGTGACAGATGAGGCGGCTCTTTTTACCGGGGACATCCTTTCCACCGGATATTGGGGTGCTTCCCTGGCTGAAATCAAACCGGCAGATACGGTTGCTGTCATCGGCGCAGGCCCCACCGGACTGTGCACCCTGATGTGTGCAAAGCTTTATGGTCCGGGATTGGTCATTGCGGTTGATACATCCAATGAACGGCTTAAGCTGGCTAAGGAGCAGGGACTGGCAGATGTCATACTCAACCCGCTGGACCAGGACGTGGAACAGGAGATAAGGAATCTGACACAGGGACGCGGCGCAGATGCCGTATTGGAGGCTGCAGGAGGCAGGGATACCTTCCGGATGGCATGGAAGATTGCCAGGCCTAACGCAGTGGTCTGCGTAGTGGCCTTATATGAAGAACCGCAGATACTTCCTCTCCCGGACATGTACGGGAAAAACCTGGTTTTTAAGACAGGAGGAGTGGACGCTTCCTGCTGTGAGGAAATCATGAAGCTGATTAAGGCGGGAAAACTGGATACCAGCTGTTTGATTACACACAGGGCAAAGCTTCAGGATATCATGGAGGCTTATGATGTGTTTGAGAATAAGAAGGACCATGTGATAAAGTACGCAATTGAGGTATTATAATCTTAAGGATATTCAGGGACATTTGGAATATATAAGAAAGAAGGAATGATTATGGGCAGAAACAGATGTATCACCATTGAACGCCAGTATGGAAGCGGGGGAAGGGAGGTGGCCCGTATCCTGTCGGAGCGCCTGGGGATTCCCTGTTATGGGCGGGAGCTTCTGGCAGTGACGGCGGCAGACAACGGAATCAGCATAGAGGAACTGAAGAAACTGGACGAAAAACGGACAGGAAGCCTGCTGCATGATTTGGTGCTGTATGCCTTCCGGTTCCAGAATTACAATAAGATGCAGGAGC
>OGSS01001395.1_pt1 | contig 15754 bp, 17 predicted proteins | sample 1553591 | NCBI WGS metagenome assembly OGSS01 (sample SAMEA2580061, study PRJEB22360) | human gut metagenome | biome: human gut; feature: human-associated habitat; material: faeces | place: Denmark | collected 2008/2010
ACCTGCCGTGCCGCAGCGCAAATGTATTTGGCGCGGTAGCCGAGGCGCACCGGCGCAAGATCCTCGGGCGTGCACGCCGCCAGGCGCTCTGCCGTGGGAATGCTATTGTATACCTGTTCACTCTTATTATAACAGGTTTCCCCGAAAAGGGAACACAAATTTTCGACACACTTGGTAATCCGCGCGATATTGTTCTGCTGGGAGATGATAAAGCATAGAATAGTCTCCCACAGGTCCTGCCGCAGAATACGCAGTCCGCCGCCGTATGCAACGGCGTTCTGCAGATAGGTATCGCGTTTGGCAACTGCGGCTTTGCAGCGGCCGTAGTCCGCATCCAGATCGAAATACGGCCGCCAGATGGCGTTAAACTCGTCTTCATCGCAGTCGAACCGTACGGTCCGGCCATTCTGCTGAATATTCAGCAGGTGTGTTCCCGCAATTAAGTTGTACGACTTATCCCCAACCCTGTGGAAGCGGAAGCACTGACCGGAGTTTGCGATCTGGTCGATGTCGAAATCGTTCAGTACGCGCTCGATCATTGGTGCATAGCCTCATGCTCGCGCACCAGCTCGGTAAACAGGTCACTCAGCGTCCAGCCGATATTGTGCTCGGTGACCATGGCTTTGTACGGCACGGAAACACCGTATGCCTTCATTTCACGGAGCAGAATGTCCAGTCTCTTTTCAGTAAAGCCGTCCAGCACCATCATCGGTGCGGAAGGCGCATCTGCAGTCTCGTCAGTCGGCTCAAAGCCCTTGCGGTTCAGCAGAAAGCCGACCGTCTGACCGGCAGAGACTGCTTCGACGTTCTTAATCCGCACACCCATGCGAACGAGCACGGTCTTGAGCGCCGCAGTCTGTTCGCTCGGCTGCGGCTCAAAATATAACACTTTTTCACGGGATGCCGCCATAGTGGAATCCTCCTGTTTTATTCCCATAAGATTGTATACTAATATTATATCATTTCTGTCAACCCCCTATTGACAGACAATGTATTCGGTGCTATGCTCATAGTTAGCAGTAACTAACCGCAAAAAAGAGAGGTGTTTATGATACAGCAGGCATTGCTTTGGGCGGCCGCAGGCACAGGATTCACCTTCCTGATGACCACGATCGGCGCCGCCATGGTATTCTTTATGAAACGGCAGTCCAGTGCACTGATGCAGCAGATTTTTCTCGGATTCGCGTCCGGTGTGATGATCGCCGCGTCCATCTGGAGTCTGCTCATTCCCGCGATTGACGAGGCCGCGCAGAACGGCCAGCCGGGCTGGATACCCGCTGCAGGCGGCTTTATCCTTGGTTTGGTGCTTATGCTTACGCTGGACGGCTTAATGCCGCACCTGCACAGCGGCGCAGAGCAGGCCGAAGGTCTGCCGTCCTCCTTTCGACGGACAACGCTGCTTGTCCTCGCAGTGACGCTGCACAACATTCCGGAAGGCATGGCGGTTGGTCTGTCCTTTGCTCGTGCGGCACAGCATACCGGCAACGCAGGATTGTTTGCAGCGGCAGGCGCACTTGCCATCGGCATCGGCATTCAGAATTTCCCGGAAGGAGCCGCAGTCGCGCTTCCGCTCCATCAGGAGGGACTCAGCCGCACGCGCTCGTTCGTTTACGGTTCGCTGTCCGGCATTGTCGAACCCATCTTCGGCGTGCTTGTTGTGCTGTGCGCGTCCGCGCTGACACCATTCATGCCGTGGCTGCTGTCCGCCGCCGCAGGCGCGATGCTGTACGTCGTGGTCGAGGAGTTGATTCCCGAGGCACATCTCGGTGAGCATTCGCATCCGGGCACACTTGGTGTGATGGCGGGGTTTCTGGTGATGATGGTGCTGGATACAGCTTTGGGATAATTGAAAATGGAGAATTGAGAATGGAAAATGAAGTTTTCTTTCTCCTTCCACAAAAACGAAAAGCGTCCCAATGGGACGCTTTTCGTTTTTCAGATAATCCGTGTTTTAACTTTGCCAAACACAAATTATCCTCAATATCTATTATGAATCTGTTTGCGGTAATCAAAATAGATTTGCCGCAATTCCTTCAGATTTTTCTTGCGAATAAGCACTACATCATCGTTTGTAAGGATGAAGTCCTTATCCACAGCTTTGACGTAGTTCATATTCACAAGGAAGCTCTGGTGGCACCGCAGAAAACACGGAGCCGTCAGTTCCTGCTCAATCTCGCCGAGCTTTTTATATAATGTGTATGTCTTTTGCCCCGCCTGATGCAGAATACACTGTGAATTATGGCTTTCCACATACATAATCTCTTCGCGCGGAATGTGCAGCACCTGCGAACGATTCTTGATCGCGTATGTATTCTCGACGATATCGGACAGTACGCGGTGCATAGTTCGCTCGAACGTCTTCGGGGTATATGGCTTGAGCAGATAACCGGATGCACCGACTTCAAAGCTGTCCGGTGCAAAATCCAGCGCAGCGGTACAAAATACGATCGTGCCCTTGTAGCCGATCTCACGCAGACGGCGTGCTACATCAATGCCGAGCGGCGGGTCCATCAGAATATCCAGCAGAATAATATCAAACCATCCGCCGTCCCCAAGCTCATAATAGAGCGGTTCACCGCTGTCGTACATTTTGCAGGAATAGTCAATCGCATGTGCATTGCAGTAATGACTGAGAAAATCCGCAAGGATATCCCGTTCTAACGCCGAATCATCACAAATTGCGACCCGCAGCATGGTTATTGACAGTCCTTTCTCGTCAGTTTTTGTCGAATTTCTTAACGGATTCTAAACATGTTCTGCCGATTTCACAAGATTCTGCTCCAATTTCACAGAATAGCAAAAACCGCGTAATTCTTCTGATAAAATGAACATGTTCCCAAACGAAGTGGGAACATCAGCAAATATCGACGGAGGAAGCATCATGTTTGTCTACAAAGTAATCAGCAAAAACCACTATTCGCCTGAGACCGGGGCCTATATATCTTTCGGTATCAGTGCCCACGATCCGGAGCACGGACAAACCTGCTTCGTTCCCGATGTGTTCATCGACGAGTCGGAAGCACGCGCCTTTACAGAACGTCTGAATACGCTTCAAGTATCGCCTATCCATTTGATCGATGTGATCGAGGACGCATTGGGCGTTTAACACGCAGCTTACATAAAAATGCCCAGCTCAGAGGCCAGCGAGCGAATTGCATGCACAATGCGGATGTATTCGGTCGTGACTTCGTATCGCAGTTCCGTGATTTTCTCATCCTGATTGCCGCGCAGCGCTTGCAACAGTGCTGCGCTCTTCTTTTCCAGCCGTATAAAGCCAAAGCTGCGTGCCTGTCCGGCCAGCGTGTGTACCGCTTTGATTGCTGCATCACGATCGTGCCGACCCAGGGCATCGTTCAATTCCGCGCAGCAAGGCTCGTCCAAAAATCGGATCAGGAATTTCTGCAGCATATTCTCGTTGTAAAACCGGCGGCAGGCTGCTTCAAAATCTCCATCTATTGCTTGATAAAATTTATGCAGAGACATATCGACATCTCCCTATACATATTTTATCATTTCAAAAATCGACTGGCAAGGGGTGAAAATAGTTTTCTATCGCCATTTCTCGACAAAGATCGCGGTTTGCAGTAAAAGAAAAACGCCTGATCAAATGATCAGGCGTTTTTCATGGAGCTGCTAACCAGATTTGAACTGGTGACCTCATCCTTACCAAGGATGCACTCTACCGACTGAGCTATAGCAGCATTGGCAGGGGCAGTAGGGATCGAACCCACGGCACTCGGTTTTGGAGACCGATGCTCTACCAGCTGAGCTATACCCCTATAAAGTGGCTCCTCAAGTTGGACTCGAACCAACGACCCTGCGGTTAACAGCCGCATGCTCTACCAACTGAGCTATTGAGGAATATAAAATGCTGGTACACGCTGTTTGGATGTTTTATCGCAATCAGCTTGTATATTATAGCGCGGATACAGCTTATTTGTCAATAGGTTTTGCAAATTTTTTTCGTAAGTTTTTTACTTCCGCGCAGAATGTCAAAAAGGGACCCTCTCGGGTCCCTTTTCAGGCTTTATTCGGTAACTTTCGTGCCGGTAACGATCGCCTTCGGCGAACCGGTGAGTTTTTTACCGGTATACGGTGTGTTGATTCCCTTGGATTTATACGTTTCGTATACCTTCTCAGTATCCCAGTCCAGCAGCACTAGACGGGCGAAATTGCCTGCCTGCACAGCACGGTCGGTCAGACCGTAAATCTCGGCAGGAGCCTTGCTCATACGGTCGAGCAGCTGCATCGGCGTGAGCTTTCCGGTCTGGACGAGGTAAGTATTGCACACCGAGAACGCGGTTTCCAGGCCGGTGATGCCGGACGGCGCCTTTGCGAACTCGCGGGCCTTCTCCTCTGCGGTGTGCGGTGCATGGTCGGTTGCCACCATGTCGATGGTGCCGTCCGCCAGAGCCGCAATCAGCGCCTGACGGTCAGCCTCCTTGCGGAGCGGCGGATTCATGCGCGCATAAGTGCCGTGTGCCGGCACATCATCCTCGGTCAACGACAGATGATGCGGCGTGACCTCGGCGTAAATCTTCGCGCCCATCGCCTTGCCCGCTCGAATGAGCGCGACCGACTGCGCGGACGAAACGTGTTGGAACAGCACGCGTGCGCCGGTATCGAGCGCCAGCGCAATGTCACGGCCGATCATTGCAGATTCCGCGCTCGCCATTGCGCCCGGCGCTGATTCGCCCGGTACGCCGAAATGCTTGGCGGCCTCCGAGCCGTAGTTCACACCCGGGGACGGCACGAGCGACGGTTCCTCCTCGTGGAAGGAGAGCAGCGTGCCGCGCTTGGCGGCTTCCGCCATGGCGGTGCGGCACAGCGCCGCACTCGTCAGATTGATGCCGTCATCGGTCAGGCACGGCGCGCCCGCTTCGAGCAGTGCGTCAAAGTCGGTCAGCTCCTGCCCTTTCAGGCCCTTGGTGACCGAGCCTGCCTGCAAAACCTGCACCGGACAGTCCTTCGCCTTGTCGGTAACGTAGCGGATGATCTCGGGTATATCACAGGTCGGCACGGTGTTCGCCATGCAGATTACCGTGGCGTAGCCGCCCGAGGCTGCCGCCGCCGCACCGGTCAGCACGTCCTCTTTCTGGGTCTGACCCGGATCACGGAAGTGCACATGGCCGTCCACAAAGCCGGGAGATACCGTCAGCCCGCTCGCGTCATACACCGTGCAGCCCGCAGGCGTGTCGATGTGCTCTGCCACCTGCGCGATAACGCCGTCGTCACCGATCAGCACATCACACAGCGCATCCATCTGCGTATACGGGTCGAGAACCCGTCCGTTTTGAATCAACAGCATGGTAAAACCTCCGTTTTATCTCGTTTAATCGCGGTAGAACGCACCAAAGCCCTTGTATGCCATATACAGATCCAGCTTGGCAATGCACTCGAACGGTGCGTGCATGGAGAGCACCGGAACACCTGCGTCTACGGTGTCAATGTTGCGGTTTGCGAGGTACATGGCAACCGTGCCGCCGCCGCCCTGATCAACCTTGCCAAGCTGACCGGTCTGCCAGATAACACCCGCCTTGTCAAAGATGCAGCGGATGCGCGCCATCAGCTCAGCGGTTGCATCCGAGGTGCCGGACTTGCCGCGTGCGCCCGTGTACTTGACGAGCGCGAAGCCGCAGTTTGCGCGCGCATCGTTGCGCTTCTCGGAGACCTCCGGATAGTTGGGGTCAAAGGCGTTGCAAACGTCGGCAGACAGGCAGACCGAGTTCTCAAAGCACTCGTCGAGCAGCACGTCCTGGGCGCGGCACAGATCTGCCATAAAGGTGTCAAACGCGCGGGACTGCATGCCGGTTACGCCGTCCGAGCCAATCTCCTCCTTGTCCACCAGCAGGCAGACGCCGGTATGTGCCGGAGTCTCGGTCAGGTCGAACAGAGAGGTTGCCGCCGGGTAGGAGCAAACGCGGTCGTCGTGGCCGTACGCGCCGACAAACGAGCGGTCAAAGCCGATGTCGCAGGCATTGAACGCCGGAACGCAGCACAGCTCTGCAGACAGGAAATCCGCTTCGGTCATGCCGTACTCGCGGTTAAGGTGCTCCATAATGGCGAGTTTGATCTTCTCGCTGCACTTTTCGTCCACGGTTTCGCTCGGAACCGAGCCGATGAGGATGTTCAGACCCTCGCCCTTGATCACCTCGGTCGCCTTGCGGGTCATCTGCTCGGTAGCAAGGTGCGGCAGCAGGTCGGTGATAACGAACTTCGGGTCGGTCGGCTTGTCGCCTACGCGCACCTGTACACGCTTGACCTCGCCGTTCTCGCACACGCAGACAACGCCGCGAAGCTCGAGCGGAATGGCCGTCCACTGGTACTTCTTGATGCCGCCGTAGTAGTGGGTCTTGAAGAACGCCATGCCGTTGTCCTCGTACAGCGGCACGGTGCGGATGTCAACGCGCGGCGCATCGAGATGCGCGGCGGTCAGGCGCACGCCCTCGGCGAGGCTCTTTTCGCCGATAACAGCCAGCATGATGCCCTTGTGGCGGTTGATGCGGTAGATCTTGTCGCCCGGGCGAAGCGTGTCATCGCGCGTCCAGGCACGGAAGCCCTTGCTCTCAGCCATGCGGGCGATTTCCAGCACAGCGTCACGCTCGGTTTTGCTCTCATCGAGGAATTTTTTGTAACCCTCGGCGTAGGTCTGAATGCCCTGCTTGTCCTCGTCGGTCAGACGGTCAAAGCCGGTCTTTTTGTCGTAAAAAAGCTGTTCGGAAGTCATTTTTCATTCTCCTTTACGAAAATCCGAATTACTTAATAAGTTGACTGTATAAAGCATCGGTGTCCCGATACAGCATATCGAGATCGCCGTTGTTTTCGATGATAAAATCGCATTTTTCGCGGTAAAACATGTCGTTCGGCTGCGCATCGATGCGGGCGCGCGCGGCTTCGTCCGTCAGGCCGTCCCGGTCGATGATTCGGGCAACGCGCGTGTCGTGCGGCGCGAGCACAGCGATGATTTTGTCGCAGAAGTCATCCGCACCGGCTTCAAACAGGGTCGGCGCATCGTACAGCACGATGGGACACGCGCTCTGCGCGTGAATCGCATCAAGAGACGCCTTGCGGATATACGGTGTGGTGATTTCGTTGAGCTGCTGCAGCTTTGCAGGGTCGGAAAACACGATTTTCGCGAGTTTCGGACGGTCAAGTACGCCGTTCGCGTCGGTTACGCCGCCGAAGGCGGTATCGAGCGCGGACAGCATTTCGCGGTTCTCCGCACAGAGCGTGCGGTACACCGCGTCCGCGTCCACCCAGCCCGCGCCGAGGGCGCGCATACGCGCGGCAACCGTGCCTTTGCCGGTGCCGCTGCCGCCGGTCAAGCCGATGATTTTCATTAGTTTCACTTCCATTGCTCTACATATGGTTTGAAAACATCATATAAAAGTATGGTATATTTGATAAACCAGTTAAACTGATCTACCTTTTTTGTTTCGTCAAATATCGGAATATTTCTTTGCAAGCGAACACGACTTGCCTTCTTATTCGGCAGCGCCATCCACTCGAGTTGCATATCTATTTGAGCTTGAATATTTTCTCTATGTTTTTCTAAGTATTCAAAAAACTCTTGATCGTCACTGATATACAATTCTACACGTTGTTCATTGGTCTGTGTATTGACATTCAATGAAAGCGAATATCTCGATGCCCCAATGCTAAAAGTGTACCATGTCCTGACCGGAGGTTTTTTCAGCTTAAAATACTCGATAAACTTTTTGTTGCTTTGCGCATATTCGTTAAAATCTGTCCAGTAATTTAGTAATCGAGATTGCAATTGTCCTTCGATTGCAGATATATTCTTTACTTGTTTTGCCCAATTATTAGGCTGTTCTAAAATATTAAAATGAACTGCCGGAGCCGAATCCCCGATTCTCCACAATTCCACTTCCACCAAGAAAAACGCCGTTTCATCGTCTGTATGCTCATTCAGCCATTCCATCGCTCGACGGTGTTCTTCTCGTGCCTGTTTGACAATCCATACAATGATTTTTGCGCTTTTACCAGCCGCATAGGTCAGCAATTGACCCAAATGTGTATGGTTGGAACTTCCCAGTTGATTTTCGATCACAACGGTATTATCGGTTCCTTCTTCAGAAGCCAATATATCCAAGCTGAACTTGCCTACGGCCGATTCACGCTCACGAAAACACAAATCAACACCGATAGCTTCGCCCAGTAAATTCAGATTATTTTCCAGCCAAGGTGTAAAATCGTATGCTTCATTAGGCCAAACCGTTCGCAAATCATATTCCCGCTTCAAATCAGCCAGTTGTATATTCATTTTTACACCTCAATAATCGAAAACCCCGCCGCTTTCTTAATCCGGTTCGCCACTGCAAGACCGAGACCTTCATCTGAGGGGCACTGCGCCCAAATCTGCGTTACGCTGGTATCATCGAATGCGCGCAGACAGTCGAACACCTCACGCGCCTGCGCGCCGAGGTCGTCCTGCGAACCGAAGCACTCGACCACGCAAGTGGGGAACATTTCCCGATATTCGTCAAAGCACAATACGCCGGTGGAATTTCCGATATGTTCTGCAATGTATTTTGCGGTGTCCTGCGGGTTGCCGCGCACGACCGTTACGGGCGCTTTCGGCGCATAATGCCGGTATTTCATGCCGGGCGCCGACACCTTCACGTCATCCCCGATCTTCTCGTACAGGGCGCGGTCAACATCCACCTCACCGAGCACCGAGCGCAGCTGCTCGAGCGTGATGCCGCCCGGGCGCAGCAGGCGCGGACGCTCGAGCGCGAGCGTAATTACCGTGCTTTCCACGCCGACGCCGCACGCGCCGCCATCCAGTACAGCCGCGATCTTGCCGTCCATATCATGCATAACGTGCGCCGCCGTGGTCGTGGACGGTCTGCCGGACGTATTCGCGGACGGAGCTGCCAGCGGTACGCCGCTCTCCCGAATCAGCGCACGCGCCATCGGGTGCGACGGCAGGCGGATGCCCACGGTGTCCAGTCCGCACGAAACCTCGTCCGGGATGCATTCGCCCTTGGGCACGATCATGGTCAGCGGACCCGGCCAGAACGCGTCTGCAAGCAGCTTGGCCTGCGACGGAACCGCCAGACACAGGTCGTAAATCTGGTCAAAGTCCGCGATGTGGACGATGAGCGGGTTATCCTGCGGACGGCCTTTCGCGAGGAAAATTTTTTTTACCGCCTCGCCGTTGAGCGCATTCGCCGCAAGGCCGTACACGGTTTCGGTCGGCATACCGACGACCTCGCCCGCTCGAATGAGTTCTGCAGCGGTTTTTACCGCGTTTTCGTCGGTTTCCGGTGTCAAAAGAGTTGTTTTCATCAGTTTACACTTCCATTTATGGTATCAATGGTCTTTTTCTTCCACTTTGGTGACAACGCCGTTTTCCAGTGTCAGGTCGAGCGTTACCTCATCAAACGGCTGTGCAATGAGGTACGCAAGGCAGGTATCGGTGTCCGCATAGTCCGGCGTGCCGAGCAGCTCATGCACCTCGTCCGCGCTCATGCCGACAAGTTCGGTGCTGTTTTGCAGGTCGCTGACCATGAAATGCCGCTGGCTCGGTGCGGTTTTCGCCCAGTTTTCCGCAGAAAACGTCTTTGGCACGCCGATACCGAGGTCAAAATAGCGGTTTGCGTTCCAGACGCCGTTTCCCGCCCAAGAGATGTTTATCGGACATTCACCATGCTATACTCCAATCATAAAAGAAAGGAGTGCTTCGCATGGCAAAAAGCAAGAACATTTTCGTCACGATCACCGGCTTTCAGCACTATTACGGACGTGAGCCGTTCCAGATCGGCAATCTCATCCGCTGTGCCAAGGAGCCGGGCAATCCGTACGAAAGCGATGCCATCCGCGCGTTTCTGCCGTACATCGGCAAGGTAGGCTACATCACCAACAGCCCGCAGACCAAGGCCGGCGGCACGGAGAGCGCGTGCCCAAGCGGTTTTACGTCCGTGTGCTGTTCACCACCTGCACCAAGATCATCTGCCGCATAGAATTCGGCGATATGTCCGATCTGAATGCTGAGTTGGAGAGCCAGACCGAGGACAAGTGGGACGACTGGGACGATGAGGATGACGAAATCCAGTTCTAAGGTTACATTTCGCTCTGCTCTTTCAGCTTTTCCGCTGTGTCAGCCGCGATGAGTGCGTCTAAAATCTCGTCCATATCGCCGTTCAGGAACTGATCCAGCTTGTAGATGGTCAGCTTGATGCGGTGATCGGACACGCGATTCTCCGGGAAATTGTAGGTGCGGATACGCTCCGAGCGGTCGCCGGTGCCGACCTGACTTTTGCGGTCGGCGGCGATGGCGGCACGCTGCTTTTCCACCTCGGCCTCGTACAGCCGCGAACGCAGCACGGACAGCGCTTTCTCCTTGTTCTTGTGCTGGCTACGCTCGTCCTGACACTCGACGACCGTGTTGGTCGGGATATGCGTCACGCGGATAGCGGACGAGGTCTTGTTAATGTGCTGACCGCCCGCGCCGGAGGCGCGGAACGTGTCGATGCGTAAATCCTTTGGGTCGATATAGAAGTCGAGTTCCTCCGCTTCGGGAAGGACAGCCACGGTGGTTGTCGAGGTGTGCACACGGCCCTGACTTTCGGTCTCGGGCACACGCTGCACGCGGTGTACGCCGCTCTCGAACTTGAGCCGCGAGTACACCTTGTCGCCTGCCACGCGGAACACGATCTCCTTGTAGCCGCCCAGCTCGGTCTCGGATTTGTTCATGACCTCGGTCTGCCAGCCGCGCTTATCGGCGTACATCGTGTACATGCGGTACAGGTCAGCGGCAAACAGCGCGCTTTCCTCGCCGCCCGCGCCGCCGCGAATCTCAACGTAGATATTCTTCTCGTCGTTCGGGTCCTTGGGCAGCAGCAGGATCTTCAGCTCTCCCTCCAGACGGGTAATGTCGCTCTTGGCCTGCTGCAGCTCCTCCTGCGCCAGCTCTTTCATGTCCGGGTCGGACAGCATTTCGGTCGCGTCCGCGAGCGTGCGCTGTGCCTGCTCGTATTCGCGGAACGCGGTGACGATCGGCTCAAGTTCGTTGCGCTCACGCAGCAGCTTAGCCGCCCGGTCGGGGTCGTCGTATAAATCCGGCGCGGAAAGCCGCATTTCCAGCTCATCCAGCCGCGCCGCTAAGACTTTCAGTTTTTCAAACATACTCTATCTCCAAATCGTGTGAAGCACGGAAAATTCATTAAAATTGCGTTTACCAGCGTCCGGTGAACATCAATCCCATGATGGAGCAGTATTCGCGGCACCTTACCGCCATCCACTGCCCCGGATACGGCGTTTTCGCGGGAACGCCTGCGTCACCCAGACCGGCATGCGCCAGCAGGCGGCGTGCGCGGGCAAGATGATAATCATTTGTAATTACGGCAACAGCTGCGCCCTCGGGCAGCAGCTTTTTTGCGTTGACGATATTCTGGATGGTCGTGCTCGACTTGTTCTCCAGGATCAGCCGTTCCGCATCTGCGCCGTGCGCGATCATGTAATCCTGCATAGCTGCAGCCTCGGTGCGCGGCTCATCGCCGCCCTGACCGCCGCACAGGATGGCCTGACTGCCCGGATTGACGTTCAGCACCGCGATTGCCGTATCGCACCGTGCCGCCAGAGCCGCCGACGGCTGTCCGTTCGGATTGACGAGCGCACCCAGCACCAGATAGTAATCCGCCTGCGGCGCAGCTGACGGGTCATCCTCGTCGAATGCTATGCCGATTACAAACACCTGCACCGCCGCAAACGACAGCACGAACAATGCAAACAGTACGCGTCCCACGCGCGACAAAATGCGGCACGCCTTATGCTTTTCGCGTCCGCAAAGCATCAGCCATTCCCCCATACAGCCGATGGCAAGCGCCAGCAGGAAAATACCGCCGAACCGCGACGGCTTCCAGAACAGCTGCGGCACGCCGACAACAGCAAACAGCACCGCAAGCCCTATCCATACCCTTTTTTCTTTCATTGCAGTTCCTCCAGCTCGGCCGCAACGGCTTCCCATTCATCCATTTTTGCGGCGAGTTTTTCGTCACAGGCTTCTTTTTCGGTCATCAGCTCAAGCAGCTTGCCGGAATCCGATGCCGCGTCCACCATCTGCTGTTCGAGGTCGGACGACTGGGTTTCCATCTGCGAAATCTCGCGCTCGAGTGTGTTCAGCAGCTTCTGCAGATTCTTGGTGCCGCCGGTGCGCTTTGGCTTCTCAGGCGGCTTGGGCACATCGTCCAACGTCGGCACAGCGGCCTTTTTCTTCTTGGGCGCCGGTGCAGGAGCCGCTTCCGGCAGTGCGCCGCCGCCCTTGGCTCGCCAGTCAAGGAACGCGCTGTACGAGCCGATAAAATCGGTCAGGTGACCGTTTTCGAGATACAGCACGCGGGTTGCAAAGCGCTCGACAAAGTAACGGTCATGCGAAACAAACAGCAGCGTGCCGTCGAATGCCTCAACCGCCTCCTCAATCCACTCGCGGGAGGCAAGGTCAAGGTGGTTGGTCGGCTCGTCGAGGATGAGCAGATTGAGCGGATCGTACATCAGCTCACACAGGCGCAAACGGCTTTTCTCACCGCCGGACAGCATATCTACGGTTTTCAGCTGGGTTTCACCGGTAAACTGGAACGAACCGAGCCGGTTTCGCGCCACCTGCATGGATACGTTCTTGTCATAGATGAGCGTGTCGATGAGGTTGCGGTGCGGATTGGCAAAATACACCTGCTGCGGCAGGTACGCCGGCTTGAGTCCAACGCCCTTGCGGATGACGCCGCCATCCGGCACTTCCTCGCCGAGCAGGATTTTCAGCATGGTGGTCTTTCCGGCGCCGTTTGCGCCAAGCAGCGCAACGCGCTCGCGGTTGCGGATGTTGAACGATACATTGTGTAATATTTCTCGTCCATCATAACTTTTTGTAATATCTCGAACCTTGAGCACTTCCTCTGTCTCGTAGTTCGGGTCACCAAACGTGACGGTCATCTTTTTGTCGGTCTTGGGTCGGTCAGTGACCTTCATACGCGCAATGCGCTTCTCGATAGACGCGGCACGCTTCGCCAGATGCTCGGTGCCGTGCTCGTGCATGGAACGCGCGGTCGCCTCCAGACGCTTTTTCTCGGCCAGCTCATGCTCGTGGTGCTTGAGCTGCTCCTCACGGCGGCGCTCACGCTCAACTGCATAGTACGAGTAGTTGCCGTTGTAGAAATCGCAGGTGCAATCGTGGATTTCAATCACGCGGTCGCAGCACTGGTCGATAAACCAGCGGTCATGCGAGATAATGAGCACGGTGCCGCGGTAATTCTCCAAATAATTGCCCAGCCAGTCCACAGCGTCCATATCGAGGTGGTTGGTCGGCTCATCGAGCAGCAGCACATCGGTCTGCTCCAGAATAATGCGCGCGAGATTGATGCGCGTTTTTTCGCCGCCGGAGAGCAGGTCAAACTTCTGCGAACGCATTTCCTGCGCGATTTCGAGACCGTTGCACACGCGGTTGATCTCGTAATCGCGGTTGTAGCCGCCGAGGATTTCCAGCCGCGTTTCCAGCTGCGCGTAGCGCTTGAGCAGCGATGCGTCATCCGGCTTGCGCGTCATTTCGTCGGTCAGCGCGTCCATTGCTGCCGCAACTTCGTCGGACTCCTTGAACGCCAGACGGAGAATGTCCTCCACGGTCGATTCCGGCGGAAAATCCGGCATCTGGTCAATGACACCGGCGGTTCGTCCCTGTCCGAACGCAACGTGTCCGCCGTCATACGACAGCCGGCCGGTCAAAATATTAAGCAAAGTGGTCTTTCCGGCGCCGTTTGCGCCTAAAATAGCAACCTTTTCGCCCGGCTGAATGTCGAACGAGATGTCCTTGAGGATCAGGCGGTCACCATAATATTTGGTCAGGTTTTGTACGGTAATATCTGCCACGGAGAGAACTCCTTTCAATGCACTTTTATTCAGTTTATATTATAGCACAATGTGCCCCATAATAGGAGAGAAAACCTGCATAATTTGCAGATTTTTGCGTGGTTTTCTCTGCCCGAAAACGCAAAAAAGCTGTCTCAAAAGACAGCTTTTTATGGGAATTCAGAGCAACAGCGGCAGCAGCTCTTCCACACGGTCGACCACATGCTTCGCGCCTGCGTCCTCCAGCTCCTCGCGGTCGCCAAAGCCGAACGTCACACCGATGCAGTCAATGCCGCATTGCTTCGCGCCTTCCACGTCATGCAGGCGGTCACCGACCAGCACAGCCTGTGACAGATCCTGCACCCGCAGACGGTCGAGCGCCTGCTGCGTAACCTGTGCCTTCGTGCCGATCGTGCCATCCAGCGTTGCGCCGGAAACCACGGTAAAATACTGGTCAATATTAAAATATTTGACGATTTTATCAATGAAAAACGCTGGTTTGGACGATGCAGTAGACAGGGTCTTTCCGGCGTCCGTCAAGGCCTTCAGCAGCTCCGGAATCCCGTTGTAGAGCATGTTCTCCTTCCAGCCTACCACACCGAACCGCTCGCGGTAAAACGCAATGGCCTGCTTGGCCTGCGCGTCGTCAAATCCATAGCTGCGGCGGAACTCATCGTACAGCGGAGGACCGATAAAGCGTTCCAGCGGTTTCAGCTCCGGCTCGTGGATGCCCATTTTATCCAGCGCATACTGCACCGATTTAGTAATGCCCTCGCGTGAATCGGTAAGTGTGCCATCCAAATCAAATAAAATATACTGATACATCGGCGCTTTTCCTCTCAGTAGTATAGAAAAAGCAGCAACTTTCGTTGCTGCTTAGATGTAGGCGTTGAGTTATCTTCCCGGGCCGTCGCCAGCCAAGTATTGTCACCGTAAACGAGCTTAACTACTGTGTTCGGAATGGGAACAGGTGTACCCTCGTCACCATTAACACCTACTATTTCGTTGCACATTCCTGTGCAGCTTTGTTATTATACCATACCATCAGCCTGCTGTCAACATCTTTCTTGAAGAAATTTGGTGACCCGTGGGAGAATCGAACTCCCGTTTGCGGCGTGAGAGGCCGCCGTCTTAGCCGCTTGACCAACGGGCCATAACAGTTAGACTTCCGGTATCTCGGTTTCGCTGTGGACTCTCTCGAACCCACAGCGCACCGAATCTGGTACACCATCACGGGCTCGAACCGTGGACCCACTGATTAAGAGTCAGTTGCTCTACCAACTGAGCTAATGGTGCATACTTTCTTGTGTACAAGAAAGTATGCAAAGAAAACTTCACCTGCACACTTCGTGTGCTTTACTTTCTCATTCACAATCTGAAAGTGTAATTTATTTCTTTACACCCTCAAAACTGAACAATCCTACTCGCAAGCTATCTTTCGAGGTTACCTAACATTTAAGGTCAAGCCCTCGGCCTATTAGTATCAGTCCGCTCCATACATTACTGCACTTCCACTCCTGACCTATCAACCTTGTAGTCTACAAGGGGCCTTACTCCCGAAGGATGGGAACACTTATCTCGAGGGGAGTTTCACGCTTAGATGCCTTCAGCGTTTATCTCGTCCGTACTTAGCTACCCAGCTATGCCCTTGGCAGAACAACTGGTGCACCAGCGGTACGTCCATCCCGGTCCTCTCGTACTAAGGACAGCTCCTCTCAATATTCCTGCGCCCGCAACAGATAGGGACCGAACTGTCTCACGACGTTCTGAACCCAGCTCGCGTACCGCTTTAATGGGCGAACAGCCCAACCCTTGGGACCGAATTCAGCCCCAGGATGCGATGAGCCGACATCGAGGTGCCAAACCTCCCCGTCGATGTGGACTCTTGGGGGAG
>OGSS01001402.1_pt1 | contig 15698 bp, 15 predicted proteins | sample 1553591 | NCBI WGS metagenome assembly OGSS01 (sample SAMEA2580061, study PRJEB22360) | human gut metagenome | biome: human gut; feature: human-associated habitat; material: faeces | place: Denmark | collected 2008/2010
CATGAGAGCTGGTCATTACGAAAACCGGAAGGAAAGCGTGGATTTGATGATACGCACCAGCCCCGGTATCATCCGGCATCTGTTAGAGCTTGGGGTAGGGTTTGACAAGAACCCGGATGGTAGTTTAAAATATACAAAGGAAGGCGCCCATTCCAGGCCCAGAATCTGTTTTCATGAGGATATCACCGGTAAGGCCATCACCACGGTACTCCAGGAACGGACAGCCGCGCTCCCCAATGTGGATATCATGGAATATACCGTTATGACAGATATTCTGACCGCAAACGGAGCCTGTGCCGGCATCCAGGCCAGGACAAGGGACAACAGCTCCCTCTTCATCCATGCCCGTGACACGGTCATGGCCACCGGAGGCATTGGAGGGCTCTATCAGCATTCCACTAATTTTCCCTGTCTCACAGGCGACGCACTGACCGTTGCCCAAAAGCATGGCGTAAAGCTGGAACACCTGGATTACGTCCAGATACATCCCACCAGCCTTTACACGGAAAAGCCCGGCAGGTCCTTTCTCATCTCGGAATCAGCCCGCGGCGAAGGGGCTGTGCTCTTAAACGGCAAAGGCGAACGCTTTGTCAATGAGCTGCTGCCCAGGGACGCGGTATCCCAGTCCATTGAAGCAGAGATGAAAAAAGAGGGAAGCTGCCATGTATGGCTGTCATTTGCGCCCATACCCCAAAAAACCATACTGGAACATTTTCCCCACATATATGAAACATGTCTTGAGGAGGGTTATGACATCACAAAAGAGCCTATCCCGGTGGTGCCTGCCCAGCATTATTTTATGGGAGGCGTGTGGGTGGACCTGGATTCCAGAACCTCCATGGAGCATCTGTACGCAGTGGGTGAAACCAGCTGCAACGGGGTTCACGGAAAGAACCGCCTGGCCAGCAACAGCCTGTTGGAAAGCCTGGTGTTTGCCGGAAAAGCCGCAAAAAGAATAGAGAACAGCCAGAAAGGGAGAATCCATTATGAATCCAATTACCATGCAGCTTATTGCTGACAAATACATACGTCTTGCCCTGGAGGAGGATATCAGCAGCGAGGACGTATCCACCAACGCAGTCATGCCTGAGTATAAAAAGGGTCAGGTACAGCTTATCTGCAAGGAAGACGGCATCATTGCCGGGTTACAGATTTTTGAGCGCGTATTTACGCTTCTGGATCCTGAAACCAAGGTGGTATTTGATGTCAGGGACGGAGAACAAGTAAAAAAGGGCCAGCATCTGGCCACGGTCACAGGAGATGTGCGCGTCCTTTTATCCGGCGAACGGACCGCGTTAAATTATCTGCAGCGTTTAAGCGGCATTGCCACTTATACCCATACGGTTGCAGGGATGCTTGAAGGGACCCGGACAAAGCTTCTGGACACCCGGAAAACCACTCCCTGCATGCGTGTTTTTGAAAAATATGCAGTTCGGATTGGCGGCGGACAGAATCACCGCTATAACCTGTCCGACGGCGTTCTCTTAAAGGATAACCACATTGACGCAGCCGGAGGCGTCAGGGAGGCGGTTGCCGCTGCAAAGGCATACGCTCCCTTTGTCCGTAAGATTGAGGTAGAGACAGAGAACCTTGACATGGTAAAGGACGCAGTGGATGCAGGCGCCGACATTATCATGCTGGATAACATGACTCCGGAACAGATGGCTGAAGCCATACGCTTAATTGACGGCCGGGCCAAAACCGAGTGCTCCGGCAACATGACAAAAGAAAATATCCGGACCGTCACGGAGCTGGGCGTGGATTATGTATCCAGCGGCGCACTGACCCACTCTGCCCCGATTCTGGATATCAGCCTGAAGCACCTTAGGGTGTTTCAGGATTAAATCGTACTATGGTTTGCAGGAGGGAATGAGAAATGGAATGTGCAATGAATGGAACCCAGAGACGCAGGAAGCTTCTGGATATGATGAGGAAGGCTTCCGCCCCTTTATCCGGCGGGGCCCTTGGCAGAGAAACCGGTGTCAGCCGCCAGGTGGTGGTCCAGGATATTGCTCTCCTGCGCACCATGGGGTATCCCATTCTCTCCACTGCCCGCGGGTATGTTCTCAATGAATCCAGGCAAGCATCCCGTCTCTTTAAGGTCTGCCACACCAATGAACAGACCGAGGATGAACTGGTCACCATCGTGGACCTGGGCGGAACCGTGGTGGATGTCATGGTCAACCACCGGGTATACGGGAAAATGTCAGCCCCCCTGAATATCAAGAACCGCCGCGACGTACAGTTGTTCATGAACAATATAAAGACCGGGAAATCCGCCCCTCTCATGAATGTCACCTCCGGCTACCACTTCCACCATGTCAGCGCCGAGCAGGATGAGATACTGAATGAGATAGAGGAGGCACTGAGAGAAAAACACTACCTGGCAGAGCTGCTGCCCTATGAGATGTCTGATGATGAGTAAACAGGAGCCTGATATGCAGAAAAAAACACATGCTGTAAACCCATTTTACTGCGGCCTTACCGTCCGCCGTTATACGGAATACTCAAAAAAGCTGGTCAAACCCCTGCGGGCAGCGCTGATTACAGACCTGCACAGCACCATATACGGCAGCGCCCAGGAGCCGCTTCTGAAGGCTGTACACAGCCACAGGCCCGACCTGGTTCTCATGGCAGGCGATATTGCCGACCACAAAGTCCCCCACAAGGGGACTTTATTGCTTTTAGAGGGCCTAAAGGGAAAATACCCTTGTTACTATGTTACGGGAAACCACGAGCATTGGATCCACCAGATACCTGACATCAAGAAAATGTTCACCAGGTATGGGGTCACTGTGCTGGGGGGCCAGACAATCCGTACAATCATCAAGGGACAGCCTCTTATCATAGGAGGGGTGGATGACCCACATGCATTTACAGACTCCCATCACTCCGCCAGGCTGGATTCCAGATGGAAGGAACAGTTCTGGCGCTGCTGTTCCCGCACCTCCCCTGCCATCTACTCCATCCTGCTGTCACACCGGCCGGAGCTCACCAAATATTACAGGGACAGCGGCTTCGACCTGATCGTGGCCGGTCATGCCCATGGAGGGCAGGTCCGCATGCCCCTCTGCCCTGGCGGGCTTCTGGCGCCTCACCAGGGCTTCTTACCCAGGTACGCAGGAGGACAGTATGCCCTGGGAGCCACCTCCCTGATTGTGAGCAGGGGACTGTGCATAAACAGGCTGCCCCGTATCTATAATCCTCCGGAATTGGTCCTGGTGGACTGCTGTCCGCAGCAGTCCCATTCTTCCAAAACCGCGCCCATAAACTTCTCCCCGTCATGTCATCAGCCTCATTAGACCAGAAGCTTCCTGGCCCTGGCACTCTCTCCCGAAGCCGTCCCTTCTGAGGCAGCGCCTGCTCCTGAATACGGCGGATTTTATTAAGGTTTTTCTAATTTTTCTTACAGTTGCTTCCATCATCTTTACATTTTTCAATGGGATGATTAGTATACAGTTTAAAGGAGGAGAACCTTATGATTCAAACAATAAAACCCGGTTTCCAGCTTTCCCTGTTCTGCTGCTGCCTTGGAAAACTGACCATTGCCAGCTGGCTGTTGACCAATACCATGTTCCTTTTGACCAGTCATGTGCCCTTTGTGACGCTGGACTTTGTGAGGCAGATTTCGCTGGAAAGCTTTCTGGGCATCTGGCTTGGGATCTTTCTCTGCATGGCCGTTCCCTCTCTGCTTCCCTCTGCCCGCCACCGGCTTCATCTTTCCCTGACTCCCAGCGTGCTCATGTACATTGCCACCCTGATGATAAAGGAAACGTTCATACTATGATAAAAACCATGGAACAATGGCTGACCGGCAAAAGGCTGCTGATTATCCTCACTATCGCGGCGGCTGTCTGGTTTTCCTTCACCGCTGCTATGACAGTGCTGCGCTACCGCCTGAATTACGCGTCGGCTTATGATTTCGGAATTTTCTCACAGATGTATTACTATATGGATAAAGGCCTGTCCCCTCTGACCACATGTGAGCGCGACGGACTTTTATCCCATTTTGCAGTCCATCTCTCACCTGTCTTTTACATACTTTTGCCCTTTTACAAATTAGTCCCCAGGCCTGAGACCCTGCTGGTGCTCCAGGCCCTCATCGTCATAAGCGGAATGGTTCCCTTATGTCTTTTGGCCAGGGCTTTGGGCTTCACCCGGCTGCAGACCCTGTGCTTCGGCCTTATGTACTGTTTTTATCCGGCCTTTATGGGCGGATGTTTTTACGATTTCCACGAAAATAAATTCCTGGCCGTCATCATTCTCTGGTGCATGTACTTTCTGGAAACAGGTCATTTTAAATCCATGCTGGCCTCTGTGGCCCTTCTCCTTATGGTAAAGGAGGATGCGCCTGTCTATGCAGCCTGTATCGGACTTTACCTGTTTCTGTGGAAAAAACAGTACCGGTCAGGAACCCTTGTGTTTCTGGCGTCATGCGCATATTTCTGTATGGCTGTCTGGTATATTAACCGCTTTGGTGACGGAGCCATGATCAACCGTTTTGACAATTTCATATCAGACAAGCAGCTGGGATTAATCAGCATGTTCAAGACCATTCTGGTCAATCCCGCCTATATGCTGTCCCAGATTGCGGTAAAGGATAAAATCCTGTTCTTTCTTGAAATGCTCCTTCCACTGGGCTTCCTTCCTCTCATGACAAAAAACTGGCAGAAATGGACCCTGCTCATCCCCTTTGTGCTCATCAACCTGATGTCCAATTATAAATACCAGCACTCCATCTACTTTCAGTATACCTATGGTTCCGGAGCCCTGCTCATTTATCTGGCATTGGTGAATTTCCGGGATATGAAAAACTCATCCGGCCGCAGACGCAAAAATCGTAAAGGATATGACGGCCGGCTTCCGGGCGCTGTCTGCGCCGCCGGCCTGCTGTGCGGCCTGGTCCTCACAGGAGGCGTGATGTACAGTAAATCAAATTATATCAGCCTGTACCAGCGCCATCATGAGGAAGCTGCCCAGGCCAGGACCCTTCTGGGGCAGATTCCCCGGGATGCCTCAGTAAAGTCTTCCACCTTCTTTCTTCCCCAGCTCTCCATGCGGGATGAGGTCTATCTGCTCACAAGCAGTCATCCGGCGGACTATATGGTGGTGGACCTGAGAACAGGGTATGAAAAGGACCTGGAACAGATTCTGACTGACTGCCAGGAACAGGGGTATGAGCCGGCTGGTACCGTGGACAGCTATGTGGCCCTGCTAAGGCAGGGTACGGAGTGATTCCCCTGTGCATTAAATACTGCCGCCATTCAGTTTCACATAATGTACATGGTCTTCCCAGACTCCGTTGATTTTCAGATATTGTTTGGAGAGTCCCTCATTCACAAACCCGCATTTTTCCACGACACGGATGGAGCGGATATTTCCGGGCATGATATTTGCCTCAATGCGGTGGAGCCTTAATGTCCGGAAACCAAACTCCACCACTGTTTCCACTGCTTCTGTCATCAATCCCTGGTTTATGTAGTCTTTATCCAGCTGATAGCTCAGATAACAGGAACAAAATGCATTCATCACAATATTATTTAGGGCAGCAAATCCTATGATTCGTTCTTCTTCCCTGACAGGCGAAATATAGAACCGGAAACTCTTGCCGGACTCCCATTCCTCTGACTGACATTTCAGTTGCTCCACCTGTCCGTGTTCCGTATAAAAATATTCCGGCCTTGCCGGCATAAACTCCATAAGGAAGTCCCTGTTTCTTGTATAATAATCCGCGGTCGCGCCTGCATCAGCAGGATTTGGAGAGCGGAAACTCAAATGCGCTGACTTAATTTTCATGTGTTCCTCCTTCTCTTCTCATACGTTTTTACATAGCAGTCGTTTTAAGGTACTCCGGTTTTTCGTTCAAAAATCACTTTGTCCGGCAGACTGCCGAGGCTCCTTTATGGCCTGTGAGCTCCCTTCCCAGTTTCTGCGCCAGATACAGGAGCAGCACAATGCACGCTCCTCCTGCCAGGCAGAGGAGCCGGTTTTCAATGGCTGTGGATGTATCCAGAAGCACCAGGGATGCGTTGATGGCGCACACTGCATTGACAATCTGTTTATATTTATATTCCGAGGTAAAGAAACTGATATATCCCAAGAACAGTACCATGCCAAAGGCCCAGCTCTCAGGCACCAGAATGCGGAATACCACCACAAAGAACAGGATACCCAGAACATTTCCCAGGAAACGGTGGCGTATGCGCTCCAATGTCTCATGGTAATGCAGCTGAGTCAGGGACATTACCACAATACTAATCCACAGAGGCTTTCTCAGGTGCAGGACCATGCCTATGAACATGGCTGCCGCTATCCCCATGGACATCCGCAAAATATAGCCTTTCCGGACTGTGCACAGCCTTATCTGTTCCTTTAACCCCCGTCCGTCCTTACCGTGCCCCTGCCGACACCACTTGATGACCGTGGTAACAGCCACCGCCGCGCCGCCTGCCGCCGCGCCCGCCAGACGCAGGGGAAATGCCTCTGCCGGTACAGGCGTGGACTGTGCAAACACAAAACACAGCAGGAAACTGATGGCCGGTTTATACATGGTGGGTTCACAGGTCAGGGCCATGATAAGAAGGACAAAGAGGAAATCAATTACAAGGGCTGCTGCCGGCAGCATCAGGGCTGTCTGTCCGGCAATAACACAGCCGCAGTACAATCCTATGATAATTCCGGCCATGGTCACAGGCTTTACCCCGATGTATCCATCCGGGAACATGGTCATGCCCACGCCGATTGCCACCCCGGGAAGCACATTCTGTACACCAAATAAGAATTGAAATATAAATATAAAAGCCAGGTTAAATGCAAAACGGAGTGCATTTTCCACGGCCTGTTCCCATAAAGTTCTCTTTTTCTTTTCATTATCCGCCATTCTTATCCTTCTTCCCCTTGATTCTGCTTTAGAAATGTTGTAATCTAAAAGCAGCCATTCAGTACACCTTGATTGATAGTCCACTTTAGTTTACTAATTATTATAAACATATTCCGTCTGTTTGTCAATGACCGGCCAGGATGCCCTCAGACGGAACAAGGAGGATATTATGGATAACAAAAACTTTACCGAAGAACTGCTCCGTCTGCTCCCCTGTTGGCATTACAGGATTGATAAGCCCTTCAAGGCATTTATGAAGGATAAGATGAGTCTGGAAACCTACTACTGCCTGCAGGTACTGCTCCGCAAAGGTCCCATGACCATGACGGAGCTCACCCGGCACCTAAATGTCAGCAAACAACAAGCCACCAAGCTCATAGAAATCCTGTGCAGCCACGATTTTGTGAGAAGGCTTCCCACCAAACACGACAGGCGCTGCATCGTCATAGAAGTGACCGAACGCGCCAAAGATTATATGACTCATACGATTTACAGAGACACCTCTTTTGCAGATAAACTGGAACAGAAACTGGGGCCTGATGATATGGCACGGCTGGAACAGGCTGTTCTGACACTGTCAGACGTGCTCTCCAGGCTGGATTGACACTGCCGGTGATGCACCGGGCTGCCGGAAAACGGCAGTTTTGGCAGCATCTCCTAAAGACCTTTCATGTATTCAATGAACCCATCCAACGGCAGAGGCCTGCTGTAATAGTATCCCTGGTAAATGCTGCACCCCAGCTTCTCCAGCATCTGAATCTGCTCCGGCGTCTCCACACACTCAGCCACTGTGTTGACTCCCAGAATCCGCGACATGTTCATAATATTGCCCACCAGTTCGCATGTCTGGGTATGTTCCGGCAGGCGCCGGATAAGGGAACCGTCAATCTTCACTTCGTCATAATGGGCTGAATTCAGATAGTTAAGGGAACCATGGCCCATTCCAAAATCATCCATGCTGATACGCACGCGGGACTCCCTCAGCTTCTCCAGCTGGCGTTCCAGGTTTGGTCCGGGATTCAGTGCCACCTGCTCTGTCAGCTCAATGGTCAAATCACTGCCTTCCACGCCTGTATCCTTTAGAATGTTCAAAACCTTATCCGCAAAGAACGGATCCTCCAGCTCCAGAGGCAGGATATTTACGGAAAAAGATACAGGGCTGCCCGCCCGAACCCCCGCCTGCGCCATATCGCGGCAGGCCTTCTCCACAATATACATGCCCAGAGAACCAATGAAATCCCCCTGGACAGCCAGCGCGATGATAAGGGGAGGGTATACAAAGCCCTGGCCCATATAATTCCACCGCAGCAGCGCCTCACATCCATAGAGGGTTCCGTCACGGTTCACCTGGGGCTGGTAGTATAACTCCAGTTCCCCCTTGGACAGGGCATATTCCAGGTCTGATGCCAGCAGCTTGGCTGTCTGCTGGTTTTCGTAGGTATTCCAGCGGAAATCCCTGACCCACACCGAGTGTTCGTCCTCGTTCATGGATAACTCCAGTCTCTTGATTTTCCCCAGGAATTCCTGGTCTTGGACCAATTCGCTGTGTTTGATAAAGGGAATGTAAATCATGGTTCCCACCACCAGGTTAAAGGCCTGAAGCAGGCTTCCGCTTACGCTTCCTGTTGCCAGGTAACCGCTGGCAAGCGCCGGCACAGTCCATTCCACGCTCTGGGAAACCACAGGCACCAGCCCGAGCCACATGGCAAAGCTGCTGATGACCGACAACACCATGGGGGTCAGGATAAACGGCAGAATCATATCCGCGCTGAATATGATGGGAAACCCAAACAATACCAGCTCATTGATATTGAACACAACAGCAGGAAGGGAAAGTTTAGCCAGCCTGCGGTTATTATTCTTCCTGGCAGCGAGAAACAGGGCCAGAACCATGCACAGGGCACATCCGCTTCCTCCGATGAACACAAAGGTATCCAGAAACGTCTTGCTGAACAGATGGGTGGGCACCAGCCCCTGGGCTGCCATGGCCTGGTTGGCCGCCACCTCTGATTCAAACAGCCTGCGGGATACGGCCTCCAGTGTATTGGTCCCGTGTATCCCAAAAAACCACAGCACATGGGACAGCAGAATGTATAAAAGCATGGAAAACAGGCTGTTGCCCATCTGGCCGAACAATTTAAGAAACAGATAAGAGCCGAAATTCATGATATTCACATCGTCAAAAGCCAGACTCAGAACCAGGCCCGAGAGCCCGCACACACCAATGGTGGCAACAGCAGGAATCATGCTCTGCATAGAAGCATTGAAATTATAGGCCACTCCTATGGTATACAGGTGGTGGAGGCCCTCCACCCAACGGTAAATTCCTGTCAGAAGGAAGCAGCTGAGCAGGGTAATGCATATGGCTGTAAAGCTCCACTCCGGCCCCCATATGGACAGCCCCCCTGACGGATAGGAAAATGCTATGAATGAGCACAGGGCCACTGCCGGAAAAAATATGTGGGTATTCTTATACACGGTCTGTTCTTCCCCGTAGGAATAAGATATCATCAAAGCAAAGATAAAGGAAAGGGAGCCAAAGGTGGCCTGGTACACAGCCATGAGCAGCAGCTTCACACTGCCTCCTGCCAGACCCGGCAAAAGCTCCTGCCAGGCTCCCAGCGGGAACTGCATGACTACCATGGAAAAGGATCCCATAATCAAAAACGGAATCGTAAGCAAAAGGCCCTGACGCACTGAAAAAATATAAATATTTTTATTGAGAAATTGACGGATTCTCTCCATGTCTCCCCTCCCGTGAGGTCTCATTGATATACAAACGCAGCTATGTAATCATTATACAGGCTTTGGAAAGATTTGTTAAGGATAAGTTAAGTATTAATTTATTTATAGTACTTGACAATACATAGTAGTATGTATAATATAGTAATCACAAGGAGGGATTAATGACCATGAATCCACAATTTAAAAAAGGGGTCCTTGAACTGGTGGTCCTTGAATCAGTCCGGAAAAGGGACATGTATGGCTATGAACTGGTAGAGGAAGTATCCAAAGTCATCGATGTCAATGAAGGAACCATCTACCCTCTCTTAAAGAGGCTGACCAATGAACGTTATTTTGAAACCTACCTGCGCGAATCCACGGAAGGGCCTCCCAGAAAGTATTACCACCTGACCGCTGCAGGCATCCTGTACCGGGATGTTCTGGAGCGGGAATGGGACGAATTCCAACAGAAAGTATGTACATTTTTAAAGGAGCATGGAGATGAATAAAACAGAGTTTTTGGACGAACTGAAAAACTGCCTGGCTGTGCTGGAAGAAGGGGAACAGCAGGATATTCTGGAAGAATATACCCAGCATATTGACATGAAGATGGAAAGAGGCCTCAGCGAGGAGGAGGCCATCGGGGATTTCGGGGATCTCAGTCAGCTGGCTGCAGAGATTCTGGAGGCGTACCACGTGAACCCGGATTATCACGGAAACCATGCCGTCCCCCGCAGTTTGGGAGTCATGGGCCTTATCCGGAGGGCCCGAACCGGTTTTCCGGGTATTGCCAGGACAGCCGGAGGGTTCTTACATAGAATAGCTGCGGGGGCCCTGCGCAGCGCCTGTGTCCTGCTTGGCAGAATACGGACCTTTTTTTCACAGATTCCATTCCGCCTGCCCCGTGTCATCCGTCATGTCAGTACAAAGAAGGATATTATAAATGTGAACGGAGCCGATTTTACGGTATCCTCTGAAAGCCCTCAGGCAAGCGTTCCCAAGATACCGCCTGTTTTGGGAACCGGCCGTATCCGGGACGATGACCGCAGCGCGGACCAAAACACGGTCCGAAGCGCTGTTCGGCACACGGTCCGCCGCACCGGGGCATCCATATGGAGGGGGGTAAGGGGCATGCTCTGCGGTCTGGGCGCTCTTTTCTCCTCCTGCCTTTCCCTGGCCGGGTGGTGCATGTTGTTCTGCCTGCGATGGGCCTGGAACATTCTGCTTTTAATCCTGGTACTGCTTAACGGTTGCTGTGCCCTGTTTTCATTATATCTCCTGGCGGTATTTCTGGTATGGACGGTTAAGGGGTATCCCTTTGCGGGCCCTGCCCTAATCAGCCTGGGGGCTGTGCTGTGCACAGGCTCATTTTCCATCCTTTGCACAAGCCTGTTAAGACTCCGCCAAAACACCGGGAACACTACCCTTTCCACGGCCGCGGGCCGGAACAATTCAGAGGAGGTGCAGCATGCGTAAACTGCAATCAGCTATGATAGCCCTGTTCTGCACAGGAGTATTTGCCGCGGGCCTGGGCACGGGAATGACATTTTCAGAGTTCTCATCCTTCGCCTACATGGGCAATGCCGATGCGGGTCCTGTTGACATGAAAACTGATATATTGGAATATGACATGAGCCAGGACTTGATTTCGGACCAGGATGATGACACAAATCAGGATGATGGCGCAAACCAGAATGCTGGCGCAAACCAGGATAATGAGCCATCCCCCCGCGAAAATACCTCTCTGAACATTTTCAGGACAAACCATCTGCCGGAATCAGAGGAGGATATTGTGGCCGATACAACCGTTCCCCATGGGATAATCCGTTTCCAGGTCACCTATAATGCAGCCGCAGTAAAGCCCTATGTGGAATTTTCAAGAGGTGAATATGTGACCGTTGGATCTTATAATGTAGCGGATGATTTTGAACTTTTTATGAGATATAAAGACCTGTTTCTAAAGGATCTAAAAGCAAGGCAGCTGCACTCCTACGGGCCCGCAGGCATCACGCAGATTAAGGTGCTGGTACATCCGGATGACAGGGACCTGCTGCGTCTCCGGTAAGCAGAGGGGGGACCTTCCTCAAACTGAGAGAAGCATAATAAAAATGCCGGAAACGGAATATACTTGCGCGCTCCCGATGTTGTATGCTCTAAGCAGCTTCTCAACATGATTTTCCTCATGGTTAGTGAAGTGCCTGGAGCATATTTCATTTGGTTAAAATCCGCTTTAACTTTGCGGGCCGGCATGTGCCGCCGCACTTCGGGGAAGCCGCTTGGCACCGGAGGAACAGGAGGCCTGCTTAACTTCAGGGTAATAAGTCTGTATGTTCTGTCAAATACTCAATGAAATGTTTACTTGCAATCGGTATGCTGTCTCTGTCCTTATATCCGATTGCAAGAGAACGGTAAACAGGCGGATCTATGGGCAAACAGGTAATATTAAAGTTTGTCCGCCTTAACATGAGCTCGGCCAGAATACTAACGCCTAACCCTGCTTCCACCATAGTCATAATCGCATAATCGTCGTGAATGGTATATTTGATATTGGGCTCTAATCCTGCGTCGTGAAACGCATTGAGCGGCTCACTAAAATGCCCTTCTTCCAACAAGATAAACGGCTCTTTGGTGAGTTTCTCCAATGGGACGCTTGTGCTGCTGGCAAGGAGGTGTGTGTTCGGCAAAACCGCTAACATCTCACCGTTCTTTATAGAAATCGTTTTTAGATCAGGTGCGGCGGCAGGTGCAATAAATCCGAAGTCAACGGCACCTGTCCTTATCCATTCTGGAATTAACGTGTAATCTCCCTGGTGAAACAGAAATTGCACATGGGGATAAATCTCCTGAAACCCCTTAATTAGTATCGGCATCCAATGGCAGGTAATGCTTGAAATTGTCCCTACTCGGATAATTCCCGTTTCCAACCCTCTGATCTCATTTGCCTTTTCCTGCATAGCGCGATAACTGATAATGCCCCGCTCTATAAAAGGATAAAGTTCGGCTCCCTCAATCGTCAATTTAATTCCTGTCCGGGAACGGGTAAGCAGTTTAATGGCAAGTTCACTTTCCAGAGAAGCTATCATTTGGCTGATGGAAGATTGCGTATACCCGAGCGCGTCGGCAGCTTTTGTAAAACTCCCTAACTCAATAATTTTTTGCAAAGCAATATACCTGTTCACTTGACAAATCGCCTTTCCTAATGCTTGTATTAAAAATATTTGTTTTACTTATTTTACTATGTGCATTATACTAAGGTCAAGATAAATTTGGGGATTAGCTGTCACCTTACATTTAAGCCTAAATGTAAAACAGGTAAAGCGTCCTTTATAACGGGGAGGTAAATATATAATGAAATACTATGTGGTTGACGCTTTTGCTGAAAAAGTCTTTGAGGGAAATCCCGCCGGGATTTGTGTGCTTGACAAATGGCTTCCCGATCAGCTTATGCAGGATATTACAACCGAAAATAACCTTTCTGAAACAGCTTTTACTGTTAAGGGAAAAGACAGTTATCATCTGCGCTGGTTTACGCCCGGAGGAGAGATTGACCTTTGCGGCCATGCTACTTTGGCAACCGCCTATCTTCTCTTACGCTTCTTTGAGCCAGAAGCCCACAGGATTACATTTCAAACGAAAAGCGGACAATTAGAAGTCGTCAGGGCGGCCAACGGACTTCTTGAAATGGATTTTCCCGCTTATTCGTTGACACAGGTTGACGTTACAAAGGAGATGGAGGACGCAATCGGTGTGCGTCCGGTTGAGGCGTGGAAAGGGCGGGACCTGGTATGTGTGCTTGAAAGTGAAGAACAGGTCTGCTCCGTCCAGCCTGATCAAGCCAAAATCCAAAACCTTGACGGACTTTTACTTCATGTAACCGCAAAAGGGAAACAATATGATTGTATCAGCCGGACATTTGCACCCAAAATGGGTGTGGCCGAGGACGCGGTTTGCGGCTCAGGGCATTGTCACATAATTCCCCTCTGGGCTGACAAGGAGAAGAAAGAAACTTTAGTTGCGCGGCAGGCGTCAAAGCGCGGAGGGACGCTTTACTGTCAGAGGCAAGGCGGCAGAATTAAAATGGCGGGAAAAGCGGTGCTATATTCAGAAGCGGAGTTGTTTGTAGATGATCTCATTCAGCGATAAAAGACCGCTCCCATTAGGCCGGCAAAAGCAAAACGCTCCTGCCGTTATCTTGCTTGTGATCGGCGGTTGCCTTATATTCGGCTTGTCTTTGGGCATACGCATGAATTATGGAATATTGCTCAATGCCTATGCAGATTATGCCGGATTGCCCTACGACAGAATCAGCTTAGTTATAGCGGTTGGCGAGTTGGTCTATGGCATTGCGCAGCCTCTCTTTGGTATGGCGTCAATCAAGCGGTCCAATGGTTTTGTGCTTAAAACCGGGTTGCTTCTGTTGGCAGCAGGCTTTATTTCTTCGGCATTTATCCGTTCTTCCCTGCTCCTCGTAATGACGCTTGGTATTTGCCTTTCGGCAGGAACAGGAGCCGTCTGCTTCGGAATAGTCATGGGGGCGATTTCACCATTTATTCCGAAAAGCAAGGCGGCAGCGGTATCGGGAATTGTAAACGCCAGCAGCGGTATCGGCAGTTCAATCATGTCGCCATTCATGGAAATTCTAATGACAGCACTCGGACTTACAAAAGCTATGCTGGTTTTAAGCCTGCCCGCATTTGCCCTATTGCCGGTGGTCTGCTGGATTGGTGCAATAAGCCGCAATCAATCAAAAATATGCGCAAATGATTCAGAAGAACAGCGCCCCTCTTTCCTGCAGACGTTCAAGGCTGCAATACATCATCGGACCTATCAATATCTGATGATTGGATTTGCCACTTGCGGTTTTCACATGTCGCTTATTCAAAATCATCTGTATTCGCAGATTATATCCTATGGGATTGATAAACAGGCAGCGGCCTTCGCCTATACGATGTTTGGAATTGGTACAATGACAGGGGCATTTCTTTGCGGGTTGATCTGCTCAAAGCTGCCTTTGAAAAATGTGTTGGGTATGCTCTATCTGTTAAGAGTGATTATCATAGCAGTTTTTTTCTTTCTCCTGCCAAAGAACATGGCAGCAGTTGTGCTATTTGCAGTTGCTTTAGGACTTTGCGGCGACGCCACTGTAACGCCGACCTCGGAGATTATCAGCCGGAAGTTTGGGGCTGTCAACATGGCATTTTTATTCGGGCTTGTGTTCGTATGCCACCAGATCGGAGCGTTCTTTAGCACTTGGTTGGCAGGAATGCTGTTTGATGTAACTGGAAGCTATCTTTTAATTTGGCTGTTTAATTTAGGGTTTTGTGCATTAGCAGCATTTGTAAGTTATCACATCAAGATTGCTGATTATCAAATGAATTGATTTGGAGAATGTATTACTTTGATTGCAAAATAAGAGACGGAGGCCCCCGACTTCGTACAAGGGGGACAGGCCGGGGAACAAGTTCCCCGGCCTGTCTTATCGAATCTGTGAATATTTTGTGACCTCGGTTAAAAAGTCCCTGACAGCTTCTCCGCTACTCCGCAAACGACCTGGCAATCTCTATAAGAAGCTCTGTTATCTTTTCCATGGACTGCACCGGAATGAATTCATACTTTCCATGGAAATTATGGCCTCCTGTGCAAAGGTTGGGACAGGGAAGTCCCATGTATGACAGTCTGGCGCCGTCCGTTCCTCCCCGAATCGGCACCACAACGGGCTGAATCCCCAGCTTCTCCATGGATGCCCTGGCCTTGTCAATCAGGTCCATGTGGGGCTCAATCTTCTCTTTCATGTTATAATAAGAATCCTTTACCGCTGCTTCCACAGTTCCTGAACCATACTTCTGGTTCAGGAACCCGGCTGCCTGGACAAACAATTCTTTCTTGCGCTCAAACTTAGCCCGGTCATGGTCCCTGATGATGTAATCCATCCTTGCTTCCTCCACACAGCCGGTCATCCGGTCCAGATGGAAAAATCCCTCATACCCTTCCGTATACATGGGATTCTGGTCTGACGGAAGCAGCGACTGGAATTCCATGGCCATGAGCAGGGCGTTTCTCATACGTCCCTTGGCCGTGCCCGGATGGATATTGG
>OGSS01001405.1_pt1 | contig 15639 bp, 8 predicted proteins | sample 1553591 | NCBI WGS metagenome assembly OGSS01 (sample SAMEA2580061, study PRJEB22360) | human gut metagenome | biome: human gut; feature: human-associated habitat; material: faeces | place: Denmark | collected 2008/2010
CGTGTGCGCCTACGCGCGGCACGTCCATGAGGTGATGGACGAGCTGGACGGCTTCCATAACGACGGCGCATTGACCGTGAGCCTGCCCGTCGAGCACGTCGGCAAAGGCAACGCGGATGAGGCGGCCGCATTGCGACACGCCGATTTCGCTGAATCCGAGCGATTCGATGGCCGTGTTTTGACCAATTTCGAGAAGAAGGGACTTGCCGCCGGGCGCGTGATTCACGATTTCACCTATCGTCGCGTGTAATGCGATAAGGCTTGGAATTTCAGTGTTTTACGAGGATTCCTGTCTTATTGTGGCGGTGTGTGACACCGGCGCGACACGCCGAGGTTTGCATGTCGGCCAGATTCGCGTATAGTAGGGCAAGTTGTCAAGCGGAAACGCTGAAAGCGCCCCCTTCGTCTAACGGTTAGGACACCAGACTTTCAATCTGACAACGAGAGTTCGACTCTCTCAGGGGGTACGTACCTTGGAAACAAGGTGGCAATGGCCGCGTAGCTCAGTTGGTTAGAGCGCCGCCCTGTCACGGCGGAGGTCACCGGTTCAAGTCCGGCCGTGGTCGCTGGAACAGCGCAAGTTGTTCATGGCTCTGTAGCTCAGTTGGTAGAGCGAACGACTGAAAATCGTTAGGTCAGCGGATCGATGCCGCTCGGAGCCACTAGATACGCCCCGGAGCAATCTGGGGTTTTGTTTTTCTCGCATATCTTTTCCGATTTACCTGCGTGATTTCCGCTCGTTTTCCAGCACAAGCGCCATCCGAACCATATCGGCGAAAGACATACGCCCATTACCCCCAACGAAGAGGGATGTTCTGTCCCCTCTGTTGCTAAACTATGGTGCAGGTAGACAAGGGGTTGACGGCTGTACTGTTCCATGATGTTGACCTCTAAACGGGTGTATCCCTGGGGTGAGGCGAGTGGAGATACTGTTAATCGGCAACACCGACTTCGTGACGAAGCAGTGGATCGAGCACACGTTCCCCCAAGACAAGGTGGTGGTGGCCCTCCGCAAAGGGACCGAATCCAGCGGCGAGGATCTCAAAATCATCGACATGCCCGACCGTGACGCCGTGTCGGAAGTGTTCTCCAACTACGAATTCGATCGAATCGTCTACTTCTCCGAAGATCTGACGCCCCGCAGCGAACGTGACGGCGACCTGGGCTACCTGCGCCGACTGCTGCACACCGTCCGCAATCGCAAGGTCCAGATGCTGATGGTGAGCGGGCCGGAATCGGAATTCGCCTATCCGCAGGAAACGGACGTGCACGAGACCAGCAAAAGCCTGATGTCGCGTGCCGGCGAAGAGCTCGGCCTGTACTATGCGCGCACCTACGATCTGGAAGTGAAGATCGTGCGCTGCCCCTATCTGTACGCGCCGCAACGCAATGGCGTCACCGCATATTTCAACGGCTTGTTCGAACAGGCACAAGCGGGAGAACTGCGCTTCCATGAACGCGCCGAACAACGCACCTGCTTCCTATGCGCCGACGATCTGGCCGAACTTATCTACCGCATATTCGACGACTGGACCGCCGACAGCGAGCTGTTCCACGTTCCGAACGTGTTCGACTTCACTTACGGCGATTTGGGAACGCTGATCGCGGGATATTTTCCGGGAACGAAGGTCGTATACGGCGAGGATCGTCCGCAGGCATACCCCGCCGACGACCACGAATTGCGATTGCGGTACGGCTTTTCGCCACGATACTCGCTTCGCGAGGATTTTCCGCACGTCATCGAAGGCTGGTTGAAGCTCCGCGAGAACAAAACCGACAAGTATCCGGTATGGGATTTCCTACGCAGCCACAACAAATGGTGGACCGTGCTGGAAATCATCGGCGCGTTCCTGCTGACGGAATGGCTCCGCACTTTTACACAAGGCAACAGCCAGCTGGAAACCGTGGACCTGCGATTGCTGTTCGTGGTGATCGTCGGCACCATCTACGGGCTGCATGCCGGCGTGTTCGCAGCCGTACTGGCCTGCGCCGGCGTGGCCATGTCCTACGCGTCGCAGGGCGCGTCCTTCGCCCCGTTGTTCTACGACACATCGAACTGGCTTGCCTTCGTCATTTATTTCGTGGCCGGATCGGTATGCGGCTATGTGCAGTCACGCAACCAGGAGAGCGTGAGGTTCGTGCGCGACGAGAACGGGTTGTTGCGCAATCGTCTGGACTTCCTGCGCGGGCTGTATCAGGATGTGCTCGACGACCGCAGACAGTTGCGCGACCAGATCATCGGCAGACGCGACAGTTTCGGCAAACTGTACGCCGTGACCCGAGAATTGGACGAAGTGCAACCGCAGAAGCTGTACCATACGGCGATCCGCATCATGCAGGAAAGCCTCGATAGCGACAGCCTCGCCATCTTCCGAGTGGACAACGGCGGACAGTTCGCCCGTCTTGTGGCGGCGAGCCCACGGTTCGACGTCGGCAGCTTCCGCTCCGTACGCGTCTCGGATTACGGTGAAATCATCACCGCGCTGGAACACAACGGTATATGGGTGAACCGAACGTTAAAGGACAAATTCCCGATGTACGCCGTCGGCGTGCGTGACCGTGGCGAACTGGCCGTGATCATCACCATGGGAGAGGCCAAACCGGACCAGATGAACCTGTACTTCCAGAATCTGTTCAGCATCATGTGCGGTCTGGTCGAATCGGCCATGATCAGGGCCTTCGAATACGAGGACGTGGCGCGCCGGTCCATGCTGGTGCCGGGAACGAACCTGCTGAAGCCAGAAGCGTTCCTGCCGAAGGTGCTGGCTGCCAACGACCTCAAACACGACCATATGGGCGACCATCTGCTGCTCAAAGTCGAATGCGAGGGAAACCTTGAGGACGTGGACTCCCTGCTGATGCAAAGCATCCGCCAGACCGATGAGGCCGGCATGCTGACGGATGACGGCGTGTATCTGCTGATGAACCAGGCGGGGGAGAAGGAACTGCCGATCATCCTCAAACGTCTGACCCGTTCCGGCTTGCACTGCTCCTACGTTCCGCAGACCCAAGAGGATGCCCTGCTTTCCGAAGCCCAATCGCATATCGCGCAAGCCGACGATGGGGGTGAAAGCTGATGGGGTCGACGACTATCGCCGCGTTGATCATCATCGCCGTGCATCTGCTGGTCTGCATGACGCTGTGTCTGCTGCACCACGTCGGAGTGCTGAAAGTCGATGGACTGCTGCTCCCGTTCATGGCGTTGATTCCCCTATGGGGGCCGTTGAGCGTGGCGCTCATGCATTCGCGTGCCGTGCTTCGTGGGGGACGACGGATTCCCGCCGGTCTGCAGGAACTGAAGGTCGAGGATCAGGAACAACGCAACATTCTTGTGGACGACCGTACGGATTACGCCAACACCGTGCCGTTGGAAGAGGCGCTGATCGTGGACAATCCACGGCAGCGTCGTAATCTGATGCTGTCCATTCTTAACGAGAATCCCGGCCAATACGCCAATCTGCTCTCCCAAGCCCGTCTGAACGAGGATGTGGAAGTCGTGCATTACGCGGCCACGGCCATGGCGCAGATCAGCGCGAAGGAAGACATCGCGTTGCAGCAACGCATGGAGGAATACGAGCGGAACCGCGATTCGGACGAGGCGCTCGACCGGTACCGTGAGGCGCTCGAACACTACTTGAAATCCTCCATGGAACAGGGGTATGCCAGAACGTTGCAGATGCGCCGATACGCCGACCTGCTCGCCGAACAGCTCAAACGGCATAACGACTACCGCACCGTATGCTCGTTGGCGAAGACGCAGATGGATCTCGGTTCGTTCGATGCCGCGTCTCGCACCATCGAAGCGGCGCTGTCCGCATGGCCGCGTCAAGGTGACGTCTGGCTGATGAAACTGCGATTGGAAGCCGCACGTCACGATGGCGAGGCGGTGCAACGCACCGTCCGGCACATCAAGGACGACCACATCTACCTTGGCGGCCGAGGCCACGACATCCTGCGATTCTGGCTCGGCTACAAGGAGGCTGGGCGCGCATGATACGTTCCGCATGGCGCATATGGAAGCGCTTCCGTTGGAAAAACCTGGTCCGCGTGTGGGCCGTATTCATGGCCATCGCCTTGGTGCTGTTGGCGCAAACCTTGGGCATTCACTACGGCGCGACGAAATTCACTTTGAAATACATGGCTCGTAACGAGGCCATTCCGGCCCAGAACGCCATCATGGGGCAGCGCGCCACGAACCTGATGCTCGTGGATAGTTCCCAGGATGGTGTGGACGAGGCCGAAGCCATGATGAAACAGGTGCTGCTCGACATGAAAGTGCCGACCGCCACCGTGGATCTGGCCAAAACCGATCCCGACGACATCCCCTCATTGAATCGGTACCGCACCGTGCTGATCGTCATGCCGGAACTTGATTCGCTGGGGGATGAGCTGGTGTCCATCATGAGATGGGTTGAAGGCGGCGGCAACATGATGCTTGCCATGACGCCTGAAAAAACAGGCTATCTGGACGCGATCGGGCCTCAAATCGGCATCGAATCCTCCGCATACGACTACGTGATGACCAAAGGCATCAAGCCTGCCAGGGACTTTATGCTGGGTGGCGGGCACACCTACATGTTCAGTGGCCCGTTCAAATCGTCGTTGAGTCTGAACCTCAATGAGAAGGCCACCGTCGAAGCGGTCAGTGCCAATGGCCATACGCCACTGATCTGGAGTGCCGATGTGCGTTCCGGACGAACCGTGACCTGCAATATCGGCATCTATGGCAAGGTGGTGCGCGGCTTCTATGCCTCCGCGTTCAGCCTGCTGGGTTCCGCCACGGCATACCCGGTCATCAACAGCGCCGCGTTCTATCTGGACGATTTTCCATCCCCGGTCCCCAGCGGAGACGCCACCTACATCAAACGTGACTACGGCATGAGCATCGCCGACTTCTATTCGAAGGTCTGGTGGCCGGACCTGACCAAACTTGCGGAACGCTACGGTATTTGGTTTACCGGCGTGATGATCGAGAATTACGGGGACGATACGAAAGACGCTCCCGTACGGCAGAAGGACGAATCGCATTTCAGCTATTTCGGCGGACTGCTGCTCAAACAGAACGGCGAAATCGGCTACCATGGCTACAACCATCAGCCGCTCGTACTGCCGAACACCGATTATGGCGACGAATACGCGTACCATCAGTGGCCGAATCGCAAAGCTGTCGTCGCCTCGCTGCGCGAGCTGATCGCATTCCAAAAGTCCGTGCTGCCGGCGGCCACAGCGTCGGTATATGTGCCGCCGTCCAACATCCTGTCCAAGGAAGGACGGCAGACAATCGGACGAGACGTGCCCGAAATCCGCACCATCGCCAGCACCTACCTGCCAAGCGACAGCAAACTGCCTTACGTGCAGGAATTCGGTGTGGCCGATGACGGCATCGTCGAGGCGCCGCGCATCGTCTCCGGCGGCATGGTGGGAGATTACATGCGGCTCGCCGCAGAATCCGAACTGAACATGCATTTCGTCAGCACCCACTTTATGCATCCGGACGACATGCTCGACCCTGACCGTGGCGCGAAAGAAGGCTGGGCGGTCTACAGAAAAGGCCTTGAGAACTATCTCGACTGGCTTGAAGCGTCCGCACCGTCCATCCGCATGCAGACAGGCACGGAATGCGCGTCCGCGGTGCAACGCTTTTCTGGACTGACTGTCAAGATGAGGGAATCCGCCAATGAGTGGGAATTCGACTTGGGCAATTTCAAGGACCAGGCTTGGCTGCTGCTCCGCGCGAACCATGGCACGCCCGGCAGAATCCAAGGCGGAAGCATGATCCGGATGACGGGGAATCTGTACCTCATCAAGACCACGGACTCCACAGTGCACGTCGAACGCAAGGCTGGAGGCGCGGCATGAGAGTCTGCCTGGTATTGGAAGGTTGCTACCCGTACGTGCATGGAGGCGTGTCCACATGGATGCACAGCTACATCACCGCCATGAAGGAACACGAGTTCGTGCTGTGGGTGATCGGCGCGAAAGCCAAGGACCGTGGCAAATTCGTGTACGACCTTCCATCCAACGTGGTGGAAGTGCATGAGGTGTTCCTCGACGACGCGTTGCGTCTGAGCGGTGAACATGCGAAAGTGATCTTCACCGACGAGGAAGTCAAGGCACTGCGTGAGCTGGTGAATCTGAGCGATCCCGACTGGGACGTACTGTTCAACCTGTTCCACAACAAAGGCGTGCATCCGCTGTCGTTCCTGCAAAGCAACGAATTCATCGACCTGTTTACGAAGATCTGCATGGAGGAATACCCGTACGTCGCCTACGCGGATGCGTTCCACACCGTGCGATCCATGCTGCTGCCGGTGCTGTACCTGATGACGGGAGAAGTGCCGAAAGCGCAGATCTACCATGCCATCTCCACCGGTTACGGCGGCCTGCTGGCATGCTTGGGCGGCAGTATCAACCACGCACCCGTATTACTAACCGAACATGGCATCTACACGCGCGAACGTGAGGAGGAGATTCTTTCCGCCGAATGGGTTGCGCCCGCGTTCCGGCAACGGTGGATCCGTTTCTTCGCCATGCTGTCACAGGAGATCTACCGTAGGGCATGGCGTGTGACCAGCCTGTTCGGCCGCGCTCGCCAGACCCAGATCGACATGGGCGCTCCGGCAAGCAAATGCCTGGTCATTCCCAACGGCATCCAATACGAACGGTTCTGCGACATTCCACTCAAGCCTGAGGACGGTTGGGTGGATATCGGCGCCGTGGTACGTCTGGCTCCCATCAAGGACGTGAAAACCCTCATCCACGCGTTCAGCGAACTGTCGAACCGCGTGGACAATGTCAGGCTGCACATCCTCGGTGGTGTGGACGACCAGGACTATGCCGACGAATGCTATGAGCTGGTGAAACAGCTTGAAGTGAAGAACCTTGAATTCACCGGACGCGTGAATGTGGTCGAATACATGCGCAAACTGGATTTCACGGTGCTGACCAGCATCTCCGAAGGCCAGCCTCTGTCGGTGTTGGAATCGTTCGCGGCGGCCCGCCCTTGCGTGACCACCGACGTGGGCTGCTGCCGTGAACTGCTGGAAGGCGAGGAAGGCGACGACCTCGGCGTGGCCGGCTTCTACGTGCCTCCGATGTACCGCGAGGGCCTTGCCCGCGCCATGGAACGCATGTGCGCGAGCCGCAAGCTGCGCGAAGCCATGGGCCAAGTGGGACGCGAACGCGTGAAAACCTACTATCGGCATGAGCGCATGCTTGACGAATACCGTGCGCTGTATCTCGATACCGCCGACCATTACGGGTTGGAGCACTGATATGGCGGGAATCGGATTCGAACTCAAGAAACTGTTCCACCGCAAGGGCCTGGTCGCCATGGTGCGCGCCTACGGTTATGCCGGTGTGATCTGCACCGGACCGATGCTGCTGGGCATCCTGCTGCAGTTCGGCGTGCTGGCGGTCAGCGGTTGGTGGCACGTGCCCCGCGCGGACCAGAATCTGCTGGTCTGCATGATCACGTACACGCTGCTCGCCTCATTGGTGTTGACCAGCTTCCTGTCCATGCCGGTGACGCGTTTCCTTGCGGACATGCTGTTCGAACATCATGAGGAGACCATTCTTCCATCGTTCTGGGGATCCACGACCCTCATGCTGGCGGTGGGTGCGGTGCTGTACGCGGTGTTCCTGCTGTTTTCCGGCGCGACCCTCATGCAGGGGTTACTCTGCCTATGGCTGTTCCTGGAAATGATCGTCAATTGGAATGCGATGAGCTATCTGACGGCCATCAAGGATTACCAAGGCATCATGTGGTCGTTCGTCGCGGCGGTGGTCGTGGCGTTCCTGTCCGCATGCGCGATGATGGCGCTGGGCCTGCCGCAGGTGGAAAGCCTGCTGGCCGCAGTGGCGTTCGGCTACGGCGTGATGATGGTCTGGGACGTGGTGCTGCTGCACCGGTATTTCCCGCAAAGCTCGGAAAGCCCGTGGACGTTCCTCGCATGGCTGGACCGGTTCCTGCCGCTCGCCCTGACGGGACTGCTGACCACCCTCGGCTTGTTCTCCCACTTGGTGATCACCTGGTGTGGTCCGCTTGGCGTGCATGTGAAGGGACTGTTCTACGGTGCCCCCTACTATGATGTGCCCGCATTACTGGCGTTCCTGACGATTCTGATCACCACCGTGAATTTCGTGGTGTCGGTGGAAGTCAATTTCTATCCGAAATACCGTGCCTACTACGCGCTGCTCAACGACGGCGGCACCGTGAAGGACATCGTGGTGGCCGAACGCGAGATGCTCGCCGTGCTCAACCGTGAGCTGTACTACACCGCGTTGAAGCAGCTGTTCGTCACCGCGGCGGTCATCTCGTTGGAAAAGATGGTGTTGGGCGTGTTGCCGCTCGGTTTCAACGATGGCATGCATGGTTATTTCCGTGTGCTGTGCGTCGGATACGCCCTGTACGCGGTCGGCAACACCGTGCTGATGATTCTGCTGTATTTCACTGATTACTTCGGCGCGGTGTGCTGCGCCGCGATATTCGCCGGGTCGGCCACGGTCTTGACTGTCATTTCGCAGTTCGTTCCGGTCACGCTGATGGGATTCGGCTTCCTGCTGGGCGCGTCGACGTTCCTGCTGGCCGCGGTCGTGCGATTGGCGGTGTTCACCGACAATCTGCCGTATCGTGTGCTCGGCGCGCAGCCGATTGTGGCGACCGAAAAGCGCGGATGGTTTACGAAACTGGGCGAAGCGTTGGACGAATTCGGCGAACGGCTGCATGGAACTTTCGGACGGAAGGAATCATGAGGGAAAGCGTGGAAAGCATGGAAAGGAACGGACGAATGACGATGGGTAATCGGCCGTGCGGCCGCAATGCCATATTCAAATGCGTGGCGATCATCGCCACGGTCGTGACGACGTTCTCCTGCGTCGCCTGCGGAAACGCTGCGGACAGTGGTTCCACGGCAGACAAATCGGCGGCGCAATCGCAAGGAAAGCATGAGAAAGTCAAGAAAAGCGCCACGCAGGGGCTTGACGGCGCGCATCTGCGTGACAACGACTCGCTGTACAAGGTGTATGACGACAGCGGTGTGGAAACCATGTATCTGACGGTCTCGCGCGGCAACAAGTCGGAAGGCACCGACCACAGTTGGAGCGAAATCAACCAGTATTCCGTGGATGATTACGCGGCCATGCGCACCAACCGGTACCAAGTCAACGGTCTGCTGCAGGTCGGCGACGAACAGGGGCCTGTATCCGGCGAACTCGGCTACGGTGAAAAAGCGCCGAACGCCACCGTGCAGGTGCGCGGCCAGTCGTCCAGTCTCAATAAGCAGAAGAACTACAAAATCGAGCTGAAAAGCGGCAAAGGCAAATGGCGCGGGCAGCGCACCATCGCATTGAACAAGCATATGGGCGAAGGGCTGCGATTCCGCAACAAGATGGCATACGACCTGATCCGCGGCATCGACCAGATGATGGGACTGCGCACGCAATTCGTGCACCTGTACGTCAAGGACGAAACCTCCGGTTCCAACTCCTTCGACGACTATGGCCTGTACACGCAGGTGGAGCAGCTCAACAAAAGCGCGCTCCAAGCCCACGGCCTCGACAAGAACGGCCAGCTGTACAAGGTCAACTACTTCGAATTCCAACGCGACGCGGACGTGATCAGACTCGCCGACGATCCCAAATACAATCTGTCGAAATTCGAGGAGAAGCTGGAGGTCAAAGGCAACAGCGACCATACCAAACTCATCGCCATGCTCAACCAGCTCAACGATTATTCGGTGCCGATGAGCAGCATCCTCGGCAAATATTTCGATACGGAAAATCTCGCATACTGGATGGCGTTCCAGCTGCTGACCGGCAACACCGACACGCAGAGCCGCAACATGTACCTGTACAGCCCTACGAATTCCGACACCTTCTATGTGCTGGACTGGGACAATGACGGCATGCTCATGCGCAAGGAGAACCAGATCCGCAATATCTCCACCGGTTCCAGCTGGGAGCAGGGAGTCAGCAACTATTGGGGCAACGTGCTGTTCAAACGCTGCCTGCAGACCAAATCGTTCCGCGACGAACTCGACAAGGCCGTGAAGCGGGAATACCGCTATATGAGCGCAAAACGCATCAATACGATGGTGGACCACTACGAGTCCATCACCAGGCAGTATTTGTGGAGGACGCCCGATTCCATGTACGAGCCGCTGACGCGCGCCCAGTATGACGAAGTGGCGGGGCAGCTGCACGACGAGGTCGCGCAGAACTACAGGATCTACAAAGAAAGCTTCGACAAGCCCATGCCGTTTTTCATCGACGCTCCACAGGCCGCAGACGGCAAACTCAAATTCAGCTGGGACGCCTCGTACGATTTCCGTGGCGAGGATCTGAGCTACGACGTCACCGTCGCCAAGGACCATCTGTGTGAGGACGTCATCTTCTCCAAAACCGATCTGGCATTGCCGGAGACGGTGACGGACCTGCCAGGCGACGGACAGTATTTCATACGAGTGCGGGCGCGCAACGCCTCCGGCAAGACGCAGGACGCCTTCGACTACTACATGACCGACACCGGCAAGACGTACGGCACGAGATGCTTCTACATCAAATCCGGGAAGATAGTGGAGGATGTCAATGCGCGGTGATGGCGGGGCGTCGAAACTGCTGGAACGGGTCCGCCGCCGTGTCGGCGAGGAGCTTTCCATGCCTCCGCGCCGCTGTGAGGAACATTACCGGCATGAGCTCAAGTATCTGATTTCGTACGGGCAGAAAGCCGATCTGAACTTGCGTTTGGCTCCGTTGCTTGAACAGGACAGCCATGCGCGTGGCGGCTGCTATATGATTCGCAGCCTGTATTTCGACGATTATTGGAACACCGCCTACCAGGAGAAGGTGGACGGCGTGCTGATGCGCAAGAAATACCGTATCCGTATTTACGATTACAGTGACCGGGTGATCAAGCTGGAACGCAAGCGCAAGCGCGACAGCTGGATATACAAAGAGGACGCGCCGCTCACGCACGAGCAGTTCGACCGGATACTGGCCGGCGACGTCGGATTCATGGAACACAGCGAGCATCAGCTGTGCCGGGAATTCTACGTGGAATACGTGAGCAATGTGCTGCGGCCTCGGGTGATCGTCGACTACGAACGCGAGCCATGGATCCTCGACGCCGGCACGGTGCGCGTCACGTTCGACATGGACGTGCGCGCCGCGGTCGACGGATTCGACATCTTCGACCGCACCCTGCCCACCCTGCCCGGGCTTGAGCCGGGCAAGCTGGGGATGGAGGTCAAATTCACCGAATTCCTGCCGCAGATCGTGCGTGACATTCTGCCAGGCAAGGCGCAGGAGATAACGGCCGCCTCGAAATACGTGCTGTGCTATGACAAAGCCTCGTATCTGCGGGGTTTCGACTACTGGCAGGAAGGCTGGAACGTGCCGAGCGTGTGACTTGAGCGCACCGGTCGGACGTATCGCGGAAGACCGAAAACAGACGGACGAAAACGCGCAGCCGAAAACATCGGCAATCGTAGAAAACGTAATAACCGAACAATCGCAAAAGAGAAAGCGAAACCATGAGCGTAAACGACATGATCAAGAAATCGGTGCTGAACTCCTTCAGCCAATACAACGTGCCCAAAATGGCGCTGGCCCTGCTGGTGGCGCTGCTGGTGGGCATCGTCATCTACTGCGTATACCGGCGGTTCTACACGGGCGTCGTGTATTCGCGCAGCTTCGCGGTGACGCTGGTGGGCATGTGCGTGCTCACCTGCATGGTCACATTGGCCATCAGCACGAACATCGTGATCTCGCTTGGCATGGTGGGCGCGTTGTCCATCGTGCGTTACCGTACCGCCGTGAAGGATCCGATGGACCTGCTGTACCTGTTCTGGGCCATCACGTCCGGCATCGCGGCCGGCGCGGGCATGTATCTGCTGGTGGTGGTCGCCGGCGCGGGGATGATCGGCATGCTCGCCCTGTTCTATTCGCATCAGGACAAGGGCCGCGTGTACATCGCGGTGATCCATTACGCTTCCGACGCGGTCGGGGACGACATCACGCGCGCGTTCGGCCGCACGAAGTTCTTCGTCAAATCCAAAACCATGCGTGGCGACCATGTGGAGATGGCCGTGGAAGTGTTCTGCGACGACAAGGACATGACGTTCGCCGAGCGGATTCGTGCCATCGAGGGTGTTGAGGACGTCACCCTGATACAGTACAACGGTGAATATCACGGATAGGACGTGGTGACAGGAAGGAATCTGTTTGGCTGACACACCGGAAATGGGCAGGACGCCGTCCACCGACGAGCTTGTGCCGGAGCTGACGTTCGACGAGATCGACCGTGCGTTCGACAACAACGAGTTCTGCTTCTACCTGCAGCCCAAATGCAATGCGGCTACGGGTGCCATCGTCGGTGCCGAGGCGCTGGTGCGTTGGAACCACCCCAAATATGGTGTGGTATCTCCGGGCAGGTTCGTTCCCATGCTGGAACAGGCCGGACAAATCTCCCGACTGGACGTGTTCGTATGGCGTTCCGTGGTCCGGATGCTGGCACGTTGGGAACGTGAGGGCCGCAATCTGGTGCCGATTTCCGTGAACGTCTCCATGGTGGACATCGACCAGATGGATGTGGCGGACACGCTCACCGGACTGCTGAACGAATACGATGTCGACGCTCGGCTGCTCCAAGCGGAAATCACCGAAAGCGCCGTGGCCAGGAACCTGTCCAAAGTGGAAAGCACCATCCGCAAGCTGCATGCGGACAACATCGCGGTGCTGATGGATGATTTCGGATCGGCGTATTCGTCGCTGAACATGCTCAAGGACATCAACGTCGATGTGATCAAACTTGACATGAAATTCATCGACCTCGATGAGGACAATGCCAGCAAAGGGCTGAAAATCGTCGAATCGGTGGTCAACATGGCCAGAAAGCTGCGACTGCTGGTCATCGCCGAAGGCGCACAGACCAAACAGCAGGTCGACCAGCTGCTGTCCGTGGGATGCCGGTACATCCAAGGGTATTACTTCCACGAACCGCTTCCGGTGGGACGGATGGAGAAGCTGTTGGCCGAACGTCCCGACGACCGGCATTTCTGGGATATGTCAAACGATTTCATGCATGGCAGCTATGTGCCCGTCAACGGCCGTACCATGCTTGAGACGTCCGCGCTCGCCGCCAGCACCTTCGAGATTCTGGCCAATGGCATGGCGGAACTCTCCCGACTGAATGTGAAGACGGGCGAGTACCGCGCGGTCAAACGCGATGGCATACTGCCGACGTCGGAAACCGATGATTTCGAAACCTACGTGCAGACGCTGATCGCCGAACGCGTGGTGCATCCGGACGATGCCGACAGGTTCCGTGCTGATATGGATCTGGCTTCGCTCCGTTCGCTGCTGTTCTCGCAGAAATCCGCGTTCGGAGTGTACCGCAGTGAGGTGCTGGCCAGAACCGGCATGATCTCCTTCGCGGTGATTCCCTCACGTGAATGCTCCGAAAGCGATCCATGGGCCGTGGTGATGGTTGGCCGGAACCTGCCGATAGAGTCCTTTGTCCGGTTGAACGGCGAGGAGTACCGACGGGATTCATTGACGGGGCTGCTCAACCGCAACGCTTTCGACGATGATGTGGAATTCATCCAAGCCACCCATGACAAGCCGTTGACGGTGATGTACATGGATCTGATTGGCCTGCATGAGATCAATAATCATTTGGGTCATGCCAGAGGCGACGTGGTGCTGTGCGAGCTTGCGGACGCGGCGCGCGCCTATTTCGGCGACGATAATATCTACCGCATCGGCGGCGACGAGTTCGTGATCATCAGTTTCGCCCATTCGATGGCGCAGAGCGCCCGACAGATGGGATATATGCGTCAGGAGCTGCTTGATCACGGTTGCGAGCTGTCCGTGGGCATGGCCGAATCCGATGACGGCGAGGATATTCCGGATCTGGTCAACCAGGCGGAAAACGAGATGCGCAAGGACAAGAAGCGCTACTACGCCAGCGGCAGCGGCAAAAGGCAGTTGCGCACGTTGAACAAGCAGCTTGAGGACATCCTGGTACGCAACAAAGACATGGAATCGTTGCTGCAGCATTTGAATACACGGTATTCGATCGCTTATGTGGTCAATCTGCGTGCCGATACGCAACGGCCGGTCGTGGTTCCCGGCTATGTGCAAAAAATGCTTGACAAACATGGCGGTTCCTTCCACGAGATGCTGCTCGACTATTGCGACAAATTGGTGGCGCCGGCCTACCGGGACGGCTTCCGCATGCTGTTCGACTACGATTACGTCCGCGACCGGATATGCAGGGAAGGCGCTATACGGTACGCCTACGTCAGAAACGACGGCGAACGGTTCCTGATTACGATTTTCCCCGACACCCATTCCGTGGACGAGGTCATGTGGGTGTTCGCCAAAGAAGACACGTCGTCCGAAGAATAGGATTTCGGGCATCGGACGGTATGCTGTCCGGTTTTGCCGGTGTTGTGGGATATTGACGAAAAAACTGTGTGTCGTGGGTGCTTCCTCGCATGGAAAAGGGCTTATGATGAAACCGTTGGCCGCGGCAATGGATGCCGTGGTCTTCGCTTGAACACACAGTCGCTTAAAGGAGAGCACTATGGTCTATCGCATGATTTTCAACCAGACCGCGTATTTCGGCCGCGGAGCCATCAAGGAGATTCCGGGCGTCGCCAGGTCCCATGGCTTCACCAAGGCGTTCATCGTCACTGATCCGGTGCTGCTGGAGACCGGCACCGTCAAGAAGGTCACCGACGTTCTTGACGAGGCGGGCATGCCGTATGAGGTGTTCGACAACGTCAAGCCGAATCCGCCGGTCGAGTGCATCCAGGATGGCGTCGCCAAGTTCGCAGCCTCCGGAGCCGACTTCCTGATCGGTCTGGGCGGTGGTTCCCCGCAGGACACCTGCAAGGGCATCGGCATCGTGACTGCCAATCCGGAATTCGCCGACGTGCTGTCCCTTGAAGGCGTGGCCGACACCAAGAACCCGTCCGTGCCGATTTTCGGTGTGCCGACCACCGCTGGCACCGCGTCCGAAACGACCATCAACTATGTGATCACCGACACGGCCAACAAGCGCAAGTTCGTGGCCGTCGACCCGCATGACATCCCAATCGTCGCCTTCGTGGATCCGGACCTGACCGACTCCATGCCGCGCGGCCTCAAGGTGGCCACCGGACTCGACGCCCTGACCCACGCCATCGAAGGCTATATCACACCGGGCGCGTGGAGCCTGTCCGACTGCCTGTCCATGCAGACCATCCGCATGATCGCCAAGAACCTCGCCAAGAGCGCCGATGGAGACATTCCGGCCGGCGAACAGATGGCCTACGCCTCCTACATCACCGGCATGGCCTACTCCAACGTCGGCCTCGGTCTGGTGCACGGCATGGCCCACCCGCTGGGCGGCCGCCTCGGCGTGGCGCACGGTGTGGCCAACGGCATCCTGCTGGCCCCGGTCATGGAATACAACAAGGACTACACCGGCGAGAAGTACCGTGACATCGCCGACGCCTTCGGTATCGCCGATGCCTACACCGGCGACATCGAAACCGTGCGTGAAGAGGCCGTCCAGGCGGTGCACAAGCTCACCGTGGATCTGAAGAACCCGACCAAGATCTCCGAAGTTGGCGCCACCGAAGCCGACCTGGA
>OGSS01001408.1_pt1 | contig 15535 bp, 15 predicted proteins | sample 1553591 | NCBI WGS metagenome assembly OGSS01 (sample SAMEA2580061, study PRJEB22360) | human gut metagenome | biome: human gut; feature: human-associated habitat; material: faeces | place: Denmark | collected 2008/2010
ATAGATGCCTTGGCCCTGGGAGATGGATTCTTCCAGGGTTTTTGGCTTGTAAAGAAATTAGGAGTCTGCTTAAACGTGTAAAAGACATTGAGGTTCAATATGGATATGAATCAGAGTGAAAGTGGGAGAGTGCATGCGCCTGTAATATCCTCCTAAACTGATGTAAGGTAAAAGTACTCAGTATGGAGGTTTATTTATCTTTAAAAGAGCAATACGGTTCCTTTATTGGGATTTTATGGCTCTTTCTCATGGGAAGTAATAAAGGAAGGCGGGATATTTCTATGATGACTTAGAATACGAATAAGAAAAGAGAGCAGATTTAAATGTTCTGTATGGATGACATGGTCCCCCAAGACCATCTTCTGAGGAGCATTGATAAAGCGATTGACTGGAATTATATTTGGTCTTGTAGTGGACAAGTACAGCCCTGAAAAATGGGGCTGTCGCTTTATCAATGCCTACGTAAATCATGAGGTTGTACCTCCCTTTCATAAAATAGTCTCTCGGAATCTCTAAGCCAGTAAAATTAAGGCTTTCAGACTCCATTTTTATTAAAATTCCCCACTTTTTTGCCAAAATACTTGACATATCCATCGAAAAATGCGGTGCTTCGCTCCCTTGATCAAACGTACATTTTTCGATGGGAGGCGATTTTTATGTTACCTGTTAACTCTGGCGGCCATTCCGCCTATCAAGACTTTCTTCTTGCTCAACTTCGTAAATATTATCCTGTTCCTGACTCTTTTTCCCATTCTACCTGGGATATCATTGATCGGTTTTGGAATCTTGACCTTTCCTTTACGGATGAATTCATGTGGGACAAATACTCTGTCTTCGGCCCTAAGCCAAGAACTCCTTCCTGTATGCAGCGTTCCTTCCTGCTCTCGATTGATTTCAAGGTTACCTCCCTCACTGATTGGGCTGCACAGCTTAAAATCAATCCCCTTTATGCCATCCTGAGTGGCTTTGAGTTTGGGGATACCCCGGGCGTCGGTACTTTTTATGACTTCCTTAACCGCTTATGGGACTCTGATTCTGACAATCTCTCCCCACATATCCATCCGACAAAAGACAAGGCCAAAAAACCAAAAATTAAGGGGTCCAAGGCTGCTCCTGTAGAGAAGGTCTCTGTCGAACAGCTTCTGCCAAAACTTGAAAACACCGCATTCCGCATTGAGGAACAGCCCTATGGCTCCCTCTTTCAGTTATATAAGAACGAATTCCTTGACCAGTCCGTCTCCAAGGGGCTCATTACTCCTGAGAACCTTGCCCTGGCCGGGACTCCTCCAGAGATTCCTGGTATCACGGCTATGACCTATACATGCTCGTCGCTTCCGATTCTGAAAGTGATCTGCCTGTTTTCCCGCTGCTCTCACCTGCTTCTACCCATGATTCCCACGGGTTCCTGCATTGCTTTTTCAGGATGAAATGCTTTCTTCCTGACTTTAACGTCACAAAACTGCTCCTTGATTCTGCCCATGACGCAATGCCCTATTATGAATACTGCAGGCGTGCGCATATCACTCCTTTTATTGACCTGAATGAAAAACGCGGAATCAAGCTGACTTACAAAAACGACTTTACCATTGGCAAAGATGGAGTTCCTGTATGCAGGGAAGGCAGACGCATGAACCATGACGGCTCGGAGCCGTCGAAAGCAGCAGGTGGCTCTGCTGCCTGTCAGTGGAATGGAAGAGTTCTTTTACTATGAAACTGTGAGGAATATGCATAGGAAAAACACTGGTGGCTGCACAGAAATCTCTCTTGGTGATTTTGAATTATGTGATTATGACCGCAGTGTGATGTATATGGTGCAGCGAATCTCATACCGGGCAAGTTTTGGCATAAAGGGGCAGAGCACAAGCGGGAGGAGGGAAATCCTGGCGACCTACCAATATGATGAACGGCTGGGATGGCTGCTGTCAGGTGTCCAGCCATATTTGAATGAATAGGATACCCCTGTATCTGATAAGTAAAAAGCACATTGTAGTAACTTCGGTTTGTAATGTTACTACAATGTGCCTTTTCTTTTTATGGAATTTTTTAACCGGTTTATTCGACATAGGCCGCATGGCCAATCGTACAGCCGGCATATGAAAATCAAATCATTCACATCTGTTACATGGATTGCCATAGGCAGTTGTACAATTCCACGGTATTATTTGTTTTAAAAATCAGTGTGAAACTATCGGGGAGGAGGTCGGGCAGTGAAGGGAAAACGGCCCCTTTTTACATGGTGCAGATAGGCAGATAGCAGGTGGATCAGCTTTGCAGCCCCCTTGAACTACTCAGTGTAACGGATTAGAAAAGCGTAAATGAATATAGGGTTCAGACTGCTGAAACAGATACGTCAGTCAGCTCCTTATAACGCCAATTATCCGTCATATATTCCACCAAATGAGTTATCCGTCCAAATATATTGAATCAAAGAATGGGGGATGGTAAATTAAAATGCAAAGTGAGCCGCTCCAACTTTTATCGAACGATGTTTTCCAGTCTAACTCGGGGATTAAGTGGATGCATGGCTTAACCAGAAGGGAGTGTGCGAGTATGCCGTCAAGCGACATTGATCTGGAGAAGCTCTATCAAGAACATTTTTCCAAGATATATAACTATTTCTTTTATCAGCTTTTACACAGAGAAAATGCTGAGGATTTGACCAGTTGCACCTTTCTGAAAGCTGCTGAACATATATCCGATTATAACCCGGATAAAGCACAAATCAGCACTTGGTTATGGACGATTGCTCAAAATACACTGATTGATTTTTATCGTACACAGAAACCAGAGTTGTCCATAGACCACGAGACAATCAAGACTGACACTGCTCTTTCTGTTTCGTTCGAAGAACAATATGATAAAATTTCAAATCCGGCGCGAAAAGCACTCTATATGGCTCTTACGCAGCTTTCAGAACGGGACAGGCTGTTCGTTTACCACAAATATTTTTTGGGGGAAAACTATCACGACATATCAATGCAGTCTGGCATCAATGAAAGTACACTGGCAACCATTTTACAGCGTGCCAAGGCAAAGTTACGAAAATATATCGAAGAATAAAAATTTGTGTGGGAGAATTACGTGTTCTTTCGTATAACATAATACACCATCCTAAACAGGAATAAAACGTGAAAGAAGGAAAATCAATGCGCAATCAAAAAATGATTATGGGCTTACTGATCAGCTCAATATTAGCGGCGATGCTTGCTGGGTGCAATGGAAACGCACCGTCTCTGAATAAGGCAGAGACCAAACCGCCAGGTTCAACCGCTTCTCTGGAAACGGAAAGGGCTGCTTTGGATAAAAACGAAGCGGCTGTCCTGTACATAGGCGAACCGGATCATTTGCGAGAGGTTTCCGTTCAGGATGCCGCCACAGCGGAAGAACTGATTGCGGCAATTGCGAAAGAAACCGGATGGAACCTTACCCTTGCCCAGACTCCGGCAGCCGGAGAATTACAAGACACGTTAAAAATTGCACTTGCTGCGGATAGCGCCATCTACAATGCTCCGCCAGAGCAGCAGAAAGACAGCTACCATGTTTTTGACAGCGAGGATTATGTCCTGACTGTGTTAAACAGCGTGTCGGAAACCTTATGCAGGAATTTAGACCTGGATGGCGTGTACTTCACTTCGCCGGACGGCGGTGTCCTGACCTTGACAAACGGCGGCTACAGCTTTTGCTATTCCAATATTTATTGCTGGGATTATGCTTTTGCCAGGGACTGCAACGAGCCTTTGCCGCAGGATGAACTGGGACCTGTTTTTCTCGGTCCCAACGGTGTTCCGATTGTTGAAGGACCCAATACCATGGAGATTGTATTCAAACGGAGCAATGTGCAGCAGATGCCGGGAACCTTGACAATTTATAACGAGGATGGTTCAGTTTATGAGACTATCGCAACGGATGATACCACAAAGATGCGCTCCGAGCCGGTTCCGGACTATCAAAGGAATTATTATAATTTAAAAGCGGAAGAAGGAACGTTCTTTCACATTTTTCCTGCAAAGGATTTTGAAGCGGAAAAAAAATACAGCGTGGATATCAGTGCAGGAGCCTTCGCAGAGGATGGAGGGTTGAAACTCGGAGAAATTACAAAGGAACAATGGACATTCTACTGCATTGATATGAAGCTTACTGTCACCCCCAAATTGGGAAATGAGCCTGTTATTAAGGTTGGAGAGCCTGTTACTTATCATTTTAAGTTCTCCGATGACGTGAAGCGCATATATGTTCAAGAGCCAGAAGGTGACGCAGATTATAGCTGTTCCGCAAAGGAACTGACATCGGATGGAGATATTGTGTTCACTCCCGGGAAAACGGGAAAAACAAACTGGGTAATCAACGTGGAATTAAAAGATGGAAACATAATCGGGCTTTCCGAATCTCCTACGGTGATTGAATAAGGCGGCTCTTTATTTTTTAAAATTATTTTAAACGGGAGAAATTCAAGTTTCTTTCGTATAACACAATAGCGTCAAAATTATGATTGTAAAGAGGAGGAAACATTAATGAAAAAAAACATAAGTAACTTCTTGAAAAAAGCCGAAGACGATCCCCAGCTGGCAGCCAGATTAGATATAGCAAGGCAGCATTATATCAGAGAAGTAATGTTGTTAGCCGAGGAGGCGGGAGTTTTGCTGACCATGGAAGATTTTTTGGACGAAGCAGTATCGCTGAGTGATGATTCTATGGAAAGCGTATCCGGTGGATTTAGCCCCAGTCCATGGGGACATTATTGCACCCCTCATGGGTGTAAGTAACATACATGTCTGCTGGCAAGGAGCGCCAATATGAACGAAAGACAATCGTTCAGGAGTGTTCATCATGATAGATGTGGATGAATTTAAACTCATAAATGAGAAGTATGGGCATCTGGCAGGGGATCAGACTCTTCAGGCGCTTGGAAAGCTTATATGTAGCGCTGGATATCAAGGATAAGGCCCGTGCAGCGTTGGAGGATAAGAGCATAGGCGGACATGAGGCAGCCCTTTCCAGGGGCCTTTATGAAACATGGCTGAACTGGGACGAGAGGAATGAACTCGGAGTGGAGCCAATGATGGCTGCAGTAAAGGAAATCCAATCAATCAGCACAATGGAAGAACTGACGGATTTTATCTGCGATACCGAAAAGAACTGGGAGATAGCAACATTTGTAGACTTTGAAAATACTCCGGATCTGGAGGATGCCTCTTCCTATGTTGTAGGAGTATGGACGGATGGCTTTTTCCTGGGAGATGCTGCGGAATATAAGAACCGTACAGAGTATGGCTCCCGCCGTTATGAAAGTAATAAGAAGCTGGTCAGCGGAATGCTCCAGAGGGCCGGATATACACAGGCGGAGGGGGAGAGCCTTTTTGACCGGGTGATTGATTTTGAGGCGCAGCTGGCAGGCGTGTCGCTTACGTCTGAAGACAGCATGGACCCTGATGTTTACCAGAAAATCAACCATACCTATACGTTGGAAGAACTGGAGTCCCTTTGCTCTCAATTTCCCCTCGGTAAGCTGACAGAAGCATCGGGCTACAAGGAAGGTAAGAAGTTCCTGGTGGAACAGCCGGACTATTTAAAAAAGCTGGATGAGCTGTACACAGAGGAGAACCTGGAGAACATCAAGTCATATATGCTGGCGGGGTGGGTGGCCGCCATGGCAGATTCCCTGGACCAGGAAGCATTTGACCTAAATCTTGTGTGTGATAAGATCCAGTCAGGCGCAGAAGGCCGCTTAGAGGATGAAGAATATGCCTTTGAGGCTGTACAGTCCACGCTGACAGAGCCGCTCGAGCAGACATATCTTAAGAAATATGATGCGTCAAAGAAAAAGCAGGATATTACCAGGCTGTGCAAGGACATCATTGCGGTCTACAGGGAAATGTTAAAAGAACAGGAGTGGATGTCGCAGGAGACAAAGGAAAAGGCACTTGAGAAGCTTGAAAACATTAAAATCAACGCTGTTTACCCTGATAAATGGTATGATTACAGCGGTCTTCACCTGGATGGGCTTTCTTATGTGGAATGCCAGAAGGCAATTTCTGATTTTAACCGGGAAAGGGACTGGAAGCGGACCAACCAGAAGGTAGACCGGGATGAATGGACCGTAGATACCCTGGAAACCAACGCCTACTACAATCCCCAGGACAATTCCATCAACATTCTTCTGGGAATTTTAGGAGGTGAATTTTACAGGGAGGATATGACGCGGGAACAGCTTTACGGAGGAACCGGCAGTTTCATCGGGCATGAAATTTCCCATGCATTTGACCCGACCGGTGCCCAGTTTGACAAGGATGGCAGCCTTTCTAACTGGTGGACCGATGAGGACATGGCAGCATTTAAGGCACGGGCAGAGAAGCTCATTGCCTACTATGATACCATTACTGCATTTGGGGGGCAGAAGGTTCACGGTAAAAATGTCCAGGGAGAGGCCATTGCAGACATGGCAGGGATGAAGAGTATCCTTACCCTGGCAGAGGATACAGAGGGGTTTGATTATGATGCCCTGTTCAGACAGTATGCAACAATCTGGAGAGAGCTTTCCAACCATGAGAGGGAGTATGATAGCCTGAACCAGGATTCCCATCCTCTTAATTATCTGCGTACCAACGTAACATTACAGCAGTTTGATAAATTTTATGAAACCTACAGCATTCAGCCGGGAGATAATATGTACCTTGCCCCTGATGACAGGGTATCAGTTTGGTAAGTTCCCGCTGGTTCTGCAGGGAAACACAAAAGGCTGCCTCTTTCACAATCAGGCAGGCCCGCCTTTCTGCGGTGCTGTCTGGGTGACTGGGGACGGCCCTCATGGAGGAGGACAGATTACTGTGTCAAAAGAAAATATGAAACGTTTTTTAGAGAAGGCCGCCGCAACGCCCGCATTGGCTGAGAAGCTTGATGCAGCGCAGAAAGAATATGAAGAAAAGTTTGTCACGTTGGCTAGGGAAACTGGATTTCAAATCACACAGGAAGACTGTGAAGAGGCGATGAAGCCGTTGAATGATGACGATATGGAAAATGTATCCGGCGGCTGGAACCCTTGGGGTCCAATATTCCCTTGATAGCATCAAATAGCACTAGGCATGGACATGATAGAAAGATCAAAAGGAGGATTGATGACAATGAGTGAGACGACAAAAGAGATGCAAAGACTTTTGAAAGAGGTCGCGGCAACCCCGGAATTGGCTGGAAAAATGGCGGAAGCGCTGCAACATCTGGATTTCGGTGAGATTGCCAGACTGGCCAACGAGGCAGGGTTCAATGTAACGCTGGAAGATTTGCTGGGGGATTCCAAAACTGTTCAAGATATACAACCCTTATGTGATGAACAAGTCAGGGCAGCAGTCGGAGGCAGTGGAATCTTTACTCAGTGTTTGCTAGATCCAAGTCTGCTGAAGATAGTAGACCCGGAATCCTACAAGAGATGTCATTTTACACAAGAGAGGCTCAAGGGATAAGGAGGAGTTTGTATAATGAAAGAAAATGTAAACAGATTTTTAGAGAAAGCGGCAGCCGATCAAACGTTGGCTGAAAAGCTGGCGGCACTGCAAGAGCAGTATTTCGCACAGCTTGTCACACTCGCTAAGGAATACGGGTTCGAACTGACACCGGAAGATTTTGCAGAGTCCGTAAGCCCCATGGGAGATGACGAGCTTGAAGCTGTATCCGGTGGTTGGAGATCCTATTCCCAAATTTTCATATAGACGAATGCCGCATAAAAGGAGGATGTACATGTCAAAGGAAAATCTTATGAAATTTTACGAGCAGGCTTCCGTGGATTCTGTATTGGGTCAGAGGCTTTCCGAATTGAAAGAAGAACATAAAAAAGCGATTATTGCACTGGCAAAGGAAATTGGTTTTGAACTGACTGCGCGGGACTTCGAGGCTGAGGCCGAGGCTTTGACCGATGATGAAATAGCCAAGATTACTGGCGGTGGATTTCAAGGAATGTATGGACTCAAACCGTTACCTGGCTATAAGTGTATGGCGTGTGGAAAATGGACGTATGCTACTGGAAATCAAATCTCTCAATTTTTACAGATTGCTCCTCCGGCCTGCCCAGCGTGTGGCGGCGGTACGTTTCGAACTTACCAATGGTAAAAAAAATCTCCAGAAGTGAAGTGCGATAAAATGAACTTGAAGAAGGTGAGGAAATACAAATGTCAAAAGCAGCGTTAAACCTCTTTATGGAAAAAGCGGCATCTAATCCGGTGCTGGCCGGAAAACTGGAAGCACTCGAACAGCAGCACCTTATGCAGATTGTTTCATTGGCACAGGAGAGAGGCATTGACCTTGTGCCAGAGGATTTTGTGGAGTCTGCAATTCCCCTGAACGATGAACAAACCGAAGCTGCGGCCGGTGGATACAATGCAACACCGATAAAACCCATATGAACGAAACCATTTTTCGCAAAAAAAGCCTGGAGCGCATCGCCTCCCCCGACAGACTGGATGATTATTTAAAGGTTACCAGCCCGTCCGTCTGGGTGATTCTGGCCGCACTTTTCATCGCGGTCATCGCGGTGGGAGCATGGTGCTTTTTCGGCAGTATGCCCACCACCGCCCCGGCTGTGGGTGTATGTTCACAAACCGGCGCTGTCTGCTTCCTGCCTGCCGCTGAAGGCTATTCCATATCCCCCGGGATGAAGGTGCGTATTACTTATGGAACATCCCGGGATACCCTGGTCGGTAAAGTGGATGAGGTTGGGGAGCCGGTACAGGCGGAGCAGGCGGCAGCCGATGCCGGGGCGCGCTGGCTTATAGAAGAGATGCCCGGCAGCTGGGTCTGCCCGATTTCAATTCAGGCAGAAAACAAGGACATTCCGGCGGGGGCCGAATGTTCGGTACAGATTGTTTTAAATGAACGCAGACCCATCGATCTGCTTTTCGGGAGGTGACGGGAATGCGTAAGATTGCAAAGGTGCCTGTGGTCATGCAGATGGAGGCAACCGAGTGCGGGGCCGCCAGCCTGGCCATGGTACTTGCCTATTTTGGCAGATGGCTGCCCCTGGAGCAGGTGCGTCTTGACTGCGGCGTTGGACGTGATGGGAGCAACGCGGGAAATCTCCTGAAAGCGGCGCGCACCTATGGGCTAAAAGCACAGGGATACCGCTGCAGCCTGGATGGCGTGAAAAAAATGTCCTTTCCCCTCATCGTCCATTGGAACTTTAATCACTTTGTCGTCCTGTGCGGCTTCAAAAAAGAACAGGCGGTGCTCTGTGATCCGGGCCGCGGCCGGGTAACCGTCACCATGAAGGAATTTGACGAAGCGTTTACCGGAATTGCGCTGACATTTGAGAAGTCAGAAGCCTTCACCCCGGGAGGAAGGCCCCGCAGCATATTGGTATTTGTCCGCTCAAGGCTTCATAGTGCGTTGGGCCCATTTTTATTTGTGGCGGCAATCACATATCTCATTGCTGTGGCAGGCATGGCGGCTCCGGTTTTCTCCCGTATCTTTATGGATGAAATTCTTTCCGGAAAGAACGCTGCCTGGCTCACCCCGTTCCTGGCAGCGTTAGGGGCTTTGTTTCTGTTCCAGACAGCGGTGTCATTGTTACAGACCGTCTGCCTTCTTAAAATAAGGGGAAAGCTGGCGGTCAGCGCCAACTCCGGATTTATGTGGCATGTACTCAGGCTGCCCATCGAATTTTTTTCCCAGCGATATGCCGGCGACATTGCGCAGCGTCAGCAGAGCAATGAGGGCATTGCGGAAACGTTGATTGCACACCTGGCACCTATGGCTCTTAATCTGGCAATGCTGTTCTTTTATTTTTTTGTCATGCTGCAATACTCGCCGCTGCTCACTGTCATTGGGTTATTCACAGCGGTACTGAACCTTGCGGTTACGCAGTATGTGTCCGGGAAGCGCATTAACCTTGCCCGTGCGCAGATGCGGGATGCCGGCAAGCTGGCCGCCACTGCCCTTTCAGGCATTGAAATGATTGAAACTATCAAGGCCAGCGGCGCGGAAAATGGTTTTTTTGAGCGCTGGAGCGGACTGAACGCCAGCGTGAACAGTGCAGAGGTGGGTTTCGCAAAACTGGGCAGTACCCTTGGGATTCTGCCCACACTGTTGACCGGACTGGCCAACATGACGGTGATCCTGCTGGGCGCGGCCCTCATTATGAAAGGGCGGTTTACAGTCGGTATGCTGCTGGCATTTCAAGGATTTCTCTCCGCTTTCATGTCTCCTGTTGACGCCCTGCTTACCGTGGGGCAGAAGTTTCAGGAAATGCGTACCTCCATGGAGCGGGTGGAGGATGTCATGAATTATCCGGCTGATGTGGAATATGATGAAGAGTCTGAAACGGAAACAAAGGAAGCGGACGGACAAGACCATAAAGAAGCAGCAAAGGGACTGCCCTCTTTTGAAAAACTCCGCGGCAGGCTTGAACTCCGTGACATTACCTTTGGCTATTCGCGCCTTGCGCCGCCGCTGATCCGGGACTTTTCACTCACGCTTCCCCCAGGGGGAACAGTGGCACTGGTCGGTTCGTCCGGCTGCGGGAAGTCAACGCTGGCAAAGCTCATGTCCGGCTTATACCAGCCGTGGGGAGGAGAAATCCGCTACGACGGAAAGCTGCGGAGCGAAATTCCACGGATGGTATTTACCGGATCGCTTGCCGTAGTGGATCAGGATGTTATCCTGTTTGAGGACAGTATCACGGAGAACATCCGTATTTGGGACAAGTCCATTGAGGATTTTGAAATCATTATGGCCGCGCGGGACGCGCAGATTCATGAGGATATCATGAGCCGCGAGGGCGGTTATGGTGTGATTGTCCGGGAAAATGGGAAAAACTTCTCCGGCGGCCAGTGCCAGCGCTTGGAAATTGCGCGTGTTTTGGCGCAGGACCCCACTATCGTGATTCTGGATGAAGCAACCTCGGCATTGGACGCCCGCACGGAATTTGAAGTAATCCATTCCATCCGGGAACGGGGAATCACCTGCGTCATCGTGGCGCACCGGCTTTCCACCATTCGTGACTGTGACGAAATTATCGTATTGGAAGATGGCTGTGTGGTGGAGCGCGGCACACATGAGGAACTGTATGCCAAAGGCGGCGCCTATTCGCGCCTGATCTCAACTGAATAGAAGGAGGCGGCGATGGGACTGTTTGATGAACAATTAAATGCAAGGCAGGAGAATGACAGAGAAGCAATTAAACGCTCCCTCGGACGGCTTGGAGCCGCAGTAACCGGCCGTGTCCAATCTTCCGTCAGTTTCCACCTGGCAGAGGATGCGGTGCAGGAGATTTTTGACTGGTTTGAAGTAAAGCCGCTGGAACCACCCAGTTTCATGACGGGCTTTGATGACCGCCTGAATTTTATGCTGAATCCCACCGGTATTCTGCGCAGGACGGTAAAGCTGACGGGAAGGTGGTGGAAGGACGCCGCCGGTCCCATGCTGGCGTTTACCGCAGAGGGGGAAGCCGTGGCACTGTTTCCCCGCCGCTTTGGCGGTTACGGCTGGAACGACCACAAAACCGGACAGACGGTAAAGGCCGGCAGCAAAACGGTGGGAAATCTCACCGGAGAGGCCATATGCTTCTGCCGTCCGTTTCCTCTGCGGTCGTTGACATTGAAAGATTTAGGCATTTTCTCCCTAAAGTCTCTCGACGGATGGAGCATTGTGCTCTTTGCGGTGACGGGTCTGCTTGCCAGCCTGTTGGGCATGGTTACACCATTGGTGACAAGGCTGATCTTCGGGACGGTGATTCCATCCGGGAACACCGCCAACTTAGCGCCTGCAGCGGTGCTGGCCGTGGGAAGCCTCCTTTCCGTCACGCTGATCAGCCTTACCAGGTCATTGGCGATGGCGCGGATTTCCGGGAAGCTGCGCCTGTCCGTTGAAAATGCGGCAATGGGAAGGCTGCTGAATTTACCCGCGCAGTTCTTCAAAAGCCACAATGCCGGGGAGCTTCAAAACCGGATCGAGGCACTCTCCAGGATGTGTTCCCTGTTGAGTGATACGGTGTTCACCAGTGCCGTGGGCAGCATATTTTCCGTGGTGTACCTATTTCAGCTTGGGGTTATGACCCCAACGCTTGCGGCCCCGGCGGTGGGGATTTTGCTGGTGCAGCTTGCGTGTCTGACGGCGGGGATTCTGCTGCAGGCGTATGTGACCAGAAAGCGGCTGGGGATTGCGGCGGAATTAAACGGCCTGGTGTTCCGCCTTTTTTCCGGAATACAAAAAATAAAATTGGCAGGAGCCGAGCGCCGTGCTTTTGCGAAATGGGCGGAAGCCTATGCAAAGGATGCCGCCCTGCTCTATAATCCCCCGCTTCTCATCAAGCTCCAGCCTGCTTTATCAGGGCTGATTACACTTGGCGGATCGCTGGTTCTTTATTTTGTGGCTGCAAGCTCCAGGGTAACGGCCGCGGACTATATGGCGTTTTCATCGGCCTACGGGCTGGTGAGCGGTGCAATGGTATCCCTTTCGATGGCTGCAGGAAGCATTGCAAATCTGAAACCCCTTGCCGAGCTGGCGTCCCCTATTATGAAAGAGATACCGGAAACGGGAAGCGGCAAAAAAGCCCTGACGCGCATGAGCGGAAGCGTGGAGCTTTCCCAGGTTTCTTTTCGATATACAGAGGACAGCCCATGGATTCTCGACCACATCAGCTTAAAAATCCGTCCCGGCCAGTATATCGCCATTGTTGGGAAAACCGGCTGCGGCAAGAGCACTTTGATGCGGCTGCTGTTAGGTTTTGAAATGCCGGTTTCGGGTGCAGTCTATTACGACAACCGGGATTTACAGATGTTGGATTTGCGCTCTGTACGCCGGAACATCGGTGCGGTGCTCCAAAACAGCCGCTTATTCACAGGCGATATTTATTCAAACATTGTCATCTCCGCTCCGTGGCTGACCCTTTCAGATGCATGGGAAGCCGCAAAGATGGCGGGTGTGGACGAGGATATCCGCAAGATGCCAATGGGGATGCAGACCCTTATCACAGAGGGAGGGGGAGGCATTTCCGGCGGCCAGCGGCAGCGGATTATGATTGCCCGCGCCATTGCGCCGAAGCCCAGGCTGCTGATGTTTGACGAGGCCACGTCTGCGCTGGACAACATTACCCAGCGGGTGGTTTCCGATTCACTGAATGACCTGAACTGTACACGTATTGTGATTGCGCATCGCCTTTCCACCATCCGGCAGTGCGACCGTATCCTTGTTTTGGATGGGGGCAAAATCGTGGAGGATGGTAATTTTGACGAATTGCTGGCGGCGGGTGGTTTCTTTGCCGAGCTGGTGAAACGGCAGACTTTGGAACCTGCAACATAAAAAACGCAAAATTTTATGATACAAGTGGGAGAAAAAGCAAATGCCATCGTATAAAAAAATACCTAAAAAACAGTGGCAAGCCATCATATGTGAATGAAAGGAGACAAGCGTCATGGAAGAAAAAATGAAGAAACAGGACACACAGGAAGATGTGCAGGTGAAAACCGAGGAGGACGGCGTGAGCTGGCGTTATCCGGAGGAAAAGATCCGGGTAGCGGTCAAAACCGAGGAGGATTATTTGAGCGTGCAGATCGGGGCTGAGACGGAGGAGGACCAGGCGTTCCGGTGGCCGGAGATATCCGCCGGGCTTTATTATATTCCCCTGGGAGAGGGAAAGCGGGTCGTCTCCAATCAGGCGGAGTGGAAAATGTTCCTGGACGGGCAGGAGTTGGCCGTGAACGAGGCATTGTCTATGCCGTTCTGGGCCTCGGTATATGGGGATTACGCGGTGCTTTTTATCATGGAAAATCCCTATCGGACCAGCCTGAATTTCTCGGCCGGGCCGGAGGTAAGCTTTGGGGTGGAACACCGTTACCCGGCGATCTCCCCAAACCGGACGAACCGTTACCGCATTTACGTGACGGAAAATGATCCGGTGGCGGTGGCCAAGGTATACCGCAGATATGTGCGGGAAACAGGCGAATTTGTAACCCTGGAGGAGAAGGCCGGGGATAACCCGGCGGTGCAAAACCTGTTCGGGGCGCCCCATATCTATCTCCACGGGGACCTGGCGGTAACGCCGGAGGACATCAACTGGCCCGGGTTCCGGCAGGCGATGGATACGCCGGCTATGCGGCATATTATGTCTTTTTTGGATCAATCGGAAATGGGGGCCGAGGCGAAAACGGTATTTGCTGAGCTGGGAAAGCAGGATTATGTGGCGGAATATCAGAAATATGCCATCTGTTCGTATTTGACGGAGGTGATCAAACGCGGGGACTTTTATGCGCCGGAGGTATTTCCGGAACGTAACGATGAAATGAGGGCGGTGCTGGACGGGCAGGGGGAACAAAGCCCTTACCGGCAGATCAGGCTGAACCAAAATGCGCTGGCGGTCAACATGCCGGATGTATTTCACCCGGCGGACACCTGGTTGGAGAAGGAGACGACGAGGCTTCTGGAGGAGATGGAGGAGGCCGGAATCGAACAGGCGTGGATCGGTCTCAACAGCTGGGAACAGGCTTATGTGAAGCCGGAGCTGGCGCGTCAGGCGGAGAAGCAGGGGTATCTCCTGGGGGCTTACGACTCCTACCATTCGATCCATGAGCCGGGGAAGGAGCAATGGATCACCGCTAAGTTCTCGGATTCCAGCCTCTACGATGATGCGGTTGTCGTGGACGCGGACGGGGAACCGGTGAAGGGGTTTAAAAATGTGGGCCGGAAGTTAAATCCTACGCTTTCCCTGCCCGCGGTGAAGCGCCGGATGGGGGAGATCATGGGCACGGGGCTTCCGTTTAGCTCCTTGTTCGTGGACTGCGATGCGTTCGGGGAGATTTACGACGATTATTCGCCGGAACATATCACGACTCAGGAGCAGGACCTGGCGGCCAGGATGGAGCGGTTGGCTTATATCCGGGATACCTACGGTCTGGTGGTGGGCTCGGAAGGCGGAAATGATTTCGCCGCGTCAACGGTGGCCTTTGCCCATGGCATTGAGCTGAAATCCTTTTCCTGGATGGACGAAGATATGAATCAGAACCGGGACAGCGAGTATTATATGGGAAGATATTACAATTCTAAGGGAGGAGTACCGGAGCATTTTTCCAGACGGGTGCCGGTGAAGGAGCCGTACCGAACGGTATTTATGGATCCCCGCTACGATATGCCGCTGTTTAAACTGGTCTACAATGATTCCGTGATCACCAGTTACCACTGGGATTGGTCTACCTTCAAGGTGAAGGGAGCCACCGGGGATCGCATGGTGCGGGAGGTGCTTTACAATGTTCCCCCGCTGTACCATCTGGACCGCGCAGAATGGAATCGGTATGGGGAGGACATCGCGCGCCATCATAAGGTTTGGTCGAAATTCAGCAAACGGGCGGTGACCAGGGAAATGACGGAATTTGCCTACTTGTCCGGGGATGGGGCGGTGCAGATGACCGGCTACGGCGAGGACTTAAAGGCAGTCGCCAATTTTGGGGATGAAACGTGGCAGTATGGAGATAAGAAAATTCCCGGACACTCTGTTTTGATACAGGGGGAGGGGATAGAGTTGGTGTATACGCCGGAGGTGGGGGAGGAGAATTGGTAGAGG
>OGSS01001409.1_pt1 | contig 15529 bp, 15 predicted proteins | sample 1553591 | NCBI WGS metagenome assembly OGSS01 (sample SAMEA2580061, study PRJEB22360) | human gut metagenome | biome: human gut; feature: human-associated habitat; material: faeces | place: Denmark | collected 2008/2010
TAATACCTTGTGGGTTCGACTCCCATCTTCTGCAGGCAGAAAACAGGAATTTCCATGATGGAGATTCCTGTTTTTGTGTTTGCCTTTTTCAGGTCTTATTCAGGCTTCCTGTTCCGGCATTCAAAGACCGACCTGACAGCAGGATAAACGCACCTGTACTGATTCATATATTCTGCATACATTTCATGGGCTGTTCTGTCAGGCTCATAGGTGATTCCGGGGCGCACCATGCCGGCTGCGGCTGTTTCCAAATCACCGTATTCCCCAAATGCCACGGCTCCCAGCATTGCCCCTCCCAGCGTACCGGTCTGCTGGTTTCCGACCGTATGGATTTCCCTTCCAAGAATATCAGCTTTTATCTGCAATAGCTGGGGCGATAATGAACCCCCGGTTGATATGATTTGGCCAGCCTCAATGCCTGCTTCCAAAAGAGCTTCCATAATCAGAGCCAGCTCATAATTGATTCCTTCCATCATGGCTTTGTATAAATCCGCCCTCTTTGTGTCCAGTGATAAACCTAACACCGCCCCTTTCGAATGTTCATCCATATGGGGAGTTGCTGCTCCCGAAAAATGGGGAAGCACCAGGATGCCGGTGGGGCCCGGCTCCATATGACCGTTAAGCCATGAAAACACATGTTTTAAATCCGGCCCCTGTTCCCTTACAAACTCAGACGCAAACCATTTGAGCAAAACACCTGATGTGTTTTCCCAGGCAACGGTATTAAAAAGACCGTCCATGACAAAGGGTTCACAGGCAATATGATGTCTTTGGGCCTTGCCTGGAACCATGTTCTTCTTATTCAGAATGGCTGTAAGCCCTTCTGTGGTCCCTGCTGTATTTGCACACAATCCCTCTCTTACGGCGCCGCATCCAATGGCATTGCAGATATGATCATGGGTTCCGGCCACGATCAGGGTATCCTTGGGAAGGTTCATTTTGGAAGCCTCATCCGGCAGGATCCGCCCTGCAACAGTACCTCCCCTTACCGGATCCGACAAAAGTCCTTCCCTGATTCCCGATATTTCCAGAAGCCTGTCTGACCATTTGTTTTCATTGCAGTCAAACAATCCTGTTCTGGATGCCATGGAATAGTCAATGGCTCTGATTCCGGACAATGTATGAATCAGGAAATCCTGAAAGGTAAAAACACAGGCAGCCCTTCCATACAAGTCCAGGCAATTCTTTTTGAGCCACATCAGCTTGTTGACCGAGTAAATTGTACTGGGATTAAGGCCGGTTATCTCTATAAATTCCTTCTCTCCCACTTTTTCAAGAAACACAGGAAACAGTTCTGCTCCCCTGATATCCGTTCCCGTAATGCCGGGGCAAAGGCACTTTCCCGAACTGTCGCAGAGTATGACGGCCTCGCCAAGAGCAGACACTGTGATTGTCCTCACCGGATATCCTCCGCCCGCCGCTGCCAAACATGCCCTGGCTCCCAAGCGCACCTCTTCCGGATTTAATTCCCGCCGGCCGTCTGATGTGTTGGAAAAACCATATGATACCTGATGCTGGCGTATGATATTCCCCTGCCCGTCCACCAGAGCCGCCTTCACCCCGGACGTTCCTATGTCCAGTCCCATGTACATCTGCCAATACCTCCCCTTTTACAACGAGCACCCTCTGATACTTCCTAAAACTTTTTCTCATTTTTAAATACAGTTAATATCTCCACGGTTTTCTCATAAATAATTTCCATGGCCTGATTTGCCAGGTGGCAGAAATTGACCGGATTGGTTGCCTCGCTGATCGTCTTTGCGAGATATGGCGCGGGCGCGGTATCAATTGCCGTGAAATAGTTGATTTTTCTTATCCCTGCATCAATGGCTGCCTGAATCTGGTTAAAGGGCGTGCCGGAACCGCCATGCATTCCCAGGGCAACATTTCCCGCCTTTGCCCGGATCTTTTTCACAAGTTCGATATCCAGATTAGGCTCCCCTGCATACATTCCATGTACCGTGCCAAAGGAAACCGTCAGGACATCACAGCCAGACTCCCGGCAGAAAATTTCTGCCTCATCCGGGTTGGTAAAGTAGACGCTCAAGTCAGAGAGGTCGCTGGTTTCCTGGCCGTGTACCTCGCTGGGCATATTGTTTGGCATGGCACCCAATTCTGCTTCGACGCCAATGCCAAGGGGATGGACAATGTCCACAAAACGCCTTGTTCTCTCGATATTTTCCCTGAGACTGAACCTGGAGTTATCGTGCATAATGGAGGTGCACCCCAGTCTTACAGCCTTCATGCAGTGGTCAAAATCATATCCATGGTCCACATGAACAGATATGGGCGCCGTGCTTTTCCTGGCATATTCCAGCATAAGGGGAACTGCTATTTCAATGGGGACTACATCCTCCTCTGTCTGCGCATGGTTGATGGTAACCGGCATATTTGTATCTTCTGCTGCCTGTATAACCGCCCTCAGGGATATCTGATTGGGTGTGTTGATGGATGCGATTGCAAAATTCTTTTTTTCTGCCTCCTGCAGCATTTCCTGTAAACTTACTAACATAGTCTTATCTCCTTTTCTTTATTAAAATCTTTCTTTTCTTTTTCTGAAAATATCAATATAGACCGCAACCAGGATCACGGTTCCCTTGACCACATACTGCCAAAATGAATTAACGCCCAACAGGTTAAGTCCATTGTTCAGCATTCCAATCAGAAGTGCGCCAAGGACCATTCCCCCCACTTTTCCGGCGCCTCCCGTCATACTGGTTCCTCCCAGCACAGCTGCCGCAACTGCATCCGCCTCATATCCCACGCCTGTGGCCGGCTGGCCTGACGCCATTCTGGAGGCAAGCACAATGCCGGCCCAGGATGCGGCCAGGCCGCTGAGTGTATATACAAAGATAATGACCTTGCGCACATTGATTCCGGAAAAAACCGCCGCCTGCCGGTTGCCGCCCACTGCATAGATGTGGCTCCCCATCTTTGACTTATTCATCAGAAAATACATGAATATCAGAATGACCGCCATATAGATGACAGGCAGGGGAATGGGCCCCAGATATCCCAGGCCAACCGCCTCAAAGGTATCGTTTGAGACACGGATTGGATTTCCGTTGGCATACAGATATGCAATGCCCCGCCCTATATTCATGGTAGCGATGGTCACCACAAAGGGAGGCATGTCCGTAAAGGCAATGATCAGACCATTTAACAGACCGATTGCAGTTCCCGCCAGACATCCCAAAAGGATAGCTGCTCCCACCGGCATGCCATTGTTTGTAATCAGGCTGGCTGAGATTACACCTGAAACAGCCAGAACAGAGCCCACGGAAAGATCGATTCCCCCCAGGATGATTGCCAGCATGATCCCCACCGACAGATAAAAATTAGTGGATATCTGACGCAGCACATTGGTCCAGTTGCTGACCTTCATAAAGTTTTCCGATGCAAATGTAAGCAATACTCCCAGCAAAAGACATCCCACGATAATTCCTATATTCTCCCGGCAGTACCGGCAGATGGATCCTATAACCGGAATGGATGCCGCCTCCCTCTTTTGTTTTTCCCGTCCGCTCATAGTGCGCCTCCTCCTGTAGCCAGTCTCATAATGGATTCCTGCGAGAATCCCATCTCACTCTTCTTAAGTTCGCCTGCTATTTTTCCCTGATTCATTACAACCATCCGATCGCACATATTGATGAGTTCCGCCATTTCTGAAGATATGATGACAATGGCGATTCCCTGCTCTGCCAAATGGTCAATGATTTTATATATCTCTGCTTTTGCTCCCACATCCACCCCTCTGGTGGGTTCATCCAGTATCAGTATCTTTGGTCCGGCCGCCAGCCATTTTCCAATTACCACCTTTTGCTGGTTTCCCCCGGACAGATTCCCAACCTTCTGCAGCCTGCTTGGGGTTTTGATATTCATGCTGTCTATATATGTATTTTCAATCTCCAGCTGCTTCTTTTTATTTACAAATATTCCCTTCACAAATTGGTCCAGAACCGGCAGGGTAAGGTTGAACGCAACCGTGTTAATCAGAACCAGTCCTTCTTTTTTCCTGTTTTCAGGCACCAGCACCATTCCCATCTCCTGTGCTTTTCTGGGCGATAACCTTCCTGTGTTTTTCCCTTCAATCAGGACTGTGCCGCTGTCCATGGGCTCAATCCCCAGGACTGACTTAAACAGCTCAGAACGGCCGGCTCCCACCAGGCCGGCAAATCCCACAATCTCACCTGCCCTGACAGAAAAATCAATGTTTTTCAGGACTCCGCTGCGGTTTATATCCTTCAGTTCAAGCATGACGTCTCCTATTTCATGCTCAGTGCGCGTATAATAGCTGGTCAGTTCCCGCCCTACCATCATATGGACCAGTTGGTCCATATCAGCCTCAGACGTCTGTACCGTGCCGATATAGGAGCCGTCGCGAATCACGGTTATCCTGTCTGTAATTTCAAACAGTTCCTTCATTTTATGAGAGATGTAAATTATCCCCACACCCTCACATTTCAGCTTCCGCATAATTGCAAACATGCGTTCCACTTCTGAATCTGTCAAAGAGGAGGACGGTTCGTCCATCACCAGTATTCTGGCGTTAAGGGACAATGCTTTGGCTATCTCCACCATCTGCTGCTGGGCCACGCTCAGGCTGCGCACCGGTACGGACGGAGAAATTTCCAGCCCAACCCGCTTTAAAATTTCAACACTTTCCCGCTCCATCCTTTTCTTATCCACCAGACCCGAAGGACTTTTTAGTTCCCTGCCCAAAAATACATTTTCTGCAATGGACATGTGGGGAACCAGGACCAGTTCCTGATGGATAACCGCTATGCCTGCCTCCTGTGCATCTTTTACCCCGTTAATCCGGGCCTTTTGGCCGTCTATAATGATATCACCCCTGTCCGGGATGTAGATTCCTCCCAGCACATTAATCAGAGTGGATTTGCCAGCGCCGTTTTCTCCCAGCATTCCATGGATTTCACCTGATTCCAGTTCAAAATCAATGTTATCCAAAGCAAGTACGCCGGGGAACGTCTTTCTGATATTCTTCATTTTCAGTAATACCTGATTCACCAATGGTTCCTCCTTTTCCACCTATGGAAGTTTGAAAGGATGCTCCAAACAAACCGGGCTGCCCAACCCTGTGTTTCACAGATTGGACAGCCCAGTTTGACTCCGTATTCACTTGCTAATTACTGCCAGCCATCCAGTCCATATTCTGCCACATTATTCTTGTCAATCAAAAACGTAGGAACAAGTATATTCTTTTCTACACTTTCTCCGTTCAGAATCTTATAGGCCGCAGTCACTGACTCTTTACCGATATTGATGGGAGACTGGGCTGCCGTGGCTTCCATGGTCCCCTCGGAAATTGCCTGTTTGCCCATGGGCTGGCCATCCACGCCGTATACGAGTACATCCGTCTTTTTCTGAGATTCCAGCGCCTGGACACACCCGATTGCCGACGGGTCGTTGATTGCGTAAAACGCGCCTAAGTCCGGATTTCCCTGAAGCACATCCTCCGCGATTCCCAGCGATGTGGCGGTATCGCCCTTGCCGTCTATCTCCGAAACAATCTTAAAGTATCCGTCAGCCTTATCCTTGAAACCGTTCTGGCGCTTGATGCATGCCTCTGCGCTGGGCGACGTAAGGATACAGACTTTAGAACCTTCCGGAAGCTTCTTCATCATATCTTCCGCAACCAGTTCTCCTGCATAATAGTTATCTGATACGATTATGGTATTGACAAGATCCACATCATATACATCTGTGTCAAAATTCACCACCGGAACCCCTGCCTTGCTGCACTGTTCAAGGGAAGACTTGATGCTGGCCGAATCAATGGGGCACAGGAAAAGAAGGTCAATTCCCTGGGTCAGTAAATCTTCCACCATGGAAATCTGTTTTTGGGCATCATTCTGGGCATCTATGACAATCAATTCATCTCCGTTCTCATTGACCACTTCTTCTATGGCTTCCTGAATCGCATGGAAAAACGGATTATTCATCGTAGTTGCCGCAAACCCAAACTTATAATGCTCCTTATTTCCATTTTCCTTCACTTCTGCAATGGACTCCTTCGCGGTTTCCTTTGCAGACTCCGCTGCCTCTGCTTTTGTTTCTGCCTCTGCTTTCGTCTCTGCCTGGGTTGGGGCTGCCGCGGTTGTCTCCCCTGTCTTTCCTCCGGAACATCCTGCCAGCGAAGCTCCTGCAATCGTCAATGTAAGTAATGCCGCCAATACCTTTCTTTTCATCTGCCATCCTCCTAAGAATCCTCGGTTTAAAAAGTTACTCCTTCTCCTGTTGTATCGCATCCCTGGTGATTTTAAACCGTTCCTCTGCTTTTCCCTCCATCCGTTTGGCAACCAGCATATACAGGCAGTCCAGCATGACCATCTGCGTAACAGACGCGCAGGATGGCTCTGATCCAAAGTCAGCTTCATCATTATTCACTGTTCGGAGAAGAATATCTGCTTCTTTCTCCAACGGAGTATTCTGGTAACTGGTAACTCCGATGATACTGCTTCCTCCGGCAGCCGCCCTTCTGATACTTACCAATATGGATCTGCTTCGTCCAAACGTACTGATCCCCACCGCCACATCCTCAGGTCCCATAAGAGATGAGGCAATGGCCTGTTCATGGGGATCGGTATACAGAGTCCCTTCAATCCCCAAACGATGCAATCTCAGCCTGATACTGTTGGCAGTTACCTTTGAGCGTCCCTGTGCAAAAATGGAGAGCCGCCTTGCCCTCACAATCAGGTCTGCTGCTCTTTCAAGGGCATCGTAATCAATCACTGTCAATGTATCCTGGAGAGCCTGGATATTAGATTCAAATATCTTTCTGCAGATGCCTGGTGCGTTGTCCTCTTCCGTGACCTCCGCATATCCCTTCAGGCTGCCTTTCCTGCGTTCCGCCTTATTCTTGGTGACTTCAAGCTGGAATGCCCTGTAATTTTCATATCCCATTGCCTTGACAAACCGCGACACAGTTGCCTCACTTACCTCACTTTTTACTGCCAGGTCACGAATCGGCATCCCTTCCATATCATAGAAGTTACTCAGGATATAATTAGCCACAGCCTTCTGGGCCGGATTAAAATCTTGCATCTTAGATCTGATATCCAGTACAATCGTTGGTGTTACCTGTTCGAAATTCATATTCATGCCCATTAAATCACCCCTCACATAGTTTATAAAATCATTCTATTTCCTTTCCCCTTTTATTGCAATGAATTTGTTTGGGTTTGTGAAAGATTGATTTGAAATTATCTTGCATGTATTTACCTTTCTTGCAAGCAACTTTCATGTAATAAAATTACCACTCATTTGCCTGATTGTCAATAGTAAAATTCAACTTTATATAAAAAATGATGGATGAAATCGCTAAACAGCCATTTCATCCACCATTCTTTCTATCCATTCTTACCATATTCCATTATCAAATCACCTGAACACCTGCAGATAATACCACGGCGGAAACAGTCTGCCCACCTGGTCCAGACCCGGAAAGAACCTTCCCGCATCCACAAAAACAGGGCAGAATACAAGGCTTCCGATGACCAGGAATGGTATGATGCAGCACAGGACCTGCGGCCTGCGGCACACCAGGCGCAGAATCCAGGCTGACGCTATGACCACACCGCAGTAACCGGCCATAACCGCGGCCTCTCTCGGCAGGGATGTCATCACGCCTCCCGCCCATAAGGCCAGCAGGCCCGATATGCTGACCATGACGGCAGGCGCCGCCATGGAGGCCACACGGCAGGGTACCCTGTATCCGTATGACAGAGGAAGGAACAGTCCCCGCTCCTCATCGCTGCACATGACCACGGCCCCATACAGCCCGGTGATGAACACGTAAACAGCCACCAGGCCCCTGACCGGAAATACATCTGCCTGGGTGCCGTCAAGGTCCCGGCTCCCTCCCTCCTGGTCCTGGAACTGGTACTGGAACCGGAAGGTGGATCCGTTGTTCAGCCATTTTCCGTAAAGCTCCTCCGCCTGGGCAGCTGCTTCCTCCCTGGCTTTGCCCCCTGCTGTTCCCAAAGGGCCGAACAGTTCATTTTCAGCCACATAATCCGACAGCAATTCCCCATCGTATATCTTCATAAGGGCGGCAAACACAGTCTCCGTGGAAAGAGACGCGGCCACGGTGGACGGTGCGGAATAGACGCCGATGGAACGCTTATAGGATTTGGCATCCAGCTTCTCCTTCAGGCCGGCATATACCACATAACCGCATTCCGCCCTCCGGGATGCCACCTCTGCCTTTACCTCCTCCTCGTCACGGCACAGATAGAAGCGGAACATTCCCGCGTTTTCTCCCCTGGGACGGTTCACAAGGCTGTCCGCCAGGGCATCCCCCAGCGCATTCTCTCCGCTTTCCTCCACACTGATGGCTATGTTCACATCCTGGCTTCCCTTTTTCTGGGCCTGGCCCGCCGCCAGCACCCCTATGGGCAGGAGCAGGAGGATGAGCAGAAAGGACCATTTTCTCATATAACGTTTGCATGACAGAAAAAACCACATAGCGGCCCGCTTCATTCCCTGATCACCTCCACTCCCACACTGAGCAGAAACCCGGCCACGGCCAGGACTGCCAGCTTCATGAATACTGCCAGGCTAAAGGACGACGTAACCACCAGCTTCATTCCCTCCATCAGCACATAGGTGGGAAGAAACGGCGCCGCAGCCCGGAAGGTGGTGGGCAGAAATACCAGAGGCAGAAATCCGCCTGCCAGAAAATGCATGGCAGTCACTGCCAGAAACAGAAGCATGACGCCGCCCATAAGGCTTCCGGCCGCCTGATAGAGGAATACCACCATGGACGCCGCTCCCAGGCAGACCATCCCCAGGGCTGCCAGCCCGGGCAGGCTGAGTTCTGTCAGTCCCGCGAAAGACGCTCCCAGGGCCGTACAGAGGGACACTGCCAGAAACAGCATTCCCACCCCTGAAATCCTGGCTGCAATCAGGGTCCCCTTTCCCACTCCTATAAGGGCCAGCTGGCACTTCATGGACCGGGAGCCGGAGGCAAGATAGGCTGACACCGGAATAGCGCTGAGCAGCAGAAACAGCACAGCCGTGCTGATGCCGTAAAAATGGATCGTGTCCACATCGCCAGTGGCGCTGACCCTGACATTCTTAAAGTAATCCATTCGCGGCAGGCTGTATCCCATGTAAATCCGGTTCAGGTCAGCCTCCAGGCTGCCCACTGAATCCGCCATGTCATAAAGGAACAGCAGTTCGTCTCCTGCATAGATTCCCGCCTGGCTGGCTCCCAGGGTAGAGGCGCCCGCATCCGTCAGTTCTTTGAAGATGCGGCTTTCCAGGCCGGCTCCCCTGGGCAGCAGGATGTTCACCGGAGTATTGGTTCCGTTCATAATATCCTGCACAAACCCCTCCGGCACCTCCATCACCGCATACAGTTTCCCTGCTTTCAGCTTATTCAGGCATTCTTCTTTATCCATATATTCAAAATCGCAGATGCTCTTGACGCTTTCCAGCGAACTGACCATGGCCAGCGCCTTCTTCGCCACAGCATCCCCTTCAGGGAGCACTACCCCTACGGTAATCCTCCCTGCTGACGTTTCCCCATACAGCATCCTGGCTGACAAAAGGGCAATCGTACCCGCTAACAGTAACAGCACGATTGCCCCTGCAAAGATGTGGGGAAGCTTTTTACATGCTCGTTTCAACTCAAGCCTGAGATAAACCAGACGTGCAGACATATCTTCCCATTCCTTTTATCTTATTAATACATGGATACTCCCAGCTGGCTGCCTAATCCCATGACACCAAACAGCATTTCCATCCCTACGCTGGTCCAATCCTCTTCCGTGGCAGACAGCACATCCATGGCCTCGCCCTCCAGCGGACTGATTTCGCCTTCCAGGGGCTGATAGTAGTATTCACCGCTGAGAACCACATTCACGGAATCGTCCATAACGGATGTCTCCAGAGAATCGATGTTCACATGGACGGATTTGCCCTTTTCCAGCTGGTCCACCGCGCCTGTTGCTGAAATCTTGACAAGCTGTGAACCATTTCCGCCCACCTCACCTGACAGGTGGTAGCTTCCATCCTTGGAATCATAGGTGCTGGTGTATGTAAAGTTATAAGCCTCATCGCCAGGAACCGTCAAATCCAGTGAAAGATCGCTGGTCAGCACGCTTTTATCGTAGGTTCCCTGCTTCACCATATCAATGCTCACTGTATCCGTGGCATCCTCCATCGTGACGTTGGCCACGGCATTCTGGGTCAGATAGGCGCCGCCCTGAAGCTGGCAGCTAAAGGTCACTGCAATGTATCCTTCTTCAGAAATATCTGTATCATCTACATGGAGATTGGTGGAGCCTTCCACGGCTGCCAGGCGTCCCTTTTTATCCACGTAAACTGTCATGTTCACATCGGTCAGCGCCTTGTCCAGATATTCTATCATCTGGTCCACCATATTCTTTGCCTCCTCGTAGGACTGCTGCTGCATCTCCTCGGCGGACATATTTCCGGTTCCCGAAATGGTTCCGCCCATCAGCTCGCTCATCTTCACGGTGGTCTCCAGCTGACGCATAAAGTCCGCTTTCAGGGTCTCATCCTGAAGGAAGAAATCAGAGGACTGGCGGAGGAAATCAATCATGGAATCCTTGCTGACAGTCACATTGTATCCCTTGCAGCTCACCTGCGCTCCATCCATGGTGTAGGTTCCCTTAGCGGCCTTTTCAACCGTCAGAGCAGCCTTGAAATTCTCCTGGGCCTTGCATCCTTCCTTATAACGGTTAATCAGAGCCTCCATATCAAAGGGCTGTTTGCCTTCTGTCTGTGCTTTTTCAGCCTCATCCATCAGCTCCGTGAAATAAGCGGCCATTCCTTCCACATCCACGCCGTTCTGCTCCAGCAGAGGTCCCACGGTAGGCGAATTCTTAATACGGTCAGCCAGCCCTTCTCCCAGGTCCACGGTAAACACCTTGCCGGACAGCTCCGGAATCGCAAGCATCAGGGTATCATCCCCATAATATGCGTTCAGGTTGGCAAGGTCCATGCCGCTGTAGATGACTCCCATGTTAAAGAAGCTCTTTCCATTGGTCTTATCGTCCTTTACCTCAAAGCGCAGACCGCTTCCGGCATAGGCATTGACCGTCTCATCTGAGCAGCTGTCCATCTTGAGCGTCAGGCCGCCCTGGCTGTCTGCCGTCTTCACTGTCTCAGCAAAGTCCTTCAGTCCAAACAGCTCCTCAGAGGGGTAAACCTGTCCTTCCGGGAACACATTTTCAAAAGCGTCAATGACCACCTGCTTGGGGTCCTTTGTGGTCATCTTCACATAAGCCAGCGCTGCAATGGCAATGACAGCGGCAACAGCGATGACAGCAGCAAGTACCTTGATAAACTTCTTATTCGGCTGGGGTTCTTCCGGCACAGTCACGGCGGCCGGAGCATGTTCTTCCTCTTTTGCAGCTTCCGCTTCAGCTGCCGGCTCTTCCTCTTTTACAGCCTCTGCTTCGCCCGCAGGTTCTTCTTTTACCGGCTCCGGACCGTTGTCCGCCGGTGTCTGATTGTCATGTTCAATCGGAGCCCCGCACTGGGTACAGAATTTTACATCTGCCTCCTGCTCTGCTCCACACTTGGTACATTTCATCTTTCTCTCTCCTCCCTTGTAAAAGAGCATACCCGCTGCCCTGTAACTGCCACAGCGGCCGCCCTTTCGTTATGTTTCTATCGAAATTGGCAAATCAGCTCTTTTGCTGACAGGCCACAATCGATTTCCCTTAAAGTCCCGCCTTTTAATATGTACATCTTCGTACACAGGGCCAGCTCCGCCAGCTCATGGGATGTCAGTATGACAGCCCCGCCTGAAGCCATGTATTCCCTGAGGTAGTTCCGTATGATTTCCTTACACTCCAAATCCAGGGCCGCCCCCGGCTCATCCATAATAAGGACCGGGGCATGGTTGGACAGGGCGCAGGCTATGCTGAGCCGCTTCTTCATCCCGCCGGAAAGCTTTCCCACCGTACGCTCCAGCATGCGGTCCACCCCCAGCAAAGAGGCCGCTCCGCCTTTTAAATCCGATTCCAACTGCTTTCTGCTTCCCCTGTACCACAGCAGCAGGTTATCCCTTACACTCAGCTCCTCCATAAGGGGATTTTCCTGGGGCACATAGGCCGCCTCCTCCGCAAATACCCGCGGACGGCCTGACGCCTCCCTGCCGTTATAGAGGATGCTTCCCCGGTCTGCTTTCTGGGCGCCGGCCAGAATGGACAGAAGAGTCGTCTTGCCGCAGCCGTTATACCCCACAATCCCCACACATTCTCCCGGAGCCACCGTTAAGTCCACTCCCGCTAATATATTCTGTCTGTGATAGGATTTATATATTCCTGATATCTCCAGCATCGCTGCAACCACTCCCGTAATAACAATATATAATACAGGACTCAGTGTACCATATATTGGGAGGGAATGCAAAATAATAATTATTAACGATTCCTTAATATTATAGGGTTAAAAAGTACGGTTTTACGTTGTTTTCTGGTATGCCTGCGACTTTGCTGCATCTGTTACGGCAGTATATGCAGGCAGAAAACAGTGTGCAATTCAGCGGTGCCGTAAACACTTTTTCGCATGATACGACATTTTTTGTAACTTTTTGTCGTCCCCATCCTCTTGATACTCCCCCTCCCGGTGGATACCTTTAAATGGTAATAAGATATCAGGAGGATAACAGTATGAAGTACGAAAAAGAAACCAGTGACCTGCTCCGGCGCCTCGGCGTCAATAACGCTTACGTGGGATTCCGTTACACAATTTATGGCGTCATCCGCTCTATTGCCAACCCGGAGCTGCTTATCTACATATCCAAAGGACTCTATGTAGAAATAGCCGCCCGCTACCAGACATCTGTCGGATGTGTGGAGCGGAATATCCGCACCATTATCAACACCATATGGCTGCATGGGAACAGGGAACTGCTAAATGAAATCTTTAACTTCGGCTTGGAACAGAAGCCACGAAACGGCGCCTTTATTGATGCACTGGCTCATTATGTTGTACGCCATTATTATGATTGAGTAAGCCGGGACGCAATTGCGGCGCCCTTTGGTAATCTGCCGGTATGGAAACAAAAAACACAGCACAAAAACAGAAGGGGACGTTCTCCCGAATATTTTACGCCAATCATACAAAAACTACTGTGGACAGGAGGTATCATCATGGCAAAAGCAGGAATGAGAAGGCCCAGCCCTTACGACGCTGATAATCACGGAACCGAGAACCACCACAAAATGAACCATCCGCAAAATGAACAGGCCCAGGTACCCGAAATCCAGGGGGCTGCCAAAAACGGAAATGCCAAAGCAGGCCCTATTAACGCCCCCAACTGGGCCAGGGACGATTATAAAACCGGCGGGCATTAAAACAGGAAAAAGGGCGGGCCCGGTCAATCCGGCGCCCGCCCGTGCCATATAATCTTCCATTTTAAAGGCAATACATCCCGTTTATCCCAATGCCCCCAGCTCCGCAGCCCTGTACAGCGCCGCCACATGCACAGCCTGCTCAAACCCGCCTTCCCTCAGCAGACGCTTCACTTCCTCCCCGTCCATCTCCACAACCTCCAGGGCCTCTGTCTCATCCAGGTTCTGGGCCTCAGCCAAAAAGACATCCCTGGCCAGGTAGCACTGGGCATAGCTGGTGCAGTTGCTGGCGTTGGGGGCAATTTTAAACAGGAATTCCAGGCTCCCCGCCTTGTATCCGGTCTCCTCCAACAGCTCCCTGGCTGCTCCGTCCTGCGGCTCCTCCCCCGGCTCGATGCATCCTGCGGGAAGCTCCAGAAGCACCTTCTCCACACCGTGACGGTACTGGCGCACCAATATCACCCTGTGTTCCGGTGTCACCGCCACCACCACCGCAAAATCCGGCAGATGATTGACATAGAACGGGGAAATGACCCTGCCGCCCGGCAGCCGGCAGGTGCTGGCGCGCATATCAATCCATGGATCCCTGATTACAGTAGTCTCATCCAAAACATTCCATGAAAGATTCATGTTCCGGTTCTTATCCTGGTTATCTGCCTTTTTCATGTTCCTCTCCTTCTCCCTCATTTTCCGATTTCCTGCACAGCGGATCCTTTCAAGAGCAGGCTCACTGCCATAACCCGTCCTCCAGGGCCGCCATTATCAGGGCCAGATGCAGATTTATGGCAGCCGTCTCATCGTCAATATAATGGACATCCCTCTCCATCCTCACCCGGCCAGGCAGCAGTTCCATTGCATCAAACAGGTCCTTTGCCGCTTTCCACGACTGGTATTGTACATATGCATCCTTAATCATCGCCCACAACCTCCTTTGGTTATTATAACGCTTGGAGGCTGCTTTTTCCCTTATTATCTGCCCGGAATCCCCCGGGCATACCGTATTTTCACCCCATTACTTCCCCGCCGACAGGCTGTTTCCCACCATGCCGGCCACAATCACCGCGATTCCGGCCAGTGCCGCAGGCTCCGGAACCCGGTCCTTCAGCAGCAGTATCCCTCCCAACAGGGTAAATACCACCTCGCCGCACTGGGTAGCCTCTATGACGGCCAAATGGCGGGGATTCTCCCTGACCAGGTCCGTGGCCTTAAAGAACAGGACCGTGGCAATAACACCTGAAAATAAGGCCACGCACAGGGACTGGAATATCTGTTCCCTCCCGGGCGGTCCTGCTGTTACCCCGGCCCACACCGACATGAGAATCCAAAAGGGCATGCTGCACAGAGTCATGCCGTAAACCCGTTCCAGGGTGGTCATGCCCGGAGGGCAGAGCGCCATCATCTTACGGTTCCCCAGGGGATAGGAAAATGCCGCCGCCAGTATGGGCACCAGCGTAAAAATCACAGTCCTCACTTCCATCCGCTTCAGATGAGGCACCTGCATCATAAATACGCCTGCCAGTACCAGCACAGACCATCCCAGGTTCCTGATTGGTATTCTCTTTCCAAATAACGGCGTCAGAAGCACTCCTGCCACTATGGTCAGCTGCCAGGTAGCCGCAGCCAGCCATGATTCCCCCAGCACGGATCCAAAGGTGAGAGGGGCGTAAAACAGCCCGAACCCCACCGTACTCCATACCAGCCACGGGACAGGCGCCTCCTTTACGGCGCCCCACACCCTGCCCGCTGATCGGCTCCTTGCCAGCATGAGCCATAATATGGGAAATGTAAACAGATACCTTAGGCTGGCCGCCCACATCCAGTATCCTCCGGCCATATTCATGCTCCTGTTCAGGATAAAGGTAAAGGCAAAGAAAAAGGATGCCAGAATCCCGTATACCAGCGCTTTCTTCAACTCATTCTCCTCCCTTTTTGCAGCATCCGTAAAAAGCTGTTTCAAAAAAAGGGCACTGCAGCTTGTCCTGCAATACCCTCTGGTAATCTTATATCAATTCTCAATTAAGCAATCTTGGACTTAGCCAGCTCAGCTAACTTTGCAAATCCTTCTGCGTCATTGATAGCCATTTCAGACAGAACCTTGCGGTTTAAGTCAACCTCAGCCAACTTTAAGCCGTACATGAACTTGCTGTAGGACAGGCCGTTGATACGTGCTGCAG